>ENA-OUQN01001840-OUQN01001840.1-human-gut-metagenome-genome-assembly--contig:-NODE-1840-length-11533-cov-3.861735_pt1 | contig 11533 bp, 8 predicted proteins | sample MGYA00237950_ERZ548832 | MGnify/ENA primary metagenome ERZ548832 (study PRJEB26490, sample SAMN05194703) | human gut metagenome | biome: terrestrial biome; feature: human-associated habitat; material... | reverse complement strand
CCAGCACAATGTGAAGGTCAGCGAGCGTATGGCTGAGCGTATTAAGATTAATGTGGGTGCTGCCTTGACGGAACTCGGTGAGGATGCTCCTGAAGACTATATCGTTCATGGTCCGAACCGCATCACGGCATTGCCCATGGAAGTGCCGGTATGCTATCAGGAAGTGGCGCATTGCTTGGAGAAGTCTATCTCTAAGATTGAGACAGCCATCTTGAGCGCATTGGAAAATACGCCTCCCGAATTGTATGCCGACATCGTTCACAACGGTATCTATCTTGCCGGTGGCGGTGCATTGCTTCGTGGACTGGATAAGCGTCTGACTGATAAAATAAACATACCGTTCCACATTGCGGAAGACCCCTTGCATGCCGTTGCCAAAGGTACGGGCGTGGCATTGAAGAACGTTGACCGCTTCTCATTCTTGATGCGGTAATGCGAAATTTATTAAACTTTCTCATTAAATATAATTACTGGTTCCTCTTTCTTCTGTTAGAGGTTGCCAGTTTTATTTTATTATTTCGCTTTAATCATTACCAGCAGAGTGTGTATTTCACCTCTGCCAATGGCGTGGCGGGGAAGGTTTATGAAATATCGGGTGGCATCACTTCCTATTTCCACTTGAAGACGGCCAACGAAGACCTGCTCGACCGCAACATGTGGCTGGAGCAGCGGCTTTCGTTTCTGGAAAATGTCTTGAAGGAGAAAGGATTGGACTCCGCCAGGTTGTACAGCATGGAACGGCTTGCTCCTACGGAGTATCAGATATTCAAGGCGAATGTCATAAAGAACAGCTTGAACAAGGCTGACAATTATATCACTTTAGACCGTGGAACAACAGAAGGTATCCGTCCTGAGATGGGAGTTGTAGATGCCAATGGCGTGGTGGGTATTGTGTATAAGACCTCTCCCCATTACTCGTTGGTCATTCCGTTGCTGAACAGCAAGTCAAGCATCAGCTGTAAGATTGTGGGCAGTGATTATTTCGGTTATTTGAAGTGGGAGGGAGGTAATTCCCGTTTTGCCTATCTGAAGGATTTGCCCCGGCATGCCGAATTCAATCTGGGAGATACAGTAGTGACCAGCGGCTATTCCACCGTGTTTCCAGAAGGTGTCATGGTGGGGACGGTGGATGACATGTCTGACTCGCACGACGGGCTTTCGTATCTGTTGAAGATAAAGCTGGCTACGGACTTTGGAAAGGTGAGCAATGTGCGCGTCATTTCCCGCAACGGGCAGGATGAACAAAAGGCATTGGAGTCGAGGGCAGACGAGAAGTGACTAAGAAATTAGGGATTAGGGGTTAAGGATTAGGGATTAATCATCTTTATATCTTATAACTTATACACTCAATAACTTGTAACTCGTAACTTATAACTCATTAGCGTTGTTAATTAATTATCTGCATAAAATAGGATGGTTCATAGGCTTGGTACTGTTGCAGGTGCTGATATTGAACAATGTGCATATTGTAGGATATGCCACTCCATTTCTGTATATCTACTTGATACTGAAGTTTGAGTCGGACACTCCCCGCAATGCGTTGATGTTGTGGGCATTCTTTTTAGGGCTGGCTGTCGACGTCTTTTCCGACACACCGGGGATGAACGCTGCCGCTACGGTGTTGCTGGCTTTCTTGCGCCCCACTTTCCTGCGGCTGTTCGTGCCTCGTGACACGCTGGATACACTGGTTCCGGCCATCCGTACAATGGGGATTCTTCCTTTCCTGAAATATCTGGTTGTGAGTGTGCTGATACATCACGGCTTGTTGCTTACCCTCGAATTCTTCTCTTTTGCCCATATTGGTACGCTGTTGTTGAGAATTGCGGCAAGTACCCTGCTTACTGTGACCTGCATTATGGCTGTTGAGGGAATAAGAAAGAAAGGATAAAGGGATTAAGGATTAGGAATTGATGAAAGACTATACACTGGAAAAGCGGAAATATGTAATTGGAGCGGCGGCTATTGTCATCGTTCTTATTTACGTGTTCCGGCTGTTCGACCTGCAAATCATGACTGATGACTACAAGAAGAACGCGGACAGTAACGCTTTTCTGAACAAGATACAATATCCATCACGGGGGGCTATCTACGACCGTAACGGTAAGTTGCTCGTGTTTAACCAGCCTGCCTATGATATTACGTTTGTGCCTCGGGAGGTGACGCAGCTGGATACACTCGACCTTTGCAGTGCCTTGAACATTACCCGTGAGCAGTTTGACAAACGGATGAAGGACGTCAAGAACCGCTGGATGAACCCCGGTTATTCCAAATACACCCATCAGGTGTTCATGACGCAGCTTTCTGCCGAAGAGTGCGGTGTGTTTCAGGAGAAGCTGTTCAAATTTCCAGGTTTCTATATTCAGCGGCGTACTATCCGTCAATATACCTATAACTCTGCCGGCCATTTGCTGGGAGACATCGGCGAAGTGTCCAAGAAAGACATTGAGAACGATGACTATTATATTCGCGGAGACTATATAGGCAAGCAAGGCATCGAGAAATCCTATGAAAAGTATCTGCGTGGAGAGAAGGGGGTGGAGATTCTGCTTCGTGACGCTCACGGGCGCATCCAGGGACACTACATGGACGGACAGTTGGACCGTTCCTCCGTACCCGGCAAGAACCTGACGTTGGGCATCGACATTGACCTTCAGATGTTGGGAGAACGACTGCTCCAACACAAAATCGGTGCCATTGTGGCCATCGAACCGGCTACGGGTGAGATACTATGTATGGTTTCCTCGCCTACCTTTGACCCTCATCTGATGATAGGGCGCCAGCGGGGAAAGAACCACCGCCTGCTGCAGATGGACAAGCGGAAGCCTTTGTTGAACCGTGCCATCATGGGAGCTTATCCGCCGGGCTCCACCTTCAAGACGGCGCAGGCACTGACTTTCCTTCAGGAAGAGATTATCCACGAAGATTATCCGACTTTCCCTTGTGCGCATGGTTTCAATCATAAAGGCCTTCATGTGGGATGTCACGGACATGGTTCGCCTCTGTCGCTGATTCCTGCCATCGCTACCTCTTGTAATTCCTATTTCTGTTGGGGATTGTATCGCATGTTCGGTGATAAAAAATACGGTTCGCCGCAGAATGCCATTACCGTATGGAAAGACCACATGGTATCGCAGGGCTTCGGCTATCGGCTCGGTACCGACCTCCCCGGCGAACAGCGTGGACTGATACCGAATGCAAAGTTCTACGACAAGCCCTATCGGGGTTCGTGGAACGGTCTGACGGTGATTAGTATCTCCATCGGGCAGGGAGAGATTCTCGCCACCCCGTTGCAGATAGCCAATCTGGGTGCCACCATTGCCAACCGGGGGCATTTCATTACTCCGCACATCGTGAAGGAGATAGAAGACAATGAACTGGACAGCATCTATCGCAATCCCCGTTATCCCACCATCGACCGCGAATATTATGAAATGGTGGTGAAAGGCATGCGTGCCGCTGTAGACGGAAGTACGGGTAGCGCCACTTGCCGCATGGCGGGAGCCATCCTGCCGGGTGTGGAGGTCTGCGGAAAGACGGGCACGGCACAGAACCGCGGCAAGGACCATTCTGTCTTTATGGGCTTTGCCCCGATGGACAACCCTAAGATAGCCATTGCCGTCTATGTGGAGAACGGTGGTTTCGGTGCCACGTATGGCGTACCTATCGGTGCCATGATGATGGACCAGTATCTGCATGGAAAGCTGTCGCCCGAGAATGAGATACGGGCGGAAGAATTCAGTAACCGGGTGATACTTTACGGAGATGAGGAGAGATGATGATTAGGGATTAAGGATTAGGGGTTAGGGATGAACGGTGAGTGACTTCAATAGTAAATAGTAAATAGTAAAATCGTAAATAAATTGGTGACAAGGAGAGATAGCATATGGAAATCATTGGACTGGGTGACGATTGTCGTTTACCTGCTGCTGATTGTATTCGGCTGGTTCAGTGTCTGTGGGGCGAGTTATGATTATGGTGACCGTGACTTTCTGGACTTCTCTACGCGTGCCGGCAAGCAGTTTGTCTGGATTATATGTTCCTTCGGGCTGGGGTTTGTGCTGCTGATGCTGGATGATTCCCTCTATGACATGTTCTCCTACCTTATATATATAGGGCTGATGCTGTTGCTGATTGTCACGATATTCATTGCGCCCGACACGAAAGGGTCGCGGTCGTGGCTCATTCTGGGGCCGGTCAGTTTGCAGCCGGCGGAGTTTGCCAAGTTTGCCACGGCGCTGGCGCTTGCCAAGTATATGAGCGCCTACTCGTTTACGATGAAGAATTGGAAAAGCTCCCTTATGCTGGCTTTCTTGATTCTTTTCCCCATGTTGCTGATTATCCTACAGCGGGAGACGGGTTCGGCATTGGTGTACTCTGCATTTTTCCTGATGCTTTATCGGGAGGGAATGCCGGGCGTGGTACTGTTCTCGGGTATATGTGCAGTGGCCTACTTTGTGGTGGGCATCCGTTTTGATGCGGTGATGATTGCCGATACACCGACGCCTATCGGAGAATTTGCCGTGCTGCTGATGGTACTGCTCTTTGCCGGAGGCATGGTGTGGGTCTATAACAAGCGCTGGGAGCCCACGCGGAATATTATCGGCGGTTCGCTGGGAGTGCTGCTCGTGGCTTATCTGATTTCGGAATACGTAGTACCCTTCAACTTGGTGTGGGTGCAGTGGGGGCTTTGTGCACTTGTTATCGGGTATCTTGTCTTTCTTTCTTTAAGCGAGCGCCATTTATCTTATTTTCTGATTGGGCTGTTTGCTTTGGGTTCGATAGGTTTCCTCTACTCCAGCGACTACTTCTTCAATAAAGTGCTGGAGCCCCATCAACAGATACGTATCAAGGTGGTGCTCGGTATGGAAGAGGACCTTGCTGGTGCCGGCTATAACGTGAACCAGTCGAAGATAGCCATCGGCTCCGGGGGGCTGACCGGCAAAGGTTTCTTGAATGGTACGCAGACAAAGCTGAAGTATGTGCCGGAGCAAGATACGGACTTCATTTTTTGCACCGTGGGTGAGGAGGAAGGATTCGTAGGGTCTACGGCTGTACTGTTACTGTTCCTTATTCTTATTTTACGGCTGATTGTCGTGGCCGAGCGGCAGCAATCTCCCTTTGGCCGGGTGTATGGTTATTCTGTGCTTAGTATATTCTTGTTCCATCTATTCATCAATATAGGCATGGTGCTGGGGCTGACCCCCGTCATCGGTATCCCGTTGCCTTTCTTCAGTTACGGAGGTTCTTCTCTCTGGGGATTCACAATCTTGCTGTTTATCTTTCTGCGGATTGATGCGGGACGTAATCGTCGAATTTAGTTATGACCGTTTCCTTGTGGGACATACGAATGGACTTGATTATCATTACATTGCATTTACACATTGTTTACATCGTAATGTAACGGCCGTTACACCGCATTGTAACGTCCTTTACGCTGTATCGTAACGACTTTTACGCTATATTGTAACGCCCTTTACATGCTGGTGTAACGGTCGTTACATCCTGGCGTAAAAGACGTAACGCTACGAGGTAAGAGGGCAAGTTATGATACCCCGCCCGTTTCCGCTTCAAGGAGACGTGAGTGGGAGACTGAGGTGGTTGTTAGAAGAAGGTAATAAAGAACAATAGGGAGTTCCTATCTCTTCAGTTTGATGCCGATGTCATTGATTCCTTGCAGCCTTTCGTCCGGTAGCGTATAGGCCACTTTAAAGAGGTAGGTGCCGGGTTTGCCGATTCGAACGCTTCCTGCGGGAACGGCAGTCTGATAGAGACCTCCCCAGCCGTCACCTTTCCAGATTCCTTCTTTGTCCGCGAGGATTAGCTGTATGGTGTCCGTGGGTGACGGAATGGAATCTGCGGTGGTGTAGCAGATGGATAGAGGTAGATTCTGATAGGGGTAGTTGCTTCGGTTACGAACTTCCAAAGACAGTTTGTAGTAGGTCAGTGAGTCGGTGACCTTCACGTCGAAAGAGAGCGTGTCTTCGCGCAGCCAGCCTTCGGTGGGGAGGGATTGGAAGGAATGGTATACGGTCTGTTTGTCGCAAGCGCTCAGCAGGCTTGCGACAAACAGTAGTATGATACCTTTCAGGCAGAGATTCCTATTCTTGAGCCGGTTTGTCATTTTGGGCAGGTCTTTCACCTTGAGGTTTGGGCTTATTGTTACGGGGCGGACGGCGGTTGTTATTGTTCCGTTGTTGACGTTCGCCTTGTTGCTGTTCACCTTGTTTGGGTGCTTGCCGGTCTTGTTTCTGTCTCGGTTGCCGGTCTTGCCTGGATTGTTCTCTCTGGTTGTTGGATTGCGGAGCACCCTGCTGCTCACCTCCTTGCGGACGACCGTTTCCACTCTTTTTCTTTCTCTTGTTACGGCTGTTGTTGCTGTTCTCGCCACCGTTGCCGTCACCGCCACTCTTGCCTTTCCGGCTGCGGTCAAAGCGGGTGAGGCTCTCTTGTTCCAGCAAGTCCACCGGCTTTTTGGGTTCGGAACGATGGGTTTCTTCTATCAGGCTGTCGGGCTTGATGCCACGTTTGTTCAAACCGATAATCTCGAAGGCGCGTCTGCCGCTGATGGTCACCAGGTTGGCAGGGATGTTCTTGTCACTTGAGTAGGTTATCTGGTTGCTCAGAATGTCGGCTTTGAAGAAGAAGAACTCGCCGTCTTTGGTTTCCAGGGTAATCTCGCGTGAGGGCAGGCGTTTCTGTGCTTCCACGTAGCAGTCCACTTCGTAGTTGAGGCAGCACTTCAGCTTGGCGCATTGTCCGGCAAGTTTCTGCGGATTCAGTGATATGTCCTGGAAGCGTGCAGCGCTGGTAGATACCGACACGAAGGAGGTCATCCAGGTGGCGCAGCAGAGTTCGCGTCCGCAGGGACCGATGCCACCAATGCGTCCGGCTTCCTGGCGGGCGCCAATCTGTTTCATCTCGATGCGCACGCGGAAGGCGTCGGCAAGGACCTTGATGAGCTGGCGGAAGTCCACACGTTCGTCGGCTATGTAGTAGAAGATGGCCTTGTTGCCGTCTCCTTGATATTCCACGTCTCCAATCTTCATGTTGAGGTTGAGGTCCAGGGCTATCTGACGCGAGCGTATCATGGTGGAGTGTTCACGGGCTTTTGCCTCGTTGTACTTCTCCATATCCACAGGCTTCGCCTTGCGGTAGATGCGTTTGATGTCTGCCTCGGACTTGATATTGGCTTTCTTCATTTGCAGCGGCACGAGACGTCCGGTCAGGGTCACCACACCGATATCATGTCCGGGGGTGGCTTCTACGGCTACGATGTCGCCTTTCTCCAGAGGTATCTTGTTGCTGTTGCGGAAATATCCCTTGCGGGTATTCTTGAACTGAACCTCTACCAGCTCGCTCTCATCGGCATTGCCCGGAATGTCTGCCAGCCAGTCGTAGGTGTTCAGTTGCTTGTCCTGCCTGCCGCAACTCTTGCAGCAGAGACCTCCGCTTCCGTTATGTAGTTTAAATTCCATCATCTATTTATTTACTATTTGACTATTTACTATTTACGATTTGATACTTTGCATTTCATTATTTTGCCACTTTTCATTGTTTCAATAAAACAATCATTTTGAGAGAGAAGTCGAAGAACACCATGCGGGCGTTTACGTTCTGCTCGATGTGGCGTTGTGCTTCACTTAGTTCGTCCATGATCCCCATGACGTTCCGTTCGTTGACAAAGGGAGCGAAGCGGGTGGCGAAGTTCTGTTCGGGCAGCGTCATGTAGTTCATCTCCTTGCGGTGCAGGTTGTAGATGAAGTTCTCGCGGGTCATGCGCTGGCAGTAGTCCAGGAAGTTCTTCTGCCGTTCGCGTCCCATGGCAGCAAGCTGCTCGCTCCATTGTTTCATTTCCCGTATCTTGCGCTGGTAGGAGAGTCGCATCAGGCTGACAAAGAGGTTGAAGAACAGTTCGTTCTCTTCGTTCAGATGGATGGTCTCCAATGCTTTGATGAAGTCTCCGTTTGCCAGGTGGGCTATCGTCTCGCTGTCGCGGGGCTGCACTCCGTACTTCTGCTGCAGGGCTTCGGCTATGTCGGCTTCTTCAATCTTGGGAATGTTGAAGCGCTGCGTGCGGCTGAGGATGGTGGGCAGTATCATTTCCGGAGCTTCGGAGATGAGGAGGAATATCGTTTTCTCGGGTGGCTCTTCCAGCAGTTTCAGCAGCTTGTTGGCGCATACTTCATGCAGCTTTTCGGGTAGCCATACGATGGTGACTTTGTAACCTCCTTCACTGGATTTCAGACTCAGCTTGCGGGTTATCTCGTCGCTTTCCTTGGCATAGATGATGGCTTGTCCGTTTTCGGCATCCATCTCGTTCAGCCAATGGTTCAGTCCGAAGTAGGGGCTGTTCTGCAGCAGGTGCCGCCAGTTGGCGATATAGTCGTCGCAGACTTCCTTTTTCCCTTTGGCACTCTTGACGATAGGGTATACGAAGTGTACGTCCGGGTGCACCAGCTTGTTCCATTTTACGCAGGAGGGACAAGTACCGCAGGCATCGGTTTCCGTCCGGTTGGGACAGCAGATGTAGCGGGCATAGGCAAGTGCCAATGGGAGTTTTCCTACTCCGGCAGGGCCACAGAAAAGTTGTGCGTGGGGAATACGTCCTTCCTGCACTTCTTGTATCAGCCTTTGTTTGGCTACCTCTTGGCCTATTATGTCCTTGAAACTGAACACGGGTTAATTAGTTATAAGTTATTACTTGTGACACTGCCAGTTGTCAATTGTCAACTGTTGATTGTCCATTGTTTAGTAGATTTGTTTGGCTACTTCCCTGATGCTGTCTGTGGCTCCTACCGAGTAGAAGTGGAGGCTTGGGACGCCATGGGCTATCAGCTCTTTGCACTGCTGCACGCACCATTCGATACCCACTTGCTGAGCTTCCGCATCGGTGTTGCACTTCAGAACCTCTTGGGTCAGTTCCTCGGGCAAATCTACTTTGAACGTCTTGGGTATCATGCTGAGTTGTGACAACTTCTTGAAGGGCTTGATGCCCGGGATAATCGGGATGGTGACACCGGCTTGACGGGCACGTTCCACGAAGTCGAAATATTTCCGGTTGTCGTAGAAGAGCTGGGTCACGGCATACTCTGCACCCATTTCCATTTTCTTCTTTAGCCAGTAGATGTCTGTATCCATGTTGGGGGCTTCTTCATGTTTTTCCGGATAGCACGCCACACCGTATGAAAACGGGGTATTGGTAACTTTCATCTCGGAGCCGTCCACAAAAATACCTTTATTGAAGTTGTTGATTTGCTCTTGTAGTTCGACGGCGTGGTGGTAACCGTTGCCCACGGGGATAAAAGAGGATTCGTGCTTTGCCTTGTCGCCACGAAGCACCAGCAGGTCGGTGATGCCGAGGAATTGCAGGTCGAGCAGCACGTACTCCGTCTCTTCGCGGGTGAAGCCGCTGCAAAGGATGTGCGGCACCATGGTGATGTTGTACTTGTTCTGGATGGCAGCAGCTACGGCTACGGTGCCGGGGCGGCGGCGCAGGCGGTTTCGCTGGAACAATCCGTTGCCGAGGTCTTTGTACACGTACTCGCTGCGGTGCGTGGTGATGTTGATGTATTTGGGGTCGAATTCCCGTAACGTATCTATGGTTTGATACAGCTTTTCGATGCCCGTACCTTTCAGTGGTGGCAATATTTCAAAGGAAAAAGCTGTTTTTTCGTTACTGTTTATCAGGTCGATTACTCTCATTTCTCTTTCGTTATCTTTGTCCGATTGGCAAAAATCTTGCACATTGGGAACAAAAATACAAAAAAGAAATGAGAAATGCCGAAATTGCCGGCTATTCTTTTATACAGCGGATGGAAAGAGCTTTATAGTAGGGCTTACCGGTGACATGGGCAGTGCTTGATACAAACTCGTCGCTTTCGCCGAGAAAATAAATGGTGCTTTCCGAAAGGGTATGCTTTGTATGATCCCAACTCCAAAAGGCGGTCATTTTATTGGGGCTGTTGTGTCCTTTGTTGTACCACATTCCTACCGGGAAAGCATTGAACCGGGTATGGTTGTTGACGGGGGCAACTTCACCGGATACCATTGCCTGCCATTCTCCTGCTTTTAGTATGGAGGCATCGTTGCCGGTGTAGTTTTTCAGCTGTTCCCAGTCTGCATCCGATGGAATTTTCCAGCCCTCGGGAGCCAGCTCTCCTGCCAGTATGGATTCTCCATTGTAAAAATAAATGTCATATTTGTCCGGCTTGTAATATCCGGCTTTGTCTGTTCCCAAGTCACTCTGTTTTTTCAAGGGAGCTCCGTCACGGTAGGTGGTGGCATGGAGCTCTTTACCCATCCAGTATTGGGCTCCAATCTTGACAATGGGGTATTCGGTAGACACTCCTTTTCTGATGTCTCGAAGGGTGTAGCATGCCACATTCACTTTGATGGCGTTTTCCGGTTTATCCAGAAGTAGCTTATGGTTATTGTCTATATAGAGCTTGTCTATGCCGGTATATTCCCCTTTAGTGTAGGTAAATCCATAGTCGTCTGTATTCCAGCTTATTCTTCCTCCGCAGATGGTGTCTTTACGGTCTGCAAGCTGTAGGATGACTCCATTGCTCAGGTCGGTCTTTTCATTTTCGCCTATGGGATAGGCTATAACGGCTCTGGAAGTCAATGACGCTGATTTGAGATATTCCTTGCAGACTTCTGCAATGGGTATCCCTTCGTGATAAATTCTGTACACATTTGAAAGAGAAAAGGAGAGAGCGGAGATATGTATGGCAGTGTAATCTTCCATATTGTCGGTGTCGATGGGAGGGAGGCTGCTCCATTCCTTGATTTTTCCGGCAAAACTGCTCAGTACGTTGCTGTTGCTCTGCATGGCTGATATGTTAATGATACATTGCGTGCTGCTACTCATTTCCACTTCGGGTATTGCACAACTGTATATACGTCCGCTCCACTCCATAATGAAGGATTGCTTGCCATCATTTATCGTTTGGGGTATGATGATGAATTCCTTGCCGGTAAGTTTGTTGTCTTTGACGCTCCATTCGCCGGAGGCTATGATGTCTTGTGTCCCCGTAAGATTACTGAAAGTCCCGTCTTCCAGATTATAATCGGCCGAGGTCTTGAGCCCGGTTGCGATGATACGCGGATTGGCTTTCAGCAAATCATTGGCAGAGTTGCTTGCGTCGGGTGTCAGAGAGATTGCCAGTTTGGACAGCTTGTGTTGGAACTCCAGGGTTACAGATTTGGTTTTACTGGTGATTCCTTGCGCTTTAGCTACCAAGAAGTCACTTTGTGCGCGGTTTTTCTCATTACTCTGGTCTATCTGCACAGATACGGGAAGAACGGGTGTACCGGCAGCTACCCCTTCGGTTTGGTAAGGGTGGTAACTGATAAAGTCCAGTGACACATCTCCTTCCGGATAGAATACTGTCTTTTTGGGAACCAGTGTGGAGCCTTCCGTATATTCCAGGGCCAGATTGTCAATATACCGTTTTCCCTTGATGGAGCCGGAGGAAGTGGTTGCAAACAAGCCCATTCTGTCCCCTTTTTCAAAGGCGGTGCTTGTGACCTT
>ENA-OUQN01001838-OUQN01001838.1-human-gut-metagenome-genome-assembly--contig:-NODE-1838-length-11540-cov-3.500740_pt1 | contig 11540 bp, 9 predicted proteins | sample MGYA00237950_ERZ548832 | MGnify/ENA primary metagenome ERZ548832 (study PRJEB26490, sample SAMN05194703) | human gut metagenome | biome: terrestrial biome; feature: human-associated habitat; material... | reverse complement strand
GCATTACCTTTTTTGGTAAGTGGCTGATACTGATGATAAGCGCTTCCGTCTTCAAACTGCGTAGAAGCAATATCAATGATTCTTTCTCTTGCGCGCTCAGGGATCAGATGAACGAAACCGAGCAGATCCTGACAGGAATCACGGAATCCCATACCACGACCGATACCGGACTCGTAGTAAGAAGCGGAACGTGACATGTTAAAGGTAACCATACACTGATACTGGTTCCAGATATTTACCATGCGATCAAGTTTTTCTTCATCAGATCTTACGGTAAATTTAGATAACAGATTTTCCCAATTCTCTTTCAATTCAGCAAGAGCGGCATCTACCTGTGCATCTGTCTGATATTTTGCCAATAATTCATCAGCAGGTTTCTTATTGATAACGTTTGGTGCAGTAAACTTCTGGTCTTCCGGATTCTCACAGTAGCCCAGTACGAAGATAAGGCTTTTAGACTCACCCGGCTCCAAAGTAATATTAATCTGATGAGATCCGATCGGATACCATCCGCTGGCAACAGAGTTATGAGATTTGCCCTCGGCAACAACCTGAGGATCCGTAACTCCACGGTAAGCACCTAAAAATTCATCGCGGCTTGTATCAAAGCCGTCTACCGGACAGTTTACAGAATAAACTGCAAAGTGGTTACGACGCTCACGGTACTCTGTTTTGTGATAGATTGTAGAATGAATGACTTCAACTTCACCGATATTTAAGTTACGCTGATAGTTTGTCATATCATCCATGGCATTCCAGAGACAAAACTCAATATATGAAAATACAGAGAATGATTTTTTCTCGTTGCTTTCGTTGGTCAGAGTAAGCTGATTAACCTCACAGTTATCATTGACAGGTACAAAAGCAAGCAAAGATGCCTTTAAACCGTTTTTAACGGAAGTGAAACGGCTGTAACCCATACCGTGACGACATTCATAAGAGTCCAACTCTGCCTTTACAGGCTGCCAGCCAGGGTTCCAAACTGTATTACCATCTTTAATGTAATAATAACGGCCGCCTTCATCGTTCGGGATGTTATTGTAACGATAACGCGTTAAACGAAGAAGTTTAGCGTCCTTATAAAAACTATAACCACCGCAAGTATTGGAAATTAAAGAAAAGAAGTTGTTACTTCCAAGATAATTGATCCAAGGAAGCGGTGTTTTCGGTGTAGTGATGACATATTCCTTATTCGGATCGTCAAAAAAACCAAATTTCATATTATCCTCCATTCCGCCCGCAGGCATACATTTGTATTCAGATAAAAGTATATCGTATATGGGGGCGGAAATCAAGAAAATTTATTTGTAAGCTTAAAGATTTTCGAACCGAAAAAATCTAGCTTTGCGGAATGCATATAATATGGTGGATGTCGATGCAGGGAATTGCGTTATCTATTAAAAATGGGTATAATAATAGGCAGATATTAGCTGGTGGTATAGGATTCGCAGTAAGAATACCGGAAAGGGCAGGGTGATCCATATGAGTAATGAGAATGCAGAGAAATTATTAACCTTTATAGAGCAGAGTCCAAGTGCATTTCACGTTGTATACAATATGCGCCGACAGTTAGATGCGGCAGGCTTTGTATATCTTCCGGAGAATAAGCCAATGAATATAGAGTATGGCAAGGCTTATTATACAATACGTAACGATGCATCACTGATCGCTTGGCGAATGCCGGAACAAGAGCCGGTTGGATTTCATATTGCGGCAGCCCACAGTGATTCGCCGGCTTTTTTGATCAAAGAGCACCCGGAGATTAAGAAGAAATATTATATAACATTAAATGTAGAAAAATATGGTGGAATGATACTCTCCAGTTGGTTTGATCGTGCACTTTCAATTGCCGGACGAGTAGCAGTTGCCGGAGAACATGGGATAGAGAGCAGATTGGTTTCGATTGACCGCGATCTGCTTGTTATACCGAGTTTGGCAATTCATATGGACCGCAACGTAAATGCCGGCAAGACGTTTAATGTGCAAGAGGATATGCTTCCGGTTTATGCGCAGGAAGATGGTGCCGGGATCCGTGAATTGGCAGCCGGTGCAGCCGGAGTACAGCCAGGCCAGATCGTAGGGCAGGAATTGTATTTATATGTCCGTGAAAAGGGACACTTTGTTGGCAGAGACGGAGAATGGATATTGGCACCGAGACTGGATGATCAACAATGCGCTTATGGTGTTATACAAGGACTGCTTTCCTCACGTGTTCACAATAAGATAGCGATGGCGGCGGTTTTCCATAATGAGGAAGTGGGAAGCGGGACGAGACAAGGAGCAGATTCTACTTTTTTGGAGGATGTGATTACCTGGATCACAGAAGCGATCGGAATCTCCGATGGTGGTAAGAGGCGAATGATCACCAACAGTTTTTTGATCTCTGCAGATAATGCGCATGGGATCCATCCGAATTATGAAAGCAAAGCGGACCCCACCAATCAGCCTTTGCTTAATGGTGGGATCGTGCTTAAATTTCACGGTGGTCAAAAGTATACATCCGATGCCATGACGTCAGGATATTTGCGTACGCTGTGCAAAGGAGCGGGTGTGTCTTGTCAATCGTACCATAACCGTTCGGATATTGCCGGTGGTTCCACGTTAGGAAATATCTCAACGGCGCATGTGTCTATACCATCAGTGGATATTGGGCTGGCACAGTGGGCGATGCATTCGGCAATGGAGACAGCCGGAACAAAAGATTTGGATGCGTTGATCCGTCTTTGTGAGCATTTTTATGGAGTTGACTGATCACATCAGTTCAGCAATACGGCTTACGCCAACATAAATCTCGCTGACTTTATACCAGGTCGGATAGTCAGTTACGCCTGTTGCCGGAAGGTTAAAGATCTGTTGAAAGGTTTTGACTGCTTCCGCTGTCTTTTTTCCGTAAATACCATCTACAGCAAGTTTTGGAATCAGTGGGTAAGCACCGGCGATCGTGTTAAGCTGTTGCTGCAGCTGGCGTACTTTTTGACCGCTGCTGCCGATCGTCAGATCTGAGCCCGGCCAGGAAGATGGCACTCCGGAAATTTCCTCTGAGGAAGCGATGTACATGGAATTACCGTAGAAATAGCGTAGTATTTCGATGGCAGAGTAGCCGCGGTCACCAAGCGTTTTGGATTCCCACTGCCGCATCCAGTTAGGACAGGATACTTGACGTCCGTCACAGTATTGTGTAAAGATCGGCTGTGTAATATTAGGTCGTGCCAGATAATTGGAAAAAATGGAATCTACAGTTTGTGATATGGAAGCATAAATATTGCGTCCGGAGATCCATTTTTGATCATAGGCAGTAGAGGATGTGATCGTAAAATCATAGTTTTTATTGCGGTACCATTCGGTATATACGCGATTGAGCGTAATGGACTGAATGGCAAGAATATTAGCAATCAGTGTTTCCTCCGGCCAAGTGGCATAGATTTCACTGGAGGCAACATTTTTAATATAATCTTTATATTTGACATAATAGTTTTTGGCGCGGGAGTCCGATGGTGGTCCATCATGGACGATTATATATTCGGGGGATGGAGTTCGAAGACAGCTTTCGTTACCCGGCGTCTTACAGGTAAGGAGTAACAGTATGAGTGAACGCGATCGTAATCGTGGCAAAGAGCGGTGGAAACAGGAGAAAAGGAAGCGGAAAAAACGGCGTAAAAACAGACAACAGCTTGAAAAACAGCAAAATGTCAGCCGGCGCAAAAAAAGAGAAGTAGCCGCCTGGGAACGACTTGATAATACCGCCAACCTTTTTCCGGCTATTGCAACACAGAATATGACTAACGTGTATCGGATCAGCGTGACGCTGTCGGATCATGTTGAACGGGATTTATTGCAGCAGGCACTGGATGAGGTACTTCCGGTGTTTGATACCTTTCGGGTACGTATGCGCAAAGGATTGTTTTGGAATTATTTTGAGACAAATTATAAGGCACCGCCATTGGTGGAATTAGAGGATAAATATCCTTGCAGTTATATTGAACCCTATGAAAATAACGGCTATTTGTTTCGAGTGAGTTATTATCGCAATCGCATTAATTTGGAGGTATTTCATGTGTTGGCAGATGGTATGGGAGCCGTTAATTTTTTGCGGGAATTAACGTATTGTTATTTGCGATTGGCACATCCTGAGACGGACTTCGGCGGACAGAAAGGTTTATCGGATCTGACGTCTTTAAGCACGGAGGACAGCTATGTCAAAAATTATAAGAAAAGTCATAACAAGGGTTATAAAACAGCACGTGCCGTAGAGGTTAAGGGAGAACATCTTCCGACCGGAGAACTTGGTGTGATCCATGGAAGTATGTCTCTTTCTGCAGTGAAACAGGTTTGTCATCAGAGGGACGTCAGTATCAATGAATATATGACGGCTGTATTTATTTACAGCATATACAAGGAGTATCTTAAGGAGAGCCCGTCAAGCCGTCCGATCGCGGTAGCGGTTCCAGTGAATTTGAGACCGTATTTTGAGTCTGTAACAACGAGAAATTTTTTCGTCATGGTCAGTGCGGTATATGCAGCCGATCGGACAGGGGAATCATTTGACAGGATTTTGGAATTGGTGACAATGAGTCTGCGTGAGCAGATCACAAAAGAACATTTGGAAGAATTGTTTTCCTATAATGTGTCCAATCAGAAAAACATTTTTCTGCGCTCGGTTCCAATGTTTATTAAAGTGCTTGCTATGCGTTTTGTATATCGCTCTTCGGCTAGAGCGAATACGAGTACGCTTACGAATATTGGAGCTTTTCAGGTACAGAAAGAATACGAGTCTTTCATAGAAAAATTTCATGGAATGATCGCTATGTCAACAGGACAGCATATTAAAGCGCTGCTTTGTTCTTATCGGGATGAATTAGTGTTGAATTTCAGTTCAACGTTGCGTGATGTATCGATACAGCGACGGTTTTTTCGGAAATTAGTTGAAGATGGTATTGAAGTTACGATAGAAAGTAATGGGGTGTATTATGAGTGATCGAATATGTAAAAATTGTCGTCTTAGGATTGCGGATAATGCAAAAACCTGTTTGTTTTGTGGTCGGGTGTTGACCAAAGAATCTGACAATGTATTGGTCAATATGTATCCGGCAATATTCCACAAAACGCGTATGGCAAAGCGTATCGTATGGTCCTTTACGTTTGCTTTGATCTTAATACAGGTGTTACTCTTTGTGTTGAATTATTATTTGGACGCGGGACATCGCTGGTCTTTTGTGACAGCAGTGGTTTTTGTGTATGGAATTTTTTCGATGCACTATCTTACAGCATGGAATAAAAGCCATATTCGCAAGCTGTTTATTCAGACATTTGCAACGATTTTATTTTTGCTCTCATTAGATGCAGGGCTTGGTTTTCATGGCTGGTCAGTACAGTATGGTATGTCATGCAGCATATTAGTGCTGGATCTGTTTTTGGGTGGAGGAATGCTGATTAATCGCACTAATTGGACGAGTTATCTGACGACACAGGTGTATGCTATTGCGTTAGCAGTGATCAATCTTTGCATTGGTATTTTTGCCAAAGAAGGAAATCCGCTGCTTGCTTGGATCGTACTGTTAGTTACCCTTGTGTTATTTGGTGTTGCGGTACTTGCCGGTTCCCGCAAGGCGAAGAGTGAGCTGCGAAGGCGTTTTTATATATAAAGGATGCGAAACGATCTGCGTATGGGTGGTGTTAGGATAAAGCAGTGACAATTTACGGTTAAAGTGGAAAGATTATGATTCCCGGATGGGGATAAAGTATATGGAGGTAGCGTGTGCAAGAGCAGAGTTTTCAGGCAAAGTTAGTAAAAGAATGTATTCGGCTGGCGGCAGGAAACCGTTTGATCGGACCGAAGATCAAGATGGGAGAGTTGCAGCGGCATCTGGTTGATAAGGAACCGTTGTGGCGTAAGCCGGAGGATGTGCTTTGGGAACGGAAAAAGCTTGCAAATTGCACGATTGAGGTGGTGCAGCCTCCGATTCCCGGCAAATATGCATTGCTCCAATTGCACGGCGGGGGATATGTGAATCCACTGCGCAATATTTATCGAAGTTTTGCTTATAAATATGCAATGATGTGCGGTGGAATGAAGGTATTTAGTACGGATTACCGGGTGGCACCGGAACATACTCATCCATCGGCGCTGCTAGATGCCATTGCATCTTATGAAATGATTTTGGATATGGGTTATACGGGAGATCAAATCTTTGTAGCGGGCGATTCTGCGGGAGGTGGTCTTGCGGTAGCACTCTGCATGTGGCTGCGTGGACATGACAGACCAATGCCGGCCAAGCTTGTATTGATGTCTCCCTGGTTGGACATGACAGCGTCCGGGGGTTCCTACACGGACAATTATGACAAAGATCCGATGTTTGGCGGGACGAAAGAAAGTATGATCTATCGAGGAGATTATCGAGATGATCATGATCCGAAAGATCCATATCTGTCGCCGTTGTTTGGGGATTTTTCCGGCCTGCCGCCTATGTTGATACAGGTAGGTGAGATTGAAATGCTGCGAAGTGATGGCGAGTGCGCTGCACAGAAGGTACAGCAATGCGGTGGTCAGGCAACGGCACAGTGCTATGCCGGAATGTTTCATGTATTTCAGATGGGATTGTCACAAATACCGGAATCGGCAACGGCGTGGGAGGAAGTACAAAAGTTTTTAGAGGGAATGCGTGCAGAAAGTGATGAATAGACTGTAAAAAAAGCATGGCAGTTCAGAAACTGCAGCCGGCATTATTTTAGTTAGAAAATGAATCGGCTATGTGCGAAAGCAGGTTATCAGTGAAGCATGGAACAGTTAGAGTGGTACATTACGACGAAATATCAGCAGGAGGGTCCGTATCGGGAAGAGAGACGGATCCTTCTGCTTTATCGTGTCCGTATACAGGGACAGATGATGGGCATGAACGAGAGATATTATGGCAGAGCCGCATCGCCGAAAGACAACAGGAAATTTGGAGATGTGCCCTTTACCTAAGACTATCCAGAGAAGATGAGGGAACCGCCATTGAGAGTAACAGCATCAGAAATCAGCGTGTACTGTTGATGGACTATATTGCGGCAAGACCGGAGCTTTGTTTTACAGGCGAATGGGTTGACGATGGGTATAGCGGAAGCAGTTTTGAAAGGCCGGCGTTGCAGCGAATGCTGCAGGCTGCGAGAGATGGAAAGGTAGATTGCATTCTTGTCAAGGATCTATCTCGTTTCGGACGAGAGTATATACAGACCGGATGGTATTTGAAAAAGTGGTTCCCGCAGTGGGGGATACGTTTTATTGCGGTGGCGGACCATTACGATAGTGCCAGTGCTTTGTTTGGTGAAAAGGCGTTGTTGCTTCCAATCCTCAATTTGATGAATGATGCTTATTGCAGAGATATTTCCAGAAAGGTCAAAAACAGTCAGGAGGCCAGACGCAGGCAGGGAGATTACGTAGGTGCTTTTGCACCGTACGGTTATCAAAAAGCGATGATCAATAAGCACAAATTAGTTGTCGATAGGCAGACAGCAGATGTTGTACAAAAGATATTTCATTGGAAAAATGCAGGGCATTCCGCGGAAAAGATTTGTGCGTTTTTGAATGTTTTATTGATCCCATCGCCGTACGTATATAAGAAGATAAGCGGGCAGTCTTATAAGTCCGGTTTCGTGGACAGAAGAAAACAAAATAGTTTATCGAATATGACTAACAATAAGGACGTAAATGAAACAAGTGGTCAATCTTGCCTGTCCGATAATACGGACACACAAAAAGTGCTCCTATGGTCGCCGGTCGCAGTTCGACGTATTTTGAAAAATCAATTATATATTGGGATCCTTCAACAAGGAAAAACGAGAAAGATCAACTATAAACTGGCACAGAGATGTAAAGTGCCACCTGAAGAATGGATCAGTACGGATAAGGCGGTGCCGCCGATCATTGAAGAATCTTTATTTTGGAAGTGTCAGAGCAGATGAATAATATATTGTGTCAGCGTATAGGAATTTATGCAAGGCTTTCCGTTCGAAATACGGAGAGAGAGGAAATGTCAATCGAGAATCAATTGTTACTGGTTGGTCAATATTTGGATCAACATACCGAATGTCAACAACGAAAGGTTTATGTGGACTATGGGTACAGTGGAACAAACTTTCAAAGACCGGAATTTCAGCAGATGATAGAGGATTGTCGTTTGGGATTGTTAGATGCAGTTATTGCAAAGGATCTGTCCAGACTGGGGAGAGAACATCTGCAATTGGGATGGTATCTGGAATACTTCTTTCCGGCAAATAATGTGCGGGTGATTACCGTGACGGATCATTATGACAGTGCAAGACTTACGGAACAGATGCTTATCGTTGGATTGAAAAATTTATTAAATGAATGGTATGCAGTAGATACCGGATACAAGGTACGGCTGGCGAAACGTCAGCAAAGGGAACAAGGAAATTTTATCGGTGCCAAGGCTCCATATGGATATCGGATCTGTTACCGGAATGGCAAGAGAGTATTAGAACCTGATCAGACGTTTTCTGTTTTAACAAACATACAGAATATGAGAAGAGCGGGACAATCTTCCGTGCAGATCGCAAATAAACTCAATGAGGATCACATAGCGACACCGGAGATATATCGTCGCACCGGAATTTTAAGAATACCGCAGGATCAGACAACAGATAAATGGTCAGGAGCGATGGTACGAGGTGTTTGGAACCATAAGAATATTGCATGTTGTTCGAACACCAGCGGGGATAACGACACGGCTTAGTACAATTTCACCGGTTTCTTCTACTGTTTTGATTTCCTCTTCGGGAATTTTTGGCGGGTATTTTTCGTATAACGTATGAGGTGGTATTACGAACAGCTCTTCGTTGGCTTCCGGTGTGTTGGGTTTTGGGATCAGAGTTGTATTTTGCAAAGCGGTCTGTCCGGATAAGATTTCAGCACCGCTGATTTCGACCGGTTCAAAATTTGGGGCAGTTATTTGAATCGAATACGTAGAATATGGGCGCTCAGTACCCGGCATCATGCTATACTCCAATGGCGGTGCGGGCAGAGTGATCAGATCACTTTTGCCGGCACTGTTTGTTTCGGTTTCTTCAATTATATCGTTTGCATCATTGATATTACGGATCTGTATTTTGGCTCCGGCAATCGGTCTGGAGGTTCGGCGAGATGTGATATTTGCCTGAAAAAAACCGCTATCCGGCATATCTTTTGCTGCATATAGATCGTGAGACATAGAACCTCATTTCTGTGATTTTTTTAAAATCACACATAGTTTTGGATTATTGTATGCCTCTTGTCAGTCAGGAGTGAAAGATTGAAATAATATTTTCAGTATGATATAGTTGGTAGAAATGCTGCAATTGCGGCACAAACAGTATTAAAAACTACGGCATTGCAGATAACCTGCGAATTTGGCAAAATGGTCTGCGCGGACATCTGTAAACAGAAAAGAGGATTAACATGGAACAGATCAAGATTAAATATTTTACGGACAAGATCGATAAACTTGCTTATATCGATGGGAAAAGTGATTGGATCGATTTGCGAGCTTCCGAAGAAGTTACATTAAAACAGGGTGAGTTTGCTTTGGTGCCACTTGGTGTGGCAATGGAACTTCCCAAAGGATATGAGGCACATATCGTACCGCGCAGCAGCACCTATAAAAATTTTGGCGTGATACAGGCAAATCATTGTGGTGTGGTAGACGGATCTTACTGCGGAGATAACGATATGTGGCGTATGCCGGTCATTGCAATGCGCGATACACAGATTCATGTAAACGACAGGATCTGCCAGTTTCGTATAATGAAAAATCAGCCGGAAATCTTATTCGAGGAAGTAGAACATTTGGAGGGCAAAGACAGAGGCGGCTTTGGAACTACCGGAAAACAATAACGAGTAGGGAGGACATTATGGATAAGAAAAAGATATTGCAGCATTTAGATCATACATTATTAAAACAGGATGCTACATGGGAGCAGATCAAGACACTTTGCGATGAGGGAATGCAGTATCATGTGGCAAGTGTGTGTATTCCACCTTGTTATGTCAAAGAGGCACATGATTATGTCGCAGACCGCTTGAAGATCTGTACGGTGATCGGTTTTCCAAATGGCTATCAGACAACAGCTGTGAAAGTGGCAGAGACGAAAGAGGCAGTGGAAGATGGTGCGGATGAAATTGATATGGTGATTAATATCAATCGTGTGAAGGATGACCGCTTTGAAGAGGTACTGCAGGAAGTGAAAGAAATACGGGCAGCCTGCGAGGGGAAAGTCTTAAAAGTCATCATTGAGACTTGTCTTTTGACCAAAGAGGAAAAGATCAAAATGTGTGAGATCGTTACAAAGGCAGGGGCGGATTATATTAAGACTTCAACCGGATTTTCGACCGGAGGGGCCACGTTTGAAGATGTGGCACTGTTGCAAAAACATGTAGGAGATTCAGTGAAAGTCAAGGCTGCAGGAGGAATCTCATCGTTAGAAGATGCAGAGCGTTTCTTAAGGCTGGGGGCTGACCGCCTTGGAACAAGCAGATTGATCGCACTATGCAAATCGACGGATTAACTATTGCATGAGGAGCATAACGAAATAAGTTTGCATCACCCAACACTTGACACAAAAAGTGATTCTGTATAAACTATAATGTGATGCGTTTTAAGATTCTTTATAAAATGCAAATTTTGATGGTAATGCGTTCTTTATGGTGTACAGAGAAAAGACCGCAGAATGGAGGTCCCAATGAATTATAAGGTAGCCGTGATACCTGGTGATGGTATCGGTCCGGAAATTGTCAGAGAGGCAAGAAAGGTATTAGATAAGGTTGGACAGAAATATGGTCATGAGTTTACATATCAGGAGCTGTTAATGGGTGGATGTTCCATTGATGCTTATGGAGAGCCGTTGACCGAGGAGACACTGGAAGCTGCGAAAGCAAGCGATTCCGTGTTGTTAGGTGCCGTGGGCGGCAACGTCGGACAGTCTAATTGGTATCAGCTTCCACCGGATAAACGACCGGAGGCAGGATTACTGAAGATTCGTAAGGGACTGGAATTATATGCTAATATCCGTCCGGCTGTGTTGTTTGATGAACTTAGCGGTGCATGTCCGCTGAAACCGGAACTGACAGAGGGTGGATTTGATTTTGTGGTAATGCGTGAGCTTACCGGCGGTCTGTATTTTGGGGATCGCAAGACGGTTGAAGAGAATGGTGTTAAGAAAGCGATCGACACGTTGACATATGATGAAAATGAAATACGTCGTATCGCCAAATGGGGATTTGATGTCGCAATGAAGCGTGGTAAAAAGGTTTGCAGCGTGGATAAAGCGAATGTTTTGGATTCTTCCCGTTTGTGGAGAAGTGTTGTCGAGGAAGTGGCAAAGGATTATCCGGAAGTGGAACTTACTCATATGTTAGTAGATAACTGTGCGATGCAGCTTGTGCGTGATCCAAAGCAGTTTGATGTGATCCTTACAGAGAATATGTTTGGTGATATTTTATCAGATGAGGCAAGTATGGTGACCGGATCGATCGGTATGTTGTCTTCTGCAAGCCTTGGTGCAACGAA
>ENA-OUQN01001828-OUQN01001828.1-human-gut-metagenome-genome-assembly--contig:-NODE-1828-length-11611-cov-4.503288_pt1 | contig 11611 bp, 7 predicted proteins | sample MGYA00237950_ERZ548832 | MGnify/ENA primary metagenome ERZ548832 (study PRJEB26490, sample SAMN05194703) | human gut metagenome | biome: terrestrial biome; feature: human-associated habitat; material... | reverse complement strand
CTACGGCGCCGTGTAATATGCAAAAAGAGCCGCTGCTGCACGGATGATGTGCAGCAGCGGCTCTTATCGTTCGGCTTATCTTCTCCGCTTCATCCTGCGCCGCCGGTTCAAGTTGAGGGAACCGCCGCCGCATGCCAGCGTGACAACACTCAGCACGAGCAGGATGACCGCCAGTGCGGCCAACAGCAGCAGGGTGGACCGGCTGTCGGTGCGGAAGTCGGAGACGTACTCCTGATGGGTCACCAGATCCACCTGGCCTACCTCGCAGCCGTCCAGATACACCGTGGCGGTGCCCAGCTTCTGGCCGTTTTTCACGGTGGCCGACACGCTCTCGGGCAGGTCAAAGGAATAGCTCACCTTGTCGTCCGCGTGGCCGTAGCCGCTGACCGGAGCAGCCGCATACAGTTCTACCTCCGGATGGGTGCGGCATTTGGTCAGGTCCACGGTGGTCACCACGGTCTGGGTGTCCACCAGCGGGCGGTCGGCAAAGCTGGCAAAGGCCCAGTCGAACAGATCATCGCACTCGGCAAAAAGGTGGTCCGGCGTATCGCAGCCAAGGATCACCAGCCCGTAGGTGTGGCCGTCCTTTTCCGCAAAGGCCACGATGCAGCGGCCTGCCAGCGTGGTAAAGCCGCCCTTGACCCACCGGACATACTCCCGGTAGTTGGCGCTCTCGCTGTTCATCAGGCTGTTGGAGCTGCTGATGGTGTGCTCAGCCTTGCGGAGGTTCGTGGCCGGCAGGACATAGCTGGCGGTGCCCGCCACCTGTGCAAAGGTCTGGTTTGCCGCACAGGCGGCGGCGATCTTTGCCAGATCCTGCGCGGTGGACACGTTGCCGTAGTCAAACAGGCCGTGGGCACAGGTAAAGTTCGTGCCGGTGCAGCCCAGCTCCTGGGCACGGGCGTTCATCTGCTTGACGAAATCCAGCACGCTGCCGCCCACATCGTAGGCAATGACGCTGGCGGCGTCGTTGGCGCTGACGATGAGCATGGCGTTCAGCAGGTCGATGCGGCGCACCGTCTCGCCGATGCGCAGGCCCATAGTGGTGCCGTTGGCGTTCTGGATATCCCGGAACTCCTGGGTCAGCGCGGTGGGCACGGTCACTTCACCGTTCAGATCCTTGCCGCTTTCCAGCAGCAGCAGGGCCGTCATGAGCTTGGTCAGGCTGGCAACATACTGCTGCTGGTCAGCATTCTGGTTCAGGATGGTCTTGCCGGTGTCGGCGTTGAACAGGTACACCGCCTCGGTCTCGCTGGCGGTCTGGATGGGCATGGGATATACCGCAAGGCCCGGCAGTGCAGCAGCAGCGGCCAGTGCCAGCGTGAGCACCAGCGCCGTCATGCGGCGGAAGATGGTGTTTTTGAACATGAGCGTGCCCCCTTGTATCTGCTTGCCGACGCACGGCAAAAATTTTTGTTTTGAAACAGCTCCTACTTGCCGGAAAGGCTCTGGCTTGCTATACTACTTTAAAGAATACCATAAACCAGCCAAAAGAGAAAGAGAGAAAGGCGGTTTTTAACAATGTTTCTGTCCTTTTGTGGAAAAGTTCCCCGCGACGAGGGGGCTGCGTTCGTTGCGCCCAACGCCACCGTGCAAGGCGATGTGATCCTGAAAGCCGGTTCCACAGTGTGGTACGGGGCCGTGCTGCGCGGCGACGACGGCACTTTGACCATTGGCGAAAACTCCAACGTGCAGGATAATGCCGTGCTGCACTGCGATGTGGGCGGGGCCGTGACGCTGGGCAGGAACGTCACTGTGGGCCACAGCGCGCTGGTGCACGGGTGCACGGTAGGGGATGGCAGCCTCATCGGAATGCACGCCACCCTGCTCAACCATTGTGTCGTGGGCAAAAACTGCATCATCGGCGCGGGTGCGCTGGTGCCGGAGGGCATGGTCATCCCGGATAACTCGGTGGCCGTGGGCGTGCCCGCAAGGGTCATCAAGCAGGTGAGCCCCGCACAGGTCGAGGCCAACCTGCACAACGCCGCCCACTATGTGGAGCATGGCAAGCTTCACGCCGCCGAGCTTGCCAAGGGCTGACCCTGTGCCGATTTTACAGTTTTTTACCATATTTTTTCGTCTTTCCGCCAAAAAGCCGACATTTTAATTGACACCTGCGGTCTTGTCTGCTATAGTGAAATTGGCAGTTTATGTCATTCTGGAATACCAGAATTTTTGTACACCGCGCTGTTTGGTTTTTTTCATTGGGGGAATTTTGTAAAAAGTTCATTGCGGGATGTTTTTTCACAGAAATGTAATGACTTTTCACTTAAAATCGGGTATACTATATCCTGCGGGGAGGCGGGGCCGCAACCGTCTTTCCGCACATGATTCCTCCTCACACCAAAGCAATACCCCAAACAGAAACTCCCTCCGGTGTACCGCAAGCGCCGGAGGGAGTTTCTGTTTGCATCAGCTTTTGTATTTTATGATTTCCTGCAATCAAAGGAGAGATTTTTATGTCTGAACTGATCACCCGCCGTACTTTTTTAAAGGCCACTGGTGCCGCCGCACTGGTCGCTGCCGCCGGCAGTATGCTGGTTGGCTGCGGCGATGGAGCGTATGCTTCCACTCCCGAAAATCTGGTTGCCCCTCCCATCGATAATAGCGATTTCGCTAATTTTGGCTCTTTTACCGCAGATATCGGCCCCTTGAGCGGGCAGTGGACTTCCAGCTCCATCTATGAATCTGATACCCGCCACAACTATTTCTACACCGGCTTCAAACTGGATAATGACAGCGGCACCAGTGCTGTCACTGTCAACATCAGCAACTTTGCTTTCAGCCATACCGCTGGCGGCACTGGTAAGGTATGTGGTCTTGGATACAAAGGTCTGAACAGCAGCAAAACCGCCTATGTATTCAACCAGTCTCTTACTGTTCCTGCAGGCCGGTCCAAAAACGTTATTCTTTTCATCGACATCGGCCCCGTCACTACCTCTTCTTTCGATAAATTCTATAGAGGAACCATAACCATCACGCTGAGTAAACTTAATAATCAAACGGCCACCTTTACTTTTAACGGCCTGATCAGCGACCCTTCCTCTACCGTTTCCTGACAGTAAAACTCCCCTGAAATGCCGTAAAAAGCCTTTCGGGGGAGTTTTTGTTTACAGCGCGCGGAACTTTGCCGCAAACACGCTGAGCACGATCTTGGGGTTCACCTGCGCGCCAAGGCGCTGGATGGCGGCTTCGGCCAGACGCAGGGCACGCTGGGCGGCAATGCCCTGCACCGGTGCGTGGGGGCTTTGCCGCAGGCCCGCTGCCGCCACCGCACGGAAGTCCGTCAGCAGGGCGGCGGCACCGGCCTTGTCCTTTTCGTAGGCGGCCAGCAGGCAGGCTGCGGCATAGCTGTCACGGTCAGCAGCGGCCTTTGCCAGCTGCAGGGCCTTTTCCACCTGTGCGGTGCGGGCTTCGTCCTGTGCGGCGGCAAGCACCGTGCCAATGTGCCCATCGAACAGTTCGCTGTACAGCGCGGCCGTCTTTTTGTCCACCCCCTGTGCGGCGCAGTAGCGGGCGCACTGCTCCGGCGAGACAGGAGCCACTGCAAAGCTGACGCAGCGGCTGCGGATGGTGGGCAGCACGCCTGCCAGCGAATCCGCCGTAAGCAGGAACAGCACCCCCTCCGGCGGCTCTTCCATCACCTTCAGCAGGGCATTGGCGGATTCCTCGTTCATCTTTTCCACATGGTAGAGCAGCACGGCACGGCCCTCGGCCGAAAGGCTGGTGTTGAAGATCTCGCTGCGCATAGCCTTGACCTGACTGACCAGATATTTTCCGCCTGCGCCCATACCGGCAACGCTGATTGCTTCACGCACGATGCCGGTCTCCACATGGCCGCTGTCGCGGTCGCCGGGCTTACCCACAGCACGGCAGCATTCGCCCCGCAGAAGGGCCTCAGCGGGCGCTCCGCCTGCAGGGTAAAGATAATCTGCCGCAATGCAGCGGGCCGCAAAACCGGCTCCAAGGCCCTCTTCACCCACCAGCAGCACGCTATGGGTCAGGCGGTGGGCCGCCAGCATCAGCTGCACGCTGCTTTTCAGTTCTGCATTGCCCTCCATGCGGTCCAGCATCATGATGTTTCTCCTTACCTTCTGTTTCTCCGCTTCCACTGCTCACGGCGTACCCATGCGCGGACGGAACGATAGGCCATCGGGCCAAAGAACAGCCAGACGTTCGCCATGCTGAGCAGCAGGCTCAGCTTTTGCGGCAGCGGCGCGCCCAGAAAGCTGAGCACCCACAGTGCTGCCGCAAAAAAGCCAAAGTATTTCACCCGGACGGGGATGACAAAGAACAGCAGCACCTGTACTTCCGGGTACAGCATGGCAAAGGCCAGCAGCAGCGAAAGGGACAGGCAGTAGGTGCTGCCGGTCACGCCGGTGAGCAGACAGGCCAGCACAGTGCCCAGTATCCCGGAGAGCAGATACACCGTATAGCGGAAATCGCCCCACTCCTGTTCCAGCGCTGTGCCGATGAACCATGTGAAATAGATGCCCAGCACCGCGCTGAGGATGCTGCCGCCGTAAGAGGGGATGAACGCAAAGGTGATGATGCGCCAGATCTGGCCGCGCAGCAGAAAATAGCGGCTGAGTGCCAGCCAGACACTGACGGTCTGGTTGACAAACAGCTCGATGGCCAGCACAAGGATCTGCCCGCCCACCAGAATGTTGGTCAGATTCGGGATGCCGAAGCGTCCGTATTTGCGCTCCAGCTGGTTGAGCCAATTGTTCATATAGGGTGCCTCCAACGCATTGTATTCCGATATCGGTGAGTTTTGCCGCATTTTTCTGCTGTTATTGTACCATGATTGGCCGGGGCATTCAAGGCAATGCCACAGTGTGGAAAACTGCCGCATCTTCCGCCCAAAAATACAGCTGTCAAGCGGATCTTGCGGCACAAAAGCACAACCGGAAAGTGTATGGAGTTTCCTGTCTGGAATGAACTTTTCACTTTTTCCACCGGGTTTTCCACCGTTTTTGTGAAGAAAAGGGCAAGTTTTCCATGAGGTTTTCCACTTTTTCCACCGGGTTTTCCACAACAAAAGGGCATCAGCCCTATACACACCGTAATTCAGGCCGCAGCTTTCTGGTAAGTTTTGGGCAAAAATGCGGGCATTCTGCCTTTTATAAAAAAGAAAGTCGAAGGATTTTCTTTGCATTCTACAAACCGTTCCTGAGCGGTGATTTATTTTTCTCCAATCTGGAATGAACCGGCCACAAGTTTTCAACACCGGGCCGCTGCCGTTTTTCTGTGTGGAAAAGGCAGGGAAACATGCAGTTTTCCACACTGTTTTATCCCGGCTGAACCCTCTCAGTCGCCTGCGGCGACAGCTCCCCCGAAGGGGGAGCTTTTTTGCGATAACCGAAACGTATCGGATGAATGCTAAAAGCTTCCGGCAGTGCTATAAGCTCCCCCTTCGGGGGAGCTGTCTGCGACCAACGGGAGCAGGCTGAGAGGGTTAGGACGCTTCCGGCTCCGCCAGAGGCTCCCTCTTTGAGGGAGCTGGCAAAACCGTCAGGTTTTGACTGAGGGAGTTGGCATCGCGCAGCGACGACTGAGAGGGTTCGTCCTATAAAAATGCCGGGCAGTCACTTCAAGACTGTCCGGCATTGCTTTATTATTTACATCATATTGTGGAACACCAGCTGTGCGATCTGGAAATACAGGATCAGGCTGCAGGCATCCACGATGGTGGTGATGAAGGGGGTAGCCATGATGGCCGGGTCGGCACCCAGCTTCTTGGCAGCCAGCGGCAGCATACCGCCCACCAGCTTTGCCAGAATGACGCTGAAGAACAGCGAAACGCTGACCACGATGGCATAGCCCATCACGTTAGCGTACTGGCCGGGGAACAGGAAGGTGTACATCAGGTAGATGCGCAGGCCGTTCACGATGCCCAGCACCGCGCCCACGATGGCAGACACCCGCAGCTCCTTGCCCAGCACCCGCATAAAGTCGGCGGGCTCTACCTCGCCCAGAGCCAGACCGCGCACCATCAGGGTGCTGATCTGGTTGCCGCAGTTGCCGGCGGTATCCATCAGCATGGGCATGAAGGAGACCAGCAGCGGCAGGCTGACAAAGGCCTCTTCATAGTGGGTGGTGACCATGCCGGTAAAGGTGGCGGACAGCATCAGGATCAACAGCCATGGGATGCGCTGCTTTGCGTGGGTCCAGACGCTGGTGCCGAAGTAGGTGGTGGCATCGTCGTCCGGCAGAATAGCAGCCATCTTCTGCATATCCTCGGTGCTCTCGTCGGTCAGAACGTCGATCGCATCATCGATGGTGATGATACCCACGAACATGCCCTCGTTGTCCAGAACAGGCATGGCGGTAAAGTCGTAGCGCTGCATCTCACGGGCCACGTACTCTTGATCGTCGGTCACTTTCACAGTGACCACGTTATCATCCATGATCTCGGTGATGGGAGTATGCGGCTCTGACAGCAGCAGGCTGCGGGCAGAAACAACACCCTTCAGGCGGTTGCGCTCCACCACGTAGCAGGTGTACACGGTCTCTGCGTTTTCGCCCTGCTTGCGGATGGCTTCAAAGGCCTGCGCCACGGTCATATCCTCGCGCAGACGGACATATTCGGGGGTCATCAGGCTGCCGGCAGAGCTTTCGGGGTAGTTCAGCAGCTTGTTCAGGCTCTCACGGGTCTGCTTGGAGGATTTTTCCAGCACCCGCTTCACCACGCCTGCCGGCATATCCTCCAGCAGGTCGGCGGCATCGTCCAGACTCATCTCTTCAATGGCGCCCACCAGCTCCACATCTGAGAAGGCGTTCACCAGATCGTCGCGGGCCTCGTCGGACATATAGGCAAAGGCCTCGGTGGCCACTTCCTTTTTGAGCAGGCGGAACACCACAAGGCGGTTGTTTTCGTCCAGCTCTTCCAGCAGCTCGGCAAGGTCGGCGGGCTGCTCTTCCTCGGTGACTTCGCGCAGCTTGACGTACTGCTTCTTGATGAGCAGCTTGAGCAGGCGGCTCTTGGTGAGCATCTCAGGGTTGGCCTTGACCTCTTCGTCGTTGGCTTCCTCTTTTTCGGCCTCGCGCATGTCCTGCTTGAGGTCTTCAGTAGCTTCCTCGTTCAGATCTTCAGCCAGCTTCTGGCGGACCTCAGCGGGGATATCAGCAGGCAGCTCCTGCACCGGCAGCGCCTGTTCCGCAGCATCAGCCGTCAGCTTCTTTTCTTCCATATCCATTGGGCGTACCTCCTCAGTTTTTACGGAACAGGAGCAGCTCCTGTATCCGGAGGACGCAGCAGATCGGGAAACAAAAAACGCGCCGCCTTGCCTGCCGGAATGCCGCAAACGCCGCATTCTGCGCACACAAAGCTGCGCCTTCCTCTGCTCTGTTTTGCGGAAAGATGCACCGTTGAAGCGGTGCTTTTCCGCAGGACTCAGCGAAGGAGGCGAACGGTTGGGGAAAACGCAGTTGTTTTTGTTTTCTGATCCACCGCGCCGGTGGTTCTACTTCGACTATGATCCGGGTCCATTTTCCTGCGTTCACCTCCAAGTTTTCATATTCATTTTTATTATAGCGCCGCAAAAAAACGGGGTCAACCCTAAACCACCGATTTACCAGAATTTTGCAAAACAAAACACCCTCTTCCGTGTTGCGGCACACGAAAAAGGGTGTTTTGCTTGGATATTGCCTTGGTGTGAGGAGGAATCATGTTACTTGGGTAAGCGGTTGCGGCCCCGCTTCCCATGGCAAAAGTATAACAGCTTTCACAATTGAATTCGTTAAGAAGCTATGAAGAAACTGTAAAAAGGGAATGGTATCTTTTGGAAGATTTTGTGATAACATTTTTTGATTGACCTTCGTTTTTTCACATGCTAAAATGGAACTGTAAAAGCGGCTGTTGTGATGCCAGATCACAGCAGCCGCTTCTCTTTTACACAAAAAATACGCCCCGGTCACCTTGCGGTGAACGGGGCGCTAAAACGAAGCTCGTTTTTTACTGCGGCAAGATCCCTGCAAAGCAGGTCTTATGCAGCAGGCGGAGCAAGGTATCTGCAAGCAGACCTTATGCTCCTGACACACGCGGGGTGTGCTTTCAAGGACCCTCGCGGGCGCTTTGGTATCTCATATCCCGCTGCGGTGCTTCGCACGGAACAAAGCACCGCCCGGAAAGTGAAATCAGATAGAACTCGTATGGCGAATGCTGTACTTCAGCACATCACCTGCATGGATGGATGCGTTTCTCCGCTTCGTACCGCTGCATTGCGCAGTAACCGCCGGTACGGGGCAGCCGCCCTCTTGCATTGTGGGGCTAAGGTGCCGCAAATATCTGCATCCAAAGCGCAGAAGAATGCTTACTTGTACAGGTCGACCAGACGGGTCAGGTGCTCGTAGCGGTCGTTTGCAACTTCCTGGTTGCGTGCGAACAGCTCCTTAGCACGGTCGGGGAATGCACGAGTCAGGCGGCTGTAACGGGTCTCGTTAGCCAGCAGTGCCTGATACTTCTCGTTATCCACAGCCTTGGAGGTCAGGGTGAACGGATTCTTGCCCTGAGCCTTGTTTGCCGGGTTGAAGGTGAACAGGTTCCAGTAACCGGCCTCAACTGCCTTCTTCATCTCGTTCTGGCAGTTGGTCATGCCGCCCTTGACACCGTGCAGCTCGCAGGGAGCGTAGCCGATGATCAGAGACGGGCCGGGATAAGCCTCAGCCTCGGCGATGACCTTGACAGCCTGAGCCATGTTGGCGCCCAGAGCGATCTGAGCAACATAGATGTAGCCGTAGGTCATGCAGATCTCAGCCAGAGACTTCTTGCTGATCTCCTTACCGGCAGCAGCGAACTGGCAGACCTCACCGATGTTGGAGGCCTTGGAAGCCTGTCCGCCGGTGTTGGAGTACATCTCGGTGTCGAAGACCATAACATTGACGTCGTGGCCGGAAGCCAGGACGTGATCCAGGCCGCCGTAACCGATGTCATAAGCCCAGCCGTCGCCGCCGAAGATCCAGAAGCTCTTCTTGGCCAGGTACTGCTTGTCCTTCAGGATCTCCTTGGACTCGTCGCAGCCACAGGCCTCCAGGGCAGCGATCAGGGCCTTTGCGGGCTCGTCGTTGGCCTTGGTGTTGTTCTTGGTCTCCAGGAACTTGTCGATGACAGCATCCAGCTCAGCGTTCTTACCCTTCAGGGCCTCAACCTTGGTGATCAGGTTGGCGCGGACGGTCTCATAACCGATCTGCATGCCCAGGCCGTGCTCAGCGTTGTCCTCGAACAGAGAGTTGATCCAAGCGGGGCCGTGACCGGACTCTTTGTTGGTGGTGTACGGGCTGATAGAAGCGGTACCACCCCAGATAGAGGAGCAGCCGGTGGCGTTGGAGATGAACATCTTCTCGCCGAACAGCTGGGTGATCAGGCGGGCGTAAGAAGTCTCGGCGCAGCCTGCGCAGGAGCCAGAGAACTCAAGCAGCGGCTGGTTGAACTGAGAACCCTTGACGGAAACCTCGGAAACAACACCGGGGACGTTGTCCTTCTTGCGGATGTTCTCGACGCAGTAGTCGAAAGCAGCCTGCTGCTCGGACTGGCTCTCCTGCGGCTTCATCTCGATAGCGGCAGTCGGGCAGACGGTGACGCACTCGCCGCAGCCCATGCAGTCCAGAGGAGACACGGCCATGGTGAACTTGTACTCGCTTGCCTTGGGCTTGGTGTCGGCCAGCTTGGTGGAAGCGGGCGCAGCCTCAGCCTCGGCAGCAGTCAGGCAGAACGGACGGATGGTGGCGTGAGAGCAGACGAAGGCACACTGGTTGCACTGGATGCACTTCTCGGCGTTCCACTCGGGAACCATAACAGCCGTACCGCGCTTCTCGTAAGCGGAAGCACCCTGCTCCCACTCGCCGTTGACGTTGCCCTCGAAGGCGGAGACAGGCAGGCTGTCGCCGTCCATACGGGAGATGGGCTCCATAACGTCGCGGATCTGCTTGACCAGAGCCTCGGGTCCCTTCAGGGCCTTCGGAGCCGGATCAGCAGCGGGGTTGGACCAGGAGGCGGGGACCTCGACCTTATGGACAGCGTCCAGGCCGGCGTCGATAGCCTTCCAGTTCATCTGGACAACAGCGTCGCCCTTCTTGCCGTAGCTCTTCTTGGCAGCGGCCTTCATGTACTCGACGGCATCGTCGATGGGCATGACGTCGGCCAGCTTGAAGAAGGCAGACTGCAGGATGGTGTTGGTGCGCTTGCCCATGCCGATCTCGATAGCCTTATCGATAGCGTTGATGGTGTACAGCTGAATGTTGTTATCAGCAATGTACTTCTTATCAGCAGCGTTCAGATGCTCGTCCAGCTCCTCATCGGTCCACTGGCAGTTGATCATGAACACGCCGCCCGGCTTGACATCCTGGACCATCTTCATGCCCATGTGGATGTAAGCGGGGTTGTGGCAGGCCACGAAGTCAGCCTGGTTGATGTAGTAGGGGCTGCGGATGGGCTTGTCGCCGAAACGCAGGTGGCTGATGGTGACACCGCCGGTCTTCTTGGAGTCATACTGGAAGTAAGCCTGAATGTACTTGTCAGTATGGTCGCCGATGATCTTGGTGGAGTTCTTGTTGGCACCGACAGTACCGTCGCCGCCGAGACCCCAGAACTTGCACTCCTTGGTGCCGGGGGCGGAGGTGATGGGAGCGGGCTTGACCTCAGGCAGGCTGAGGTTGGTCACGTCGTCGGTGATGCCGATGGTGAAGCGGGACTTCGGAGCGTCCTTCTCCAGCTCGGTGTAGATAGCAAAGACGCTGGACGGCGGGGTGTCCTTGGAACCCAGGCCGTAGCGGCCGCCGGTCAGGACGACGTCGTTCATGCCGGCCTCACGCAGGGTGGTGGCGACATCCAGGTACAGGGGCTCGCCCAGGGAGCCGGGCTCCTTGGTGCGGTCCAGAACGGCCAGAGCCTTGCAGGTGGCGGGGATGGCGGCCAGCAGCTTATCGGCCCGGAAGGGACGATACAGGTGTACCTTCACCATGCCGACCTTCTCGCCGTGAGCGTTCATGTAGTCGATGACTTCCTCTGCCACGTTGCAGATGGAACCCATAGCGATGATCACGCGGTCAGCGTCGGGAGCGCCGTAGTAGTTGAAGAGCTGATAGTTGGTGCCCAGCTTCTCGTTGATCTTGCCCATGTACTTCTCGACGACCTCGGGGAGATCCTCGTAGTACTTGTTGCAGGCCTCACGGTGCTGGAAGAAGATATCGCCGTTCTCATGAGAACCGCGCATCATGGGACGCTCGGGGTTCAGGGAGTGCTTGCGGAACGCGTCAACAGCGTCCATATCGCACATTTCCTTCAGGTCCTCGTAATCCCACACGGCGACCTTCTGGATCTCGTGAGAGGTGCGGAAGCCGTCGAAGAAGTTGATGAAGGGAACCTTGCCCTCCAGAGCGGCCAGATGGGCCACGGGAGACAGATCCATGACCTCCTGGACGTTGCCCTCGCACAGCATGGCAAAGCCGGTCTGGCGGCAGGCCATCACGTCGGAGTGGTCGCCGAAGATGTTCAGCGCCTGGGTGGACACGGTACGGGCGGAGACATGGAACACGGCGGGCAGCTGCTCGGCTGCGATCTTGTACATATTGGGGATCATCAGCAGCAGACCCTGAGAGGCGGTGTAGGTGG
>ENA-OUQN01001824-OUQN01001824.1-human-gut-metagenome-genome-assembly--contig:-NODE-1824-length-11636-cov-2.946637_pt1 | contig 11636 bp, 7 predicted proteins | sample MGYA00237950_ERZ548832 | MGnify/ENA primary metagenome ERZ548832 (study PRJEB26490, sample SAMN05194703) | human gut metagenome | biome: terrestrial biome; feature: human-associated habitat; material... | reverse complement strand
GTACTTGGGTATTGATGGACTTTGGCGATGTGATCGTGCACATTTTTGATAAAGAGGATCGCCTGTTTTATGATCTGGAGCGTATTTGGGCAGATGGTAAGGTGCTGCAGGCAGACTCGCTATAGTTTAACAGCCTTCAAATAGAAAATTTGTTCGGAACATTTGTTTGACACTATAGAACATATGTGTTACTCTGTTAATGATGAGACTGCCCATATCGTGTGCAGCAGTATATATAACACACATTGTTTGTTAGATGAGCAGATGCATTGTATTATGCAGAACATGCGCAGTAGATTATTTGATAGAACGAATACAGGAATTGGAGGCATATTTATGGCTAAAGGTAAAATATCTGCAAAGCAGGAAGAAATATTAGAGTATATTAAAGCACAGACATTACAGCGCGGATATCCGCCGGCTGTACGTGAAATCTGTGATGCGGTACATTTGAAATCAACTTCTTCCGTACACTCTCATCTTGAGACGCTGGAGAAGAATGGTTATATTCGTCGTGATCCAACGAAACCTCGTGCGATTGAGATCATTGATGATGAATTTAATCTGGCACGACGTGAGATTGTAAATGTTCCGGTGATTGGAGAGATTGCAGCAGGAGAACCTATTTTTGCAGAGCAGAATATCGAGGGATATTTTCCGTTACTTCCAGAGGATGTACCGACAGGAGAATCATTCATGTTGAAAGTGCGTGGAGAGAGTATGATCAATGTCGGAATCTATGATGGTGACAAGATATTGGTAAAGAAGCAGAACACTGCGAGAAATGGTGAGATTGTGGTTGCTTTAGTGGAAGACTCTGCTACGATCAAGACTTTTTATAAAGAGGATGGGCATTATCGTTTGCAGCCTGAAAACGATACAATGGATCCAATCATTGTCGATCGGGTTGAGATTTTAGGTAAGCTTGCCGGATTATATAGAACATATCGTTAGCAGCAGATATGACACCAAGAAATTTCTTTACCGGAGCTCTATACTCTATAAATAAGTAGGAGAGAAAGGCGGACAGTAAGTTGCAAAAACTAAAGGCGGATATTAAGAATAGACAGTTTAAGAACTGCTATCTGTTTTATGGAGAGGAAGATTATCTCAAACGTCTTTATAGAGACAGCTTAAAGGCTGCTGTTTTAAATGGCGGAGATGATATGAACTGCACGCGGTTCCAAGGTAAAGAAACAGATGTGGTGCAGATCAAAGATCTTGCTGATACACTGCCCTTTTTTAGTGATTATCGATTGATCATTGTGGAAAATTCCGGTCTGTTTAAGTCGGCAAATGATCTTGCAGATTATCTGCCAAATATGCCGGACTCTACAATCTTACTTTTTGTGGAGAGTGAGATTGATAAACGTAACCGCCTGTATAAGTATGTCAACAAATGCGGATATGCGGTTGAAATGAAGCCGATGAACGATCGGGAGATCAAGCTGTGGACTGTAGGGATCCTCAAGCAGGCAGGAAAGCAGATGAGGGAGAATACAGCAGAGTATTTTTTGGGATTGATCGATAATGATATGTATCATGTGAAAAATGAACTGGATAAATTGATCGGTTTTGTCGGCGATCGTGAGGAGATCACGAAAGAGGATGTCGATGAAATTGCGTGTGTACAAGTGAATGGACAGATTTTTCAGATGATGGATGCAGTCGCTTCCGGTGATCAGAAGCGGGCGATGAAATTGTATCGGGATCTCTTGGAACTTCGAGAGAGTGCAATGTCCATTTTGTACTTGTTATCGAGACACTTTAATATATTACTGCAGATAAATGATTTAGGGAGTGGAGTCCCAAAGGGAGAAATTGCACGAAAAGTTGGAATTCCGCCCTTTTCTGTGGGGAGATACCAAAGTCAGAGTCGTCATTTTTCGACAGCGAAGCTTAAGGAAATGCTGGAACAGTGTGTAGAGACAGAATATCTGTTTAAGCGTGGACGGATTGAGGATCAAATAGGTGTAGAATTATTGTTAGTACAATTTACGAAGCAGTAATTTTGACAGATGAAAATACTTATGATATAATATACGAAGTGTGCTCATTTTACGAGCTTCTTTGAAACTTCATTATATGCAGTGAATCGTGTGCAATGATTCAGGATAATGAGTCTTACTGAGCTTTAAGGGCTATATATATGGAGAGTTGTCCGAGAGGTCGAAGGTGCATCACTCGAAATGATGTGTCGGTGAGAACTGACCGAGGGTTCGAATCCCTCACTCTCCGTTTCATGTTATGAAATTTTATAGATCGGTGTTACGCTTTAAGAGTGTAACATCGATCTTTTGCATTATGGGATTAAGGCGTCAAAGGTCCTTGATCATCATAAAACAATGCTTTGTTTTCTTATTGAAATAAATTGATCAATTGAAAATGGAGGAACTTTATGAATAGGCGCAAAAGAAAAATAAGTAAAACGATTATTTACTTTAGAAAACAAATAAAACATATAAATTCACAAAATAATATTGCTTTTTTGAGAAAAAAACCGTATAATATCAACAAGTTGATGAACAAAGGGGTTCAGCAATGAGAGAATTCATGGGCTTTTCCTGAAGTGGAAAGAGCTTGCGTGTGGTCTCTGTTGCTGGACTCCTTTTTTGTTGGATAGGAGGAATAACATGGCTAAGGAAAAAGCGAGAAACAATGCGCAATCTGAAATTGCAAAGGCAATGCAGGTGGTCGATCATGAAAAAAGAGGACTTTATGATCCTCGTTTTGAACATGATAACTGTGGTATCGGTGCAATCGTCAATATTAAAGGTAACAAGACGCATGATACCGTTTCGGGAGCATTGGACATTGTAGAGAAACTGGAACATCGTGCCGGCAAAGATGCAGAAGGAAAAACCGGTGATGGTGTTGGTATTTTATTACAGATCTCCCACAATTTCTTTAAGAAAGCGGTTGCTCCATTAGGAATTGAGCTTGGAGAAGAGCGGGATTATGGTATTGGTATGTTTTTCTTCCCACAGGATGAATTGAAGAAAAATCAGGCAAAGAAGATGTTTGAGGTCATCGTCGAAAAAGAGGGACTGGAATTTTTAGGATGGCGTGAAGTTCCGGTATCGCCAAAGGTGTTAGGACATAAGGCGTTAGAGTGCATGCCATGCATCATGCAGGCATTTGTAAAGCGTCCGGAAGATGTGGAACGAGGCTTAGACTTCGATAGAATGTTATATGTAGCGAGACGTGTATTCGAACAGAGTAACGATGATACCTATGTCGTATCGTTTTCCAGTAGAACGATCGTATATAAAGGAATGTTTTTGGTGGGACAGCTTCGTTTGTTCTTTGAAGATCTGCAAAGCCCGGAATATCAATCTGCGATTGCAATTGTTCATTCCCGTTTTAGTACGAACACAAACCCAAGTTGGATGAGAGCACATCCGAATCGTTTTATCGTTCATAATGGTGAGATTAACACGATTGTCGGTAATGCTGATAAAATGTTAGCGCGTGAAGAGACAATGGAAAGTCATTATCTTGCTAATGAGTTTAGCAAGGTGCTTCCGGTCGTTAATCCGAACGGATCTGATTCCGCCAGACTTGATAACACATTGGAGTTTTTGGTAATGAGTGGTATGGAACTTCCACTTGCTGTCATGATCACAATACCGGAACCGTGGGAAAATGATATGAGTGTAAGTCAGAAAAAGAGAGACTTTTATCAGTACTATGCAACGATGATGGAGCCATGGGATGGACCGGCTTCTATCTTGTTTTCCGATGGTGATTATATGGGTGCCGTACTCGACAGAAACGGACTCCGTCCATCTAGATATTACATTACGACAGATGATCAGTTGATCTTATCTTCTGAAGTTGGTGTATTTGAAATTCCACCGGAAAAAATCGTGAAGAAAGACCGCCTTCGTCCGGGACGTATGCTTTTGGTTGATACAGTCAAGGGTGAATTGATTGACGATGATGTATTAAAAGAGCAGTATGCGTCTCGTCAGCCATATGGCGAATGGTTATATAACAATTTGATCACTCTTCAGGAAATCCATATTCCAAATCAAAAAGTAGAGCAGATGAGTGACGAGGAAAGAGTTCGTCTGCAAAAAGCATTCGGATACACTTTTGAGGAATATAAGACATCCATCCTACCGATGGCACAAAATGGAGCAGAGCCGATCGGAGCGATGGGTACAGATACGCCGTTGCCGATGCTTTCTGAGAAACCGCAGCCATTATTTAACTATTTTAAGCAGTTATTTGCACAGGTAACAAATCCGCCGATCGATGCGATCCGTGAGGAGATTGTAACTTCTACGAGTGTTTATATTGGACAGGATGGTAATCTGTTAGAGGAAAAGGCAGAAAACTGCAAAATGCTCAAAATCAAAAATCCAATCCTTACAGATACGGACCTTCTTAAGATCAAGACACTGAATAAAGATGGATTTAAGGTGGAAGAGATTCCGATCACGTATTATAAAAACACATCGTTAAAAAAAGCGTTGGATCGTCTTTGCTTAGAGGCAGACCGTGCGTATAAAGAGGGCGCAAACATTGTGATCCTGACAGACCGTGGTGTAGATGAAAATCACGTTGCGATCCCGTCTCTGCTGGCTACGGCAACGATGCAGCATCACTTGGTAACAACCAAGAAAAGAACAAGCGTTGATATGATACTTGAGACAGCAGAACCAAGAGAAGTGCATCATTTTGCAACTTTATTGGGTTATGGTGCAAGTGCTATTAATCCGTATCTTGCACATAGCACGATCAAGGAATTGATCGACAATGGAATGCTGGACAAAGATTATTATGCAGCAGTAGATGATTACGATGCAGCTGTCTTACATGGCATTGTAAAAATTGCCTCTAAAATGGGTATTTCAACAATTCAATCTTATCAGGGATCAAAGATCTTTGAGGCGATTGGTATTGATCAGGATGTCATTGAAAAATATTTTACGAATACAGTTAGCTGTGTGGGTGGAATTACTTTGGAAGATATCCAAAATCAGGTAGATGAACTTCATTCTTCCGCATTTGATCCGTTAGGACTTCGCGTAGACTTGAATTTGGAGAGCAGAGGACAGCATAAGGCAAGACGCGGTAAAGAAGCCCATCTTTATAATCCGGAAACGATCCATTTGCTGCAGCAATCAACGTGGACAGGAAGTTATGATCTGTTTAAGCAGTATACCAAGACTGTTGATGAAAAAGAAAACAAGATGACCCTGCGCAGTATGCTTGACTTCAAGTTCCCGAAGAAAGGCATTCCAATCGATGAAGTTGAGAGTGTGGACGAGATTGTGAAGCGTTTTAAGACCGGAGCAATGTCTTATGGATCTATTTCTCAAGAAGCACACGAGACGTTGGCAATCGCTATGAATCGTTTGCATGGTAAGTCCAATAGTGGCGAGGGCGGTGAGAGTCTGGAACGTCTTGAGACAGCCGGTGCCCCGGACAGCAGATGCTCTGCGATCAAGCAGGTGGCATCAGGACGATTTGGTGTCACTTCCCGTTATTTGGTAAGTGCTAAGGAGATTCAGATTAAGATGGCACAGGGCGCTAAGCCGGGTGAAGGTGGTCATTTGCCGGGTGGTAAAGTGTATCCTTGGATCGCCAAGACAAGACATTCAACACCTGGTGTCAGCTTGATCTCCCCGCCACCGCATCATGATATTTATTCGATCGAAGATCTGGCACAGTTGATCTACGATCTGAAAAATAGTAATAAAGATGCCAGAATTTCTGTTAAGCTGGTTTCTGAAGCAGGTGTCGGAACTGTCGCAGCCGGTGTTGCCAAAGCCGGAGCTGCAGTTATCTTGATCTCCGGATATGATGGAGGTACCGGAGCAGCACCGAGAAGTTCGATCTACAATGCCGGACTTCCTTGGGAACTGGGACTTGCAGAGACTCACCAGACATTGATCATGAATGGCCTTCGATCCCGTGTTATGATCGAGACAGATGGTAAATTAATGACCGGTCGTGATGTTCTCGTGGCAGCATTGCTCGGTGCAGAGGAATATGGTTTTGCAACAGCTCCGTTAGTTACTATGGGTTGTGTCATGATGCGTGTCTGTAATCTTGATACTTGTCCTGTAGGTGTTGCAACACAGAATCCGGAACTTCGTAAGCGTTTTATGGGCAAACCGGAATACGTTGAGAACTTTATGCGTTTTATTGCGCAGGAACTTCGCGAATATATGGCAGCACTTGGAATTCGCAAGGTCAATGATCTGATCGGACGTACTGATCTGCTGAAGATCAAGGATGGTGAAGAAGAGAAGGCAAAACACATTGATCTTAGCGCAATACTGGATGCAAGTTTTGCTGGTGAGCGCAAAGAAAATAAATTTAATCCAAAAAATAAATTTGATTTCGAACTTGAGAAGACAATGGACGAAAAGGTGTTCCTTCCTAAGTTGAAAACAGCATTGGAGACTGGTGAAAAAGCTAAGATTTCCGTGAATGTTACGAACTTAAACCGTTCCCTGGGAACGATTCTCGGCTCTGAGATCACCAAGAGGTTCCATGAAGGATTGGAAGCAGATACGATCACTGTAGAATGCCATGGCAGCGGTGGACAGAGTTTTGGAGCATTTATTCCAAAAGGACTTAAATTGGAGTTGATTGGTGATTCCAACGATTATATGGGAAAAGGATTATCCGGTGGAACAATCGTTGTCTATCCTGAGAAAGGATCTAATTTTAAGGCAGAGGATAACATTATTATCGGTAACGTTGCACTGTATGGAGCAACCAGCGGTAAAGCATTTATTAATGGTATCGCCGGAGAACGTTTTTGTGTCAGAAATTCTGGTGCAACGGCTGTTGTAGAGGGTGTCGGTGATCACGGATGTGAGTACATGACCGGTGGACGTGTCGTCGTACTGGGACCGACGGGCAAGAACTTTGCAGCCGGAATGAGCGGCGGTGTTGCTTATGTTTTGGATGAAAACAGTGACCTTTATCTGAAGTTAAACAAGGAACTGGTATCCAGCGAACCGGTAACGGATAAATATGATGTCTTAGATCTGAAAGCAATGATCGAAGAACATGTTGCTGCAACAGGTTCCGAAAAGGGACAGATGGTGTTAGATCACTTTAGCGAGTATCTTCCGAAATTTAAGAAGATTATCTCTTATGACTATAGTAGAATGTTGCAATTGATCGCTCAGATGGAAGAGAGAGGTTTAAGCTATGAGCAGGCACAGATCGAAGCATTCTACGCACACAAGAACCGGTAAACAGGCATAAGTTAAAAGATGGAGGAAAAAGCGATGGGAAAACCTACGGGATTTATGGAATATGAACGAAAAGACAATGCGGCAATAGAACCGCTAGAGCGCATCAAAAACTTTAATGAATTTCATGCACCAATGCGTGAAAAAGACCGTAAAGAGCAGGCAGCACGTTGTATGAACTGTGGAGTGCCGTTTTGCCAGTCGGGCATGATGATCGGTGGAATGGCCTCCGGATGCCCTCTGAATAATCTGGTTCCGGAGTGGAATGATCTGATCTACCGTGGCAACTATGAGAAAGCTCTGCAAATGCTGCGTCAGACGAATAACTTTCCGGAATTTACATCAAGAGTGTGTCCTGCTTTATGTGAAGCAGCTTGTACCTGCGGTTTGCATGATACACCGGTCACTTGCAAGGCGAACGAAAATTATATTGTGGAGTATGGATATCGACATGGCTTGATGGAAGCAAATCCACCAAAGGTACGTACCGGAAAGAAGATTGCGATCGTTGGATCAGGTCCTTCCGGACTTGCGGCAGCAGATCAGTTAAACAAACGTGGTCACAGTGTTACGGTTTATGAGAGAAACGATCATATCGGAGGCTTACTGATGTACGGCATTCCAAATATGAAATTGGAAAAATGGGTGATCGACCGTAAGCAGAAAGTCATGGAGAAGGAAGGTATCAGATTTGTTGTCAATGCGAATGTCGGCAAAGATATTAAAGCGTCCGATCTGTTGCAGCAGTATGACAGTGTGATCTTATGCTGCGGTGCATCCAATCCGAGAGATATTAAGGCTCCGGGGCGTGAGGCAGATGGCATTTATTTTGCAGTTGACTTTTTGACGCGTTCTACCAAAAACGTATTAACCGGTGAAAAGAAAAACTGGGTCAACACCAAAGGAAAAAATGTCGTAGTGATCGGTGGTGGAGATACCGGTAATGATTGTGTTGGTACGGCGGTACGTCAGGGTGCAAAGAGTGTCGTACAGATTGAGATGATGCCAAAACTTCCGGATCAGAGAGCACAGAATAACCCATGGCCGGAGTGGCCAAGAGTCTGCAAGACAGATTATGGTCAGGAAGAGGCAATCGCTGTATATGGACAGGATCCACGTATTTATCAGGCAACTGTCAAGGAATTTATAGCCGATAAAAACGGCAAGCTTAAGAAAGTTAAGCTTGTCAAACTGGAGCCGAAAAAGGATCCTAAGACCGGACGAATGAATATGACAGAGATCGCCGGCAGTGAGTTTGAGATCCCGGCAGACTACGTGTTGATCGCAGCCGGTTTCTTGGGAACACAGGATTATATCGCAAAAGCGTTTGGCGTAAAACTAAATGCCCGCACTAATGTAGAGACGGAACCGGGCAGCTACAAGACAAATGTAGATAAAGTATATACGGCCGGTGATATGCACCGTGGACAGTCATTAGTCGTATGGGGTATTAACGAGGGACGTCATGTCGCCAAAGAGGTAGATAAGGCGCTCATGGGCTATACCAATCTGGAATAGTTCGAAAGAAGTCTGCAAAGCATTTCCTTGCTTTAATAAGATTATGTGGACTTTAGTCCCTTGATCTTTTATAACAAAATCCAACAAGAAGGGCGTCGCACTTTCAAAAAGTGTTGACGCTCTTCTCATTTATAGGTATAATAGGATGAATGTGTAAATTGGTATAATAGGGTCAAAAAATATACGGTTTTATATCAGTTCTATAACAGAGAAAAACCGTATGGAAAAGACATAGTTAGCATGATGAGCCCCTTACACAGGCGCAGAATGGAGGACATGATGGCAAAGTATACCAGACAGGATATACTGGATTTGATTGAAGAAGAAGATGTTAAGTTTATACGACTTCAGTTTACCGATATTGCCGGTAATCTGAAAAATATGGCAACAACAGTTGATCAGATCGACAAGATCCTAGGCGGTCGGTGTCGATTTAACTGTGCAGCGGTAGACGGATTCCGTGGTGTTGGCTATGAAGAACTGTTTTTGGTTCCGGATTTGGATACGTTTGTAACTTTTCCGTGGAGACCACAGAACGGCAAAGTGGCACGTTTTATTTGTGACATTGTTAAGCCGGATGGTACTCCGTTTAAGGGAAGCAGCCGTTATATTCTAAAAAAGGTCATCGCAGAGGCAGAGCAGATGGGATATACACTTGATGTAGGTATCAAGCATGAATTCTTCCTGTTCGATCTGGATGAAAATGGAGAGCCGACCAATCAGTCATCCGAACGGGGCGGCTATTTTGATATTGGGCCTTCTGATGGCGGTGAGAATACAAGACGTGACATGGTATTGTATTTGGCAGACATGGGCATTGAAGTGGAAAGCTCCTATCATTCGGATGAGGCGGCGCAACATGCTTTGGAGATGGCACACGATAATGCACTGACAGTAGCGGATAATATCATGACGACTCGTCTGGTAGTACGAACTGTCGCAAAACGACACGGTGTACATGCAACGTTCATGCCGAAGCCTCGTAAGCATGTCAAAGGTTCTGGTGCACATTTTACGTTTTCATTGAGCAAAAATGGCAAGAACATCTTTTGCAGCGACAGTGATGAACATGGCATTAGCGCGGATGGGTATCAGTTTATGGCGGGAATGCTTCGTCATATGAAGGGGATGAGCCTGATTACAAATCCAATCGTGAACTCCTATAAGCGCTTGATACCGGGATATTTAGCACCGGTTGCGGTTGGCTGGTCGTTTACCAATGATAGTCCACTGATTCGTTTAACGTCGATTGGTGGAGACGGGGCGCGTATCGTGTTGCGCAGTCCGGATGGGGCTTCTAATCCATATCTCGTGATTGCAGCCTGCCTGGCAGCAGGATTGCAAGGGATCCGAGAGGGCTTGGTTCCACCGCGGTCAATGGAGGAAAGTGAAGGAGAGAACAATCCACAGGGCAATCTTCCGCGAACCCTGCATGAAGCTGTTAAACAGTTTGAACAGGATGAGCTGTTAAGTAGTGTGTTAGAAAGCCACATTAAGAATCACATGATCCACACCAAAGAGGCAGAGTGGAATGAGTACTGCAAGCAGGTAACACTTTGGGAAAGAGAGAAATATCTGGGAACGATATAAACATTCTTAAAGCGCGATAGGAGGTTTGCTGACAGCATGGCAGATATTATTATCGCTTTTCCAAAGATTGAAGATGCTAAAAATCTTCGGCGGATTTTGAATAAAAATGGTCATGATGTCACCCTTGTGTGTGACAGTGGTGCACAGATTGTAAGTGCTGCAAATTCGCTTGATGGCGGAATTGTTATTTGTGGTTATCGCTTCTCGGATATGCACTATTCAGAGATTTACGAATATCTCCCTAAGGGGTTTCAGATGCTATTGCTGGCATCACCGGTAAAACTGGCAGACTGCGATGTGCGCGGTCTGATGGCACTACCGATGCCCTTTAAGGTACAGGATCTGATGAGCACCTTGGAAATAATGCTATCACAGTATTATCGATGGCGTAAGAAGCAAAAGAAAAAGCCAAAGGCACGCTCTGAGCAGGATCAGAAAAAGATCGTTACGGCAAAAGAGCTGTTAATGGATCGAAACCACATAACAGAAGAGGAAGCACATCACTATATACAAAAAATAAGTATGGACAGTGGTACCAACATGGTTGAGACTGCTGAAATGATACTAGAACTGAACGGAAAGGAATGGGATCTATGATGACAAAAGCGTTTTTGATCTTAGAAGACGGAACTGTCTTTGAAGGTAAAAGTATGGGAGCACAGAAAGAAGTGATCAGTGAAATTGTATTTAATACATCGATGACTGGTTATTTGGAGGTACTGACTGATCCTAGTTATGCAGGGCAGGCAGTAACGATGACTTATCCTTTGATTGGTAATTATGGCGTATGTTATGCAGATATGGAGTCGAAAAAAGGCTGGCCGGATGGTTTTATCGTAAGAGAGTTATCCCGTATGCCAAGCAATTTCCGTTCGGAAGATTCGATACAGCATTTCTTGGAAGAAAATGATATTCCGGGAATTTACGGAATTGATACCCGTGCTTTAACGAAGATCTTGCGTGAAAAGGGAACGATGAATGGAATGATCACCACAAATGAGAATTATGATCTTGAGGAAATTTTACCAAAGCTCAAAGATTATAAAGTGGTTGGTGTAGTAGAAAAAGTATCCTGCAAAGAGAAAGAAACATACAAACCGGGAGATATCGGCTCTGAGGAAGTGCCGGTAGAGCGAAAAGTGGTTGTGATCGATGTTGGAACGAAGAAGAATATTATACGCTGTCTGTTAAATCGTGGATGCGAAGTTACTGTTTATCCACAGAATTTTGCGGCACAGGATGTTATCGCAGAGCAGCCGGACGGCATTATGATCACTAATGGACCGGGAGATCCTTCCGAGTGTA
>ENA-OUQN01001814-OUQN01001814.1-human-gut-metagenome-genome-assembly--contig:-NODE-1814-length-11719-cov-3.417867_pt1 | contig 11719 bp, 9 predicted proteins | sample MGYA00237950_ERZ548832 | MGnify/ENA primary metagenome ERZ548832 (study PRJEB26490, sample SAMN05194703) | human gut metagenome | biome: terrestrial biome; feature: human-associated habitat; material... | reverse complement strand
CCCGTAAAAGAAAAATACCGCCCATGCAGCATAGCGATGGATTTTGTCGGGTGAAGTAAGCGGCAAAATGAATCGGGTGTGTTGCGGGGCGGTAAAAATCTTCATGGAGAATAAACCCTCAACGTGCAGTCATTCGTGGCTAACACGGCGGGATTTGCGATAGAGAGTATCATGGATTGTGCGGTGTGTCAAGATGTTTTTGCAAAATTTATTGAGGTAAAGTGGTGAAAGTATGACACATTATAAAAACACACCAGTTCGGTATGGCAAGGACGGGCGTGTTCTCTTAGGAGAAGAACATGTAGAAGGTATGCATGGTATGGTTTAGGAGAAAAGTTGGAAAATATCAAAGGATTTCGAGGAGGGGTGCTTTTAATTCAGGTGCCGCCAGAGGGTAGACCGGCTGATGCCCAGCTGTTTGGCGGCAAGGGTCTGATTGCCGCCGCAGTCGGAGAGAGTCTGGTTGATGGCAGCAGAGATGATCTGTTCCAGCGTTTTTCCGGAGAAGGGATTCTCCGCTGAGGGGGCGGCCTCCGCATGATGGAGCGTCCGCTCCTTCAGGAGCACTTCGGTCACGGAGTCGTTCAGGATATAGGAAGAGGACGCCAGTGCCGCCAGCTCGCTCAGCACCGCCTTGAACTCGGTGAAGTTGTCCGGCCAGCTGTAATGGATCAGCTGATCCATGGCATTGGGCGCCAGGCCGATGATCTGCTTGCCCAGGGAGGCGTTCAGGCTGTTCAGATAGAGGTTGGCCAGCGACGGGATCTCGTCGGCACGGGAGCGCAGCGGGATGACCGACAGCCCGACGCAGCCCATCTCGGCGGAAAAGCTCTGGATGGCGGGAGGTGGGACGTTCTGCGGGGAAACGATGCAGGAGAAGATCAGGAACACCCGTGTTTTCAGCGAGATCTGGTTGGAGTAATAGAGCAGTTCCTGCAGATTGCGGTAGGCCAGCTTGCCGATATCCTGAAAATAAAGGGTGATGTGGTTTTCCAGCAGGGGAGAGGAAGGGGAGTTGAACAGGAACTCCCAGCCCTTTTCGTTCAGGGTGGTGCAGTTGATGACCACAAAGGGATTCTGATTGTAGGGGCTGTTCAGGTACAGCGCCTTGGCAATCTGCTGCTTGCCGGTGCCCGGCTCGCCCAGGATCAGCACCGGCTGAGCCGTGGCCGCCAGCGCCGAGAGCCGCTTTTCCAGCGGACGGATGGCACCGCTGATGCTCAGAAAGCTATCCTGGAACAGGTGCTGCACCTCGTTGTGCTCATACAGGTAAATGCCCGCGTTGATGGACTTGCGGGAGAGGATGGTCTGGGTATAGCAGAACACATAGAACGGCTCATTGGCAAAGGTCATGGCCTGCGCGGTGACCCGCAGGTAGGTCAGCTCATCGGTGTACAGGAACTGCCGCACTGCCCCGGAACCAAGATCGCCGATGCGCTGGACGAAATAATCCCGGATCTTTTCCGGGACGGAGTCCTCGGTGGTATAGCACAGTTCCTTCTGGCGGTTGAACACCAGAACGTTCCCCCGGGACTGCCGCACGGCGTTCTGCAGAAACGCGATCTTCCGGCGCATCCGGCGGTATTCTTTGGCGATATCCACCGCGTGCTCAAAGGCGGCGTGCAGGCTTTCTGCGCCGCTGGTGATGAGAAAGGCGCTGTATCCCAGCTCCCGGGCGACGCTGTGGGTGACATTGTCGCAGATGACCATGCTGTAGCCGCCCAGCTTCAGCCGCTCCAGCGCCGAGCGCACCTCGGCCTCACTGTGAACGGTGACGATGTCCGTGTTGAAGCGCAGCAGGTCACACAGCGTATGGGCCGGCCCCGTGATGCTGGGAAAGCCCACGATGGCATACAGACTGTTGTAGTTCTCGGCCATTTTGATGGCGCGCAGGATGTCGTAAACCGAAAAGGTGATCTCGACCACCGGCAGGGTCGTTTCTTTCTTCAGCAGTTCTGCGGTGCCGCCGCGGGAGATCACAACGTCGTAATTCTCTTTGGAAAGGCGCTGCGCGATCTTGACGCCCTCCTCCAGGTCGCCGGTGTACGCTTCAAAGCGCACCGCGGGAAACTCTTCCCGCGCCACGCGCTCCATGGCGGCACGGATGCTCTCAAAGGGCGCGATCCCTAAAATGCGAATCTCTTCCAAGCAGATCCCTCCTCACGATGGGAAAAAACAGCAGATTTGCCCAATGCGTTCCAAAACGGAACGAGATGGGAGCTTTCCGAATAAAATTGTAACATAATGCAACGATGCACGCCAGACGGAAAAGCGGAAACGTTCTAAAATGAAACGATTTTGGCGAACAAAATTTGACAAAAAATAAAAATCGTTTCATAATGACACAAACAGAAATTGAGAACCGCCCGGCTTTTGGCTATAATAGGGCCACCGAAGCAAAGAAAAGGCAAGCAAAAGAGAGCGGTGAATCAGCAATGTTTACACTTTTGATATTGGCAGATGACTTTACGGGAGCGCTGGACACCGGAGTGCAGATCTCGAAGACCGGTGCCAGAACGGTGGTGCTGACCGATCCCCATGCAGACCTTGAACGCTTTGCCGATGAAACGGAAGTCTTGGTGATCGATGCGGAAACGCGCCACATCCCCCCGCAGCAGGCAAAGGCGTGCGTGGCCTCCATCGCCCGGCGGGCATTCGCCATGAAGGTGCCCTGCATTTATAAAAAGACAGACTCCGCGCTCCGGGGCAACATCGGAGCCGAGCTGGAAGCGGTGGCGGAGGAAAGCCCGGACGGGCAGCTGTTCTTCGTACCGGCCTTCCCCCAGATGAACCGGACCACGGAGCATGGGCAGCAGCTCATTGAAGGAATGCCGGTAGCCCAGAGCGTGTTCGGGCAGGATCCCTTCGAGCCGGTGCGGAACTCCGATGTGGCAGCCATCATTGCAGAGCAGAGCGGGCTGCCCACCGTTACGGCGGAGCCGGGAGAACCCATCCGGCTGAAAGGCCCGGGCATCCAGATCTGCGATGCAAAGTCGGTGGAAGACATCCGCAGGACCGGCGAAGTGCTCCGGCAGAACGGAAAGCTGAGGGCGCTGGCCGGATGCGCAGGCTTCGCGGCCATCCTGCCCGGTCTGCTGGGTCTGGAACGGACCGGGGCAGCCCGGCAGCCCCGGTTGGACAAGCGGCTGCTGGTGATCTGCGGAAGCGTGAATCCCATCACCCTCTCCCAGCTGGACGAAGCCGAACAGAACGGCTTCCTCCGCCTGCGGCTGACCCCGGAAGAGAAGCTGGAGGATCACTACTGGGAGACCCCGGCGGGCAGAGAAAAGCTGAAAGCCATGGCCGAGGCGGTGAGCCGGAGTGACTGCATCATCATCGATACCAACGATGCCGACGGGAACCGCTCCACACGGCGGTACGCCGAACAGCGGCAGATGAAGGTGGAAGAGATGCGGCAGCGCATCGCGGACTCCATCGGCCGGACAGCAAAATACCTGATCGAAGCGGATGGGCCGGGAGCGGGCGGCACCTGCCGCACCCTGATGATCACGGGCGGCGATGTGCTGATCCAGACCATGGGCGAACTTGGCGTGGCGGAGCTTCATCCCATCTGTGAGATGGATCCGGGCGTTGTCCTTTCCAGCTTTACCTGCAGGGGACAAAAACGATATGTACTTTCCAAGTCCGGAGGGTTTGGCCCCAGCGACCAGCTCCTGCGGATCCTGAACAAACTGAATCGAACCATCGAGGAATGAACCAAAGCAAGGAGGACAAGACAATGCTGAAGCAGTACACATTGAGAATGCCGGGTGCGGTGTTCGGAGGCGAGAACAGCCTGGACAATCTGACCAACCTGGTCAAGGACACCGCAAAGGTGGCCGTGTTCACCGATAAGGGCATCGAAGCCACCGGTCTGGCGGATCTGGTCACGGCGAAGATCGGGCAGGCCGGCAAAGAATATGTCGTGTTCGATGAGCTGCCCGCAGAACCTTCCTACCAGCAGGCACAGGCCGCCATCGACGCCTTCAAGGCATCGGGTGCGGACTTCATCGTGGCTGTGGGCGGCGGTTCCGTGATGGATATCGCAAAGCTGGCTTCGCTGCTCAAAACTGATGAATACGGCGTCAAGGAACTGTTGGACACCCCGCTGCGGGCACACAAGTGTGTTCCGACCCTGATGATCCCCACCACCGCCGGCACCGGCGCCGAGGCCACCCCCAACGCCATCGTGGCGGTGCCGGAAAAGGAAGTCAAGATCGGCATCGTCAATCCGGAAATGATCGCGGATTACGTCATCCTCGACCCGATCATGATCAAGAAGCTGCCCCGCAAGATCGCGGCTTCCACCGGTGTGGACGCCCTATGCCACGCCATTGAGTGCTGGACCAGCAACAAGGCGAACGCCTTCAGCGATATGTATGCCATGTGGGCACTGGATCTGATCCTGAACAACATCGAAAAAGCCTGCGATGATCCCGAAGCCGTGCAGGCCAAGATCAATATGCAGACCGCAAGCTTCTACGCCGGCGTGGCCATCACAGCCTCCGGCACCACCGCCGTCCACGCCCTGAGCTACCCCATGGGCGGCAAGTACCATGTGGCCCATGGCGTTGCAAACGCCATCCTGCTGGTGCCCGTCATGCGCTTCAATGAGAGCGTCTGCCGCGAAAAGTTCGCCGAAGCGTATGACCGCTGCGTCCACGGCGAAAAGACCTGCACCACCGTGGAAGAGAAGAGCGCATATATCCTCCGCTGGCTGGAAGAGATCGTCAAGCATCTGGACATCCCCACCAGCTACAAGGGCTTCGGCGTGAAGCCCGAAGATCTGGACGGCCTGGTGGAGGCCGGAATGCAGCAGCAGCGTCTGCTGGTGAACAATATGCGCCCTGTGACGGCAGAGGACGCACGGAACATTTACCTGGAAGTTATTTGAACCGCGTGAGAATAAAAATCAGAGCAGAAAAGGAGAAAACGATTATGAAGAACGTTCCTATGAAAGGCATCATCACCCCCATCCTGACCCCCATGAACCCCGATGAGACCGTCAATCTGGAAGTCCTCCGCCAGCAGATCGAGCGCCTGATCGAGGGCGGCGTCCACGGCATCTTCCCCATCGGCACCAACGGCGAGGCCTATGCGCTGTCCTTCGACGAGAAGCTGGCCATCATTGAGACCTGCGTGGATCAGGTCAAGGGCCGCGTCCCCGTTTACGCAGGCACCGGCTGCATCACCACCCGCGAGACCATCGAGCTGAGCAAGCGCGCTGCCGATCTGGGCGCCGACATCCTGTCCATCATCACCCCCAGCTTCGCCGTGGCTTCTCAGAAAGAGATGTACGACCACTACGTTGAGGTGGCAAAGCACGTGGATGTTCCCATCGTGCTATACAACATCCCCGCCCGCACCGGCAACAAGCTGCTGCCTGAGACCGTCGCCAAGCTGGCAAAGGACGTTGACGTCATCATGGGCGCCAAGGACTCCAGCGGCGACTGGGACAACCTGCAGGCTTATATCCGCCTGACCCAGGATCTGGACAAGGGCTTCAAGGTCCTGTCCGGCAACGATTCCCTGATTCTGAAGTCCCTGCAGGCCGGCGGTGCCGGCGGCATTGCAGGCTGCTCCAACGTCTACCCCCACGTCCTGTCCTCCATCTACAACCTGTTCGTGGAAGGCAAGATCGAGGAAGCACAGGCTGCACAGGACTCCATTGCAAGCTTCCGTGCTGTGTTCAAGTACGGCAACCCCAACACCGTGGTCAAGAAGGCTGCTGCCCTGCTGGGCAACCCGGTGGGCGAATGCCGCCGTCCCTTCTCTTACCTGAGCGAAGAGGGCACCGAGGCCCTGCGCAAGGTGCTGGAAGAGAACAAGGCAAAGGGCATGGCCTGATTTCAGAAACAGGAGGGAATGAGAATGGAGCGTCCTATCGTTGGTATTTCTATGGGCGACCCCTTCGGCAACGGACCGGAGATCACCGTGAAGGCACTGAACGATCCGGAGGTCTACAAGACCTGCCGACCGCTGGTGGTGGGGGATCGCTCCTGCATGGAATATGCACTGGCCGTGTCCAGAAAGGTCAACGGCATCGACCTGAAGCTGAATCTGGTGGAAAGCCCCGCACAGGGCCGCTACGAGTACGGCACCATCGACCTGATCGACCTGGGCATCGTACCCAAAGACAAGATCCCCGATACCCTGGCGGAGGATCCGCCCAAAGCCTTTGATGTAGGCCCCTGCGCACTGGGCGGTGAGGCTGCATTCCAGTACGTTGTCAAGGTCATCGACCTGGCCATGAAGAAAGAGATCCAGGCCACCGTGACCAACGCCCTGAGCAAGGAAGCCATCAACATGGCAGGCCACCACTACTCCGGCCACACCGAAATCTACGCCGAATACACCGGCACCAAGAAGTACGCCATGATGTTGGCCCACCACGATTTCCGGGTGGTCCACGTTTCCACCCATGTATCGCTGCGGGAAGCCTGTGACCGGGTGAAGAAAGCCCGCGTGCTGGAGGTCATTGAGATCGCCGATCAGGTCTGCAGGGATATGGGCATCGAACACCCGAAAGTGGCGGTGGCAGGCCTGAACCCCCACTGCGGCGAGAACGGGCTGTTCGGCCGTGAGGAGATCGAAGAGATCAAACCCGCCATCGACGCCGCCAAGGCCGAGGGCATCGACGCCATCGGCCCCTGCCCCCCGGACAGCGTGTTCAGCCAGGCCATTGGCGGCTGGTACGATATCGTGGTGGTCATGTACCACGATCAGGGCCACATTCCCATCAAGACCGTCGGCTTTGTGTATGACCGCGAGAAGCAGTCCTGGAAGGCCGTGGAAGGCGTGAACATCACGCTGGGCCTCCCCATCGTCCGCGTCAGTGTGGACCATGGCACAGGCTATGCGCTGGCAGGCACCGGCACCAGCAACGAGCTGAGCCTGGTGAACTCCATCGCATACGCCGCAAGCTTCGGAAAAAACAGGACCTGAAGGAGAAGCACTATGAAATTTGTTATGACGCAGTCGATCTGCCCGGAAGGCATTGAAAAGCTGAAGGCTGACACCAACGGCCAGGTCGAGATCATTGCAGAAGATAATCCGGACCCCAACAATTACCTGGACGACATGAAGGACGCAGATGCCCTGATCGTCCGCATCGCAAAGTGCGATGCCCACGCCATTGAGAACAGCCCCAACCTGAAGGTCATCGGCCGCACCGGTGTGGGCTACGACTCGGTGGACGTGAAGAAAGCCACCGAGCTGGGCATCCCCGTGGTCATCACCCCGGGTGCCAACAACCGCAGCGTGGCAGAACACGCCGTGGCTATGATGTTCGCCCTCTCCAAGAACCTCTACGAGGGACAGGTGGAGACCGAGAAGGGCAACTGGGAGATCCGCGGTGCCCACAAGGCCTTTGAGCTGGAAGGCAAGACCGTGGGCGTCATCGGCCTGGGTGCCATCGGCCGCGAGACCGCAAAAATCTGCCAGGGCGTGGGCATGAAAGTGGCTGGCTACGACCCCTTCATGAGCCAGGAAAAGATCGAGGCGCTGGGCGCAGAATATTACGCCGACTATAAGGAGCTGCTGAAGGCGGCGGACATCGTCACCGTCCATGTGCCCCTTACCGAGCAGACCCGGGATATGATCGGTGCAGCCGAGCTGGCCACGATGAAAAAGACCGCGCTGGTCATCAACTGCAGCCGCGGCGGCATCGTGAACGAAGCCGACCTGTGCGCAGCACTCCGGGCAGGCACCATTGCCGGAGCCGGCACCGATGTGTTCTGCAATGAGCCGCCCAAGCCGGACGACCCGCTGCTGAACACCCCCAACCTGATCGTCAGCCCCCACTCCGCCGCACAGACCCGCGAAGCCGTCATTAAGATGGCCAATATGTGCGTGGACGGCTGCCTGGCCGTGATCCGCGGCGAAAAGTGGCCCTTCGTGGCAGACAAAAAGGTCTACGATCATCCCAAGTGGGCCGATAAGTAAAGCGGGCTGTCGGGAACCGTCCCGCCTGAATTAAAAATAGGGAGAACAGCTTATGAAATACGAAAAATACAAGAAGGGGCAGAATGATCTGTTCAGCGGCATCGTTCTGGGCGGTTTTGCCATCGCCTACCTGATCGGTGCAGCGATGATCAAGATCCCCAAGATGCTTTCCGCATCGCTCCTCAATGCATCATCCGTGCCCAAGCTGTGGGGCGTGCTGCTGCTGATCCTCGGCATTGTGCTGATCGTCCGCGGCCTGCGCACGATGAAAGCGGAAAAGGCGGCAGGCAATGCACCGGAAAAGAAGAGCACTTCGGAAGCAGTCAAGGGCTTCTGGGCCGACAACCGTGCGGTCGTGGAAATGTTCGTGGTGCTGCTGGTCTACATTGCCCTGATCCAGCCGGTGGGCTTTCTGATCTCCACCTTCCTGTTCCTGTTTGCAGAGTTCAACATCCTGACCTACAAGGAGGACCGGAAGCTGGGCTTCTCGATCATCTTCGCGCTGGTGTGTGCGGTCGGCATTTATGTCATGTTCAAGTACGGCTTCAAGATGCCGCTTCCGCAGGGCATCCTGAAGGGAATCTTTTAAAGGAGGAAGGTACAGATTATGTTGATGGAAGGTTTCTCCATGGTCCTGAGCGACCCGCTGAGCGTCGTTCTGGTGGCCGTGGGCACTCTGATCGGTACCATCTTCGGTGCCATTCCCGGTCTGACGGCGACCATGGCCGTTACGATCTGCCTGCCCATGACCTTTGCAATGAGTGACAGCCGCGCCATTGCCTTGCTGATGGCGCTGTACATCGGCGGCATCTCCGGCGGCCTGGTCTCCTCGATCCTGCTGAACATCCCCGGTACGCCCGCCTCGATGGTCACCGCCTTCGACGGCGCACCCATGGCCCGCAAGGGCGAGGGCGCCAAGGCGCTGGGCACCGGCATCTTCTTCTCGTTCCTGGGCACCATCTTCGGCCTGATCGCCCTGATCATCATCGCCCCGTATCTGGCGGCGGTGGCCATCAAGTTTGGTGCATTCGAGTACTGCGCCCTGTCCATCTTCTCCCTGTCGCTGGTCATCTCGCTGGCCGGCAAGGACATGGTCAAGGGCCTGGCAGCCGCCCTTCTGGGCGTCATGTTCTCCACCTTCGGCATCTCCACCTTCGACAGCATCGTCCGCTACGACTTCGGCAGCGTGAATATGCAGTCCGGCTTCCAGCAGCTGGTGGTTCTGATCGGTCTGTACGCCATCCCGGAAGTGGTGGGCGTCGCGCAGAAGGTCGTGAAGCCCAAGGTCATCATGAAGCAGAACACCACCGTGGATAAGATCCACGGCCTGGGCTTCACCTGGCAGGAATTCAAGAGCCAGATCGGCAACTTCTTCATCGCGGCCGGCATCGGCACCGGCATCGGCATCCTGCCCGGCATCGGCGGCGGTACTGCCGGTATCATCTCCTACACCACTATCAAGAACCGCTCCAAGACCCCTGAAAAGTTCGGCACCGGCATCATGGACGGCGTCGTGGCTTCTGAAACTGCAAACAACGCTGCCATCGGCGGCGCAATGATCCCCCTGCTGACCCTTGGCATCCCCGGCGACGGCATCACAGCCATCCTGCTGGGCAGCCTGATCATCCACGGCATCGCCCCTGGTCCGCTGATCTTTGAGAAGAGCGGCGCACTGATGTACTCCATCTACCTGATCATCGGCCTGTCCTCCCTGTTCATGATGATCTTCATGCTGTTCGGCATCAAGGGCTTCGTCAAGATCCTTTCCGCTCCGCAGGGCCTGCTGATGCCCATCATCCTATGCATGTGCTGTGTGGGTGCCTTTGGCTGCTCCAACCGCATGTTCGATGTCTGGTGCCTGCTGATCTTCGGCCTGATCGCTGTTGTCATTCGCGCCATGGAGCTGCCCATCATGCCCGTGGCCATCGGCTTCATTCTGGGACCCATCTTTGAAAAGAACCTCCGCCGTGCAGAGTCCTTTATGACCAGCGGCCCCGCAGAGCTGCTGCATCACCCCATCGCTCTGGTCATTCTGGTGATCACCGTTGTGATGATCATCTTCAGCCTGCGTTCCAACAAGCGTGCTGCCGAGCGTGAGGCTGCGGCTGCCGCTGCCGAGGAGCAGGAGTGATCCGAATACATACCAGACGCTTGTCGTGCAGCGTCTGTCAAGAAACACAAGAAGAAAGGAAATTACCATGAAAAAGATCTCGCGTCGTTCGTTCCTGTCCGCTATGGGTATTGTGGGTGCCGCTGCTGCCCTGACCGCCTGCGGCGGTTCTTCCAGCTCCACCGCTGCTTCTTCCTCTGCCGCTTCTACTGCCGGCAGCACCGCAGCCGCTGGCAGCGCCGAAAAGCCTGCCGATTACCCCAACGCTTCCATGAGCCTTGTGGTCGGCTTCAACCCCGGCGGTGACTCCGACCTGAACAACCGCCTGATGGCACAGTATGTGGAGCCTTCGTTCGGCCAGTCCATCCCCGTGACCAACATGGCTGGTTCCAACAGCTCCGTTGCTCTGACCCAGTATCAGAGCACCCCCACCGATGGCTACACCATTCTGGGCACCAACAGTGCCGCTCTGGTCAACAACTACGCTTCCGGCACCTGCCAGTACAGCTACGAAGACTTTGAGGTCATTGCAGTCTTTGGCCGTGCCCCCGGCGATATGCTGTTTGCCAACAAGGCTTCCGGTATCACCTCCATGGAAGACCTGCTGGAGAAGTCCAAGGCCAACCCCAACTCCATCAAGATGGGCATGTCCTCCGGCGGCAACACCCACGTCTACGCTCTGCTGCTGCAGCAGGCCGGCTTCGCGTGCAACATCGTTGACGGCGGCGATGGTTCCGATCGTATCGCAGCTCTGGTGGGCGGCCACGTGGATGTCTGCTTCGTGCCGTACCTGACCGCGAAGGAATACGTTGAGAACGGCGACGTTGTGCCTCTGTGCACCATCGGTGACCGCTGCTCCGCTCTGCCGGATACCCCCTCCATCAACGAGAACGGCTACGTGGAGAACAACTTTAACAACTACTACGTCTGGCTGGCACCCAAGGGCACCGATGCAGGCATCGTTTCCTATCTGGCTTCTCTGTGCGAGGACGTTGCGAACAACAACGAGAAGTACGCCGCAGATCAGCAGGCCATCAACTTCAACGATCCGTTCATCGTGACCGGTCAGGACGCAATCGACCTGCTGGCTGAGCTGCAGGACGTTGCAAACGAGAATGTCAAGGTTCTGGGCTGATCCTGAAAGATTGCGTTTCTCCTTATCTTGGTCATACCAGCATTAAAAAGCGAAAGAACGGCCTGAATTCTGTACTGCACAGGATTCAGGCCGTTCGGGCTTATTGTGTGGGAGAGTTTGTACGCCTTTACCAACATTTTCGTCCGGCAAAGCATTGGTATGATGTGGTCTATGTTTTCACCCTGTCCGAAGTAAAGGAAGCGGCACATTTTTCCAAAATGTGGAATCCGATATAATCGTCTGATAGCGGTAGGTTTGAACTGGTGGAAGAAATAGTTTTAAGTTGTTGTTAAGCTGTTATTTTCCCTATTGCAATCCGTTGCAAAGTATGGTATATACATTATACGAAACGTTGCTCTGATGAACGTATTACCGTTCAATGATGTATAAATGGAGGTGCTTGCCATGACTGCTGTGATCTATGCTCGTTATTCAACTGACAGCCAGCGCGAGGAATCCATTGAAGGTCAGATCCGGGAATGCATCGCCTATGCGGAAAAGAATGGCTTCACGGTGGTGAAGCATTACAT
>ENA-OUQN01001798-OUQN01001798.1-human-gut-metagenome-genome-assembly--contig:-NODE-1798-length-11825-cov-3.377060_pt1 | contig 11825 bp, 6 predicted proteins | sample MGYA00237950_ERZ548832 | MGnify/ENA primary metagenome ERZ548832 (study PRJEB26490, sample SAMN05194703) | human gut metagenome | biome: terrestrial biome; feature: human-associated habitat; material... | reverse complement strand
TCCAGCGTTTCATCCGCCTGACAAACCTTGTTCCCGAGCTGCTTGAATTTGTTGATGAGGGGCGTATTAAAATGCGTCCTGCCGTAGAACTTTCTTACCTTGATGAAGATTGCCAGCGTGATGTGGTTGACGAAATCGACCTGAATGACGCAACCCCGTCACACGACCAGACAATCCGTATGCGAAAGTTATTCAACGAGGGCAACCTTACAACAGAAGCAATCCACGCTGTTATGTCTGAGGAAAAGCCGAACCAAAAGGAAAAAATCGTGTTGAGGGGCGATAGAGTAAGACAGCTTATCCCGAAAAACATTCCCGTCAGTCAGACGGAGGATTTTGTCTGCAAGGCATTGGAGCATTACAACAAGTTTTTGCGTAACCGTGCAGAGCGTGACAGCAGATAGCCTGTTTTACAGTTCCCCTTTCTCACACTCTAACCTCTTAGTTATACTTTTACCTACCGAAAATGATATATACTATCTCATTTGAATATAACTATCTCAAAGTATATGTCTATCTCTAAGGGGCAATCGCACAGTATGAACGGACTGGAGGTGTATGGTAAAATGAAAAAATAACGAAAAATCCGCATTTGTTTTTCGGCAGGTAAATCTTGTCGTAAGAGAAAATCCACAAAGGCACATCGTAGCGATACGGTGTGTTTTTCAATTTTTACAGGAGGAAACGCAATGATAAAGTCAAAATTCAAAAGAGTCACGTCGCTTTTTTTGGCGACCCTTATGTGTGTGACCACTTTTGCAGGCATTGGCTCGACAACAGCATATGCTGCTTCGGGAGAAAAAGCCGATGTTTATATGGTCGATTTCCCTCGTGATGGCGATGCTAATTACGATGGGGTATGGGGACACAGCAATTTGACCTTGAAAAATGGTTGGCATACCGGACGTTCCAATTTTACCAATCTTAAGGCTATTGGCTCATACTCAGGCAATGTTGCTTATTGTATTGAGCCGGGAATTTCGCTCAAGGTCGGTCAGACAATGAATAAGTATGACGAAAATTATTTTAATAACCTTGCAGCCAATGGGGTTATTTCCGGAGATGAAATCCGTCTTTTTGTTGGTCGTATTTTACAGTATGGCTATCGTGGGACAATCTCGACTTCTTGGAGGTCACAGAATGAAGCGGCAGCAAACAGCATTGCACAGGCTTATGCCACACAGCTTCTTATCTGGGAAACTGTTATCGGAGAGCGTGATGTGAACTTCAATCATGTAGCAGCCAGTGGTTGCAGCAATGTGAAAGACGTCATCAATGCAAAGCATCCGCTCCGCAATAAGATTTTCAGTTATTACAACAGTATGGTGCAGAGTGTACAGAACCATGCGACCATACCGAGCTTTTGTAATAAATCATCCGGTTCGGCAAAGACGATAGAACTTGAGTGGAACGGAAGCAAGTACACAACTACTCTGACAGATTCCAATAATGTGCTGTCTAAATATAATTTCAAAGCGAGTATCAGTGGAGTGAGCTTTTCAGTGAATGGTAACAAACTTACGGTTTCTATGGATACTGCACCGAGTAAGGAATTTACCATTACCGCAACGAAGAAAAATGCAGTCCGCAGAGGTGTGGTTGTATGGTCAGAGGGTAAACACGGTCAGAACTCCAGTGTGCAGGATGTTGTCAGCTATGCTCAGGAAGTAAGCGACAGTATCAACGGTTATGTGAAGATGAAAGTCAGCTATGGTTCTTGTCAGATTGTAAAGACCAGTGAGGACGGCAAGGTTGACGGTATCAACTTCACGATTACCGGAAACGGTATCAATCAGACAGTTACAACAGCTAATGGCGGTAAGTTCCAGATGGATAACCTTATGCCGGGTATCTATACCGTAACCGAGCAGGCATACGATAAGTACGAGCCGCAGGAAACACATAGAGTTACTGTTGTAGCAGGACAGGTTGCAAAGGTCAATTTTAACAACAAATTGAAGCGTGGCGACCTTCAGGTAGTGAAGTCCTCAGAAGATAACCTTGTTGAAGGTGTGAAGTTCCATCTTTTTGGTACTTCTCTTTCCGGCGATGCTGTTGACCAGTATGCAGTTACAGACAAAAACGGTGTGGCAACTTTCAAAGATGTGCTTATCAGTGGTTCTGAACCATATACCCTTGAAGAAGTAGACACGGCTATCCGTTATGTTGTGCCGAAAAATCAGACTGCACCAGTGAAGTGGAAAGAAGTAACCACAAGAAACTTCAATAACATTTTGAAGAAATTTACTGTAACAGTAACCAAGAGCGATGCTGAGAAAGGCGAAGCACAGGGCAATGCCAAACTTTCGGGAGCAGTTTACGGTATCTATAAGGGCGAAACGCTTGTAGATAAGTATGTTACTGATGAAAACGGTCAGTTCACTACTAAAGAATATGTTTGTGATACCGACTGGACAATCCGAGAAATTACACCGTCAGAGGGATATTTGCTTGATAAGACTATCCATGAAGTGGGTGCAGACCCGAAACTTTATGAGGTAGAACACAACCTTACTTCCAATGATGTAACCGAGCAGGTAATCAAAGGTAACGTGGCTATCATTAAACACACTGATGATGGAGAAACAAAGATTGAAACACCTGAAAAGGGTGCTTCCTTTGAGATTTATCTGAAATCTGCCGGAAGCTATGACGCAGCAAATAAAGATGAGAGAGATACTATCGTTTGCGATGAAAATGGCTTCGGTCAGACAAAAGATATGCCGTATGGTATTTATACCGTACACCAGACTTCCGGTTGGGAAGGTCGTGAGATGATGGACGATTTTGATGTGTTCATTTCACAGAACGCACAGACTTATCGTTATCTCATCAATAACCGTAACTTTGAGAGCTTTGTCAATGTAGTCAAGGTGGACGCAGAAAGCGGAAAGAGTATTCCGTATGCAGGAGCAGGATTTAAGATTTACGACCCGCAGGGCAATCAGGTCAAAATGACCTTTACTTATCCGACACCGACCACGATTGATGTGTTCTATACCGACGCAAATGGTTCTCTTGTAACACCTGAGAAACTGGATTACGGCAAGGGATATTCCATCGTAGAGGTACAAGCTCCATACGGATATGTACTTGATGATACTCCGGTATATTTTGATATTACCGAAGAAAATTCCACAGAGGAAGGCGGCGTAACTGTTGTGAAAGTCAATAAACCGAATATGGCACAGAAAGGTACTATCATGGTTGAAAAGACCGGAGAAGTATTTAGCGGTGTCAATGTAAGTGGTTCTGAGGACAGTGATGTTATCTATCAGCCTGTTTATGAAGTGGCAGGACTTGAGGGTGCAGTTTATGAAGTCCGTGCTGCGGAAGATATTAGTACACCGGACGGTACACTCCGCTATTCAAAGGGCGAAGTGGTAGATACTATCACAACAAGCTCCGATGGATTTGTTAAGAGCAAAGAACTTTATCTCGGAAAATACGAGGTCAAGGAAATTACCGCACCTTATGGAATGGTAATCAGTGGCGAAACACATACGGTTGAGCTTACTTACGCAGGTCAGAATATCTCTGTTACCGAAACTTCCACATCATTCTATAACGAAAGACAGAAAGTGCAGGTAAGCCTTGCAAAAGCCATTGAAAAGGATAAGACATTTGGTATTGGCGACAACGGAGAAATCAAAAATATCAGCTTTGGTCTTTATGCCGCAGAAGATATTGTATCTGCAAGCGGTACCGTTATTCCGGCTGATGGACTGATTGAGATTGTCAGCGTAAATGAAAATGGAATTGCTGTTATGAAGTCAGACCTTCCGTTTGGCAAATACTATGTCAAAGAGATTGCAACCGATGAGCATTATATTCTCTCTGATACGAAGTATCCGGTTGTATTTGAATACGCAGGTCAGGATACCGCAACGGTTGAAATCAAAGTGAATGACGGAAAAGAAATCAAGAATGAACTTATCTATGGTTCTGTATCAGGTAAGAAGATTGACGAGAATGGAGAAGCACTTGAGGGTGCTGTTATCGGTATCTTTAAAGCCGAAGAAACAGAATTTACAAAGGATACTGCACTTATGATGACTATCTCTGAAAAAGACGGTAGTTTTTCTTTTGCAAAAGTTCCTTATGGCAAATGGATTGTAAGAGAAATCGAGCAGCCAAAGGGATTTGTCCTTGATGAAAAAGCGTATGAGGTCAATATCAGCAAAGCCGAGCAGGTAGTTGAAATTGAGATTGTCAATGAGTATGTTCACGGCAATATCAGACTCACGAAGGTGGACGCTGAATATCCGGATAACAAACTTACGGGTGCAACCTTTGAGGTATATAAGGACACCAATGAGAACGGAAAGATTGATGATGGCGATGAACTTATCGGAAATCTTGAAGAAACCGAAACCGGAATTTATGAGATGAAAGAGCTGCGTTACGGAAAATATATTGTCCGTGAAACAAAAGCACCGGAGGGCTTCCTGCTTGATAAGGGAGAATACTCTGTTTTCATTGAGAAAGACGAAACAACTTATTCCGTTGAGAATAAGGCAGGTGTTGGATTTATCAATGAAGCTATGCGTGGAACACTGAAAATCGTTAAGACATCTTCAGACGGTAAGGTTAAAGGTTTTGCGTTCAGAGTAACCGGAGCAAACGGTTATGATGTGACATTTGAAACAGATAAGAACGGCGAAATCGTGATTGAGGGACTTCGTATTGGCGAATATACCGTATCCGAAGTGGTAAACAATGCCTCTGCTGCATATATCACACCTGCCGACCAGAATGTTACTATCAAACTTGATGAAACAGCCGTTGTAAAAATGCACAATGAGTTGAGGGATACTCCGAAAACAGGAGATGATACCAATATGAAACTTTGGTATGTCCTTGCCGGACTTTCTGCTGTCGGTATCGCCGTAACTTCTGTTGTTGCACACAAAAAGAAGAAAAAGGAGAGTAACGAGTAATGGAAGCAAAGACAATTATCGCTATCGCATTAGTTGCCGTTATTGTCGGCGGCTTTATCTTTCTTCAGGTTAAAAACCGTAAGAAGTAAGTAACAAGCGAACATTAACCAGTCGGGGCAGAGCGTAAAAAACTCTGTCCCTTTAATTTTTGGAGGAACATTATGAAACAACAGAAAACGGTGGAGAGCCGAGTGCTTGAAATCTTAAAGGAATGCCCGATGTCGAGGTATGATGATATGCTTCTCATTCTGCATTATTACAATCGGTACGGATATATACCAGCCGGAAATCTTCCGCTTGAGGATATTGTATTTAATTACCGAGCATACGGACTTCCTTGTTTTGAAACCATACGCAGGGCAAGGCAGAGAGTACAGTCCCTTTTTCCTGAGTATTCACGTAATCCGCAGAAAGAAGAACAGAGCGGCAGTATTTCTATTGTAATCAACATTAGCTAAGGAGGTATTTTCGTGAAAGACAAAGCAACTTTTCAGAATAAGGTCAAGGTGCTGAATAAACTCTTTGACTCCGGTTGTGATACGGAGAAAAAGTTGCAGCAGCTTGATATGGAAGCAATCCTGAAAATCCCGAATATCACGATTCCTGATATGGGTGTGATTATGGAGCTTCAGAAGAATACAAAGTCCGGTAAACTCTTTTCGTATTTGGGCGGCGGTTCTGATGAAGCAACAAAAATGAGAGGTAAGGAAAATGAAGCAACAGGAGAATAGAGCAGAGCCGCAGGAAAAGCAAATTCGATTTATAGACAGTCATTACAATTTGAAATTCTATATTCCCGATGGAGGGAAAATCAGGATTACTTTTCGTGATGGACACACAGCAGACAAAGTATGCAAGTATATTGATGACTACCATTTGTATGTCGGAAATTGCTGCTATCATATATGCGAGTTTGCTGAAAAAATGGAGCTTAGTGGAAGTAAAGTTGAACCTGTCAATCAATCCGAACCGTCAAAAAACAAGACCAGAAACAGAGAAAAACAGCGATAAGGAGGTGCAAGAGTAATGGCACGAAAATATGACCTTATTTCTGAGCTTTACAACCGCACCTGCAAAACGGTTGTGTCAAATCCTCAGAACTGGCAGGCATTCTTAGCTTCAGCTTGCCGAAATTATAAGTTACGCTATGACGAACAGCTTCTTGTATATGCACAGCGACCCGATGCAACAGCGGTTCTTGAGATAGAGCAGTGGAACAAAATTTTTGGCAGATGGGTCAACCGAGGTGCTAGAGGTATTGCTGTTTTTGCTGATGAGAACCGTTCACGGCAAAGACTGACACATTACTTTGATATTTCAGATACTCACGAAAGCAGATATTCAAGAACAGTCCCGATTTGGGATATGCGTCAGGAATACGAAGCTGATGTGATTGAAACATTGGAAAGCACTTTCGGAGAGATTGAGAATAAGAGCAGTCTTGCCGAAGCAATTATGGGAGCAGCAAGAAATGCGGCAGAGGATAATATCCCTGATTATCTGCAAGACCTTTACTATGCAACCGAGGGCAGTTCCTTTGAGGAAGTGGAAGAGGATATTGTGGCTTTCATTTATAAAAATGTCGTGACAAATAGTGTGGCATATATGATGATGTCAAGGCTTGGTGTTGATACGGACGGTTATTTTGAACTTGATGATTTCAGAGATGTTACTAACTTCAATACGCAGGAAACACTCAATGCACTTGGATTTGCTACCAGTGATATTGCAGAAATGGGATTGACGGAAATATCTAAAACAATTACTGCACTCAACCGTCAAAATCGCATAATTGTCGGTCAGGAAAGAAATGAATACAATAAGGTTGAAAATAACGACGAAAGGAGTTTGGACAATGAACGAACTGACCTACACGATGGTGGGCGATTACAGCCTTCCGAATCTGAAACTTCCACAGCAGCCGGAAGTGACGTTGGGCAGATACGCTCAGATGAGGAGAGAGTTTCTGAAGGAACATCACAGAGTCCTTTACTACAATCTCCTGACGAGGGGCGAACTGACACAGCACTTGGCGGAAGTGGAACAGAGAGCCAGCAAGATGGAGGAAACAATCCTGAGGCAGATGGCACAGAAAGAGGGAGTGACCGAACAGATGAAAGCGGAGGATATGATGAAATGGGTTCGTCTGATGAACTCCCTTCGCAGCTCGGCACAGGAAATCGTGAAAGCGGAAGTGATATTCGCTTAGAGTATTACGACAGAACGCACGAGGATAAAAGCCTTCCGTTCTTTGGGCGTGATGAAGTAATCAATGAAATTCTCAGAACGACACCACATTTGTCGGCAAGTTTGGAAGAAATCAAAGATTATTATGAACATAATCCTGATAACAAAGACCGCACAGAGTATATAAAGAGTATTTTCAATAATGATTATACCGAACTTACTTTAGAGGACGGCAGGACAGTAGGGTACAAGACCTTTGAAAACGTTCTGCATTTGTGGGAGGGCAAATACGACAGCAGAACCGCACAGAGCTTTTATGATTGGGCTGTTATTGCTCGACATTTTGAAGCTATGCGATTACTGGGAGAATTAAGTGACAGCATAAAACCATTACCGTCAATGGACGGTCAGATGACATTCATATTAGACGGTCGGGCAGAGGAAAAGAAAACCTCTGCCTTTGTTTTTTCTCAGGAGATTATCGACGCTGTTCTTGCGAATGGAAGCGGATTTTCTGAGGGAAAAATGCGTATCTATGAACAGTTTGAAAAAAGCCTTTCTGCAAAAGAAAATGCCGACTTCTTGAAAAATGAATACGGTTGGGGCGGTTCTTATCCCGTCATAATCGGGGCAGGCATTGATGAGAGCCACGATGGAAAAGGTATTACGATTACGAAAGGCATCGGTAAAGAAAATCCACATATCACACTTTCGTGGTCGCAGGTGGAGAAGCGTATCGGGGAACTTATCCGAATGGACAGATACTTAAATCCAAAGGAAAAAGAACGTTATCCTCAGTGGCTTGAAAGTCAAGAGGAACGCAGAGCCAAAATCGAGGAAATGAAAAGAAATCGTGAGATACTCTCTAATGCACCACCGGAGCAGGAGGTTGAACCAGCCGAAAAAGAACCTGAAGAAGCAGAACAGCTACAAGATGTGCAGTATGAATATCATCTTGGCGATAAGGTGTATATCGGTGCTTCTGAGTATGAAATCTTATCTGTTGATGATGAGAGAGTAATGCTCTATGACTATGATATGCCACTGTTCAATAAGGAATTTTCACGCACAGAGTTTGACAGAAAAGTGCGTGAGAACCCGATGAATGAGCATTTGATTGTGAAGGAAGAACCTGCCGAAGAAAGAAATGAAACGGAAGAAGTTCAGACCAATATGGGCAGTATGCCGATTGAGGATTATCGAGAGATAGTAGCTTCGCAGTCAGGTTTTGATAGCTATGATGAAATGTATAAGCAGGGGTATCGCATAGGAAACGGTTACGATAAAGAGCCTGAGCCGGTAGTTCCCGCTTGGGAGCAGAAGAAAAAAGTCAAAGGCTTTGACTTGCACCCTGATGTGCCTATGGCAGACCGTCACACCTTTAATCTTAGAGAAAATGAGGTCGAAACGGTTGGTAAAAAGGAACGCTTCCGCAGAAATATTATAGCGATACAGCTTCTTAAAAAATGTCAGGAAGAAAACAGATTTGCCACTCCTGAAGAACAGATTATCTTATCAAAGTATGTCGGTTGGGGTGGGCTTTCAGAAGCCTTTGATGAAAATAATTCAGCGTGGGCAACTGAATATCTGGAACTTTCTTCGGTATTAACACCGGAGGAATATGCTTCGGCAAGAGAAAGCACATTGACTGCGTTCTACACGCCGCCCGAAGTAATAACAGCCATTTATAAGGCAATGGAGCAGATGGGCTTTAAGGAAGGCAACTTGTTAGAGCCGTCCTGCGGTATCGGTAACTTCATCGGTATGCTGCCTAAGTCAATGGAAAACGCAAAGGTTTACGGCGTGGAGCTTGATACCATTTCAGCCGGTATCGCTCAGCAGCTTTATCAGAAATCTTCTATTGCGGCACAGGGGTTTGAGGAAGTGAATGTTCCTGACAGCTTCTTTGACGGCGTTATCGGCAATGTGCCTTTCGGGGATATTCGAGTCAATGACAGGAGGTATAACAAGCATAACTTTTTAATTCACGACTATTTTTTTGCAAAATCCTTAGATAAGCTCAGACCGGGCGGCGTGATGGCGCTTATAACGAGTAAAGGCACAATGGATAAGGAAAATCCAGCCGTGCGGAGATATATCGCACAACGAGCCGACCTGCTCGGCGCTATTCGCCTGCCGAACAACACCTTTAAGGGAAACGCCGGAACAGAGGTCGTTTCGGATATTTTGATATTACAGAAACGAGACAGACTTATTGACCTTGAGCCGGAGTGGGTACACCTGAACACCGATGAAAACGGCGTGAAGATGAACGCCTACTTCGTCGATCACCCTGAAATGGTATTGGGCGAATGGAAAACTGTATCCGGCAGATTCGGCGAGGAAGATACCGTTGTCCCTTATGAAAACGCCGACCTTGCAGAGCTTTTGAACGAAGCCATTTCTAATATCCACGCAGAGATTACAGATTACGAAGTGGACGAGGAATTGACCGAAGAAGATCATTCCATTCCCGCCGATCCCGAAGTCCGCAACTTTTCCTATACGGTTGTGGACGATAAAATCTATTACCGTGAAAATTCCCGAATGACGCCGGTGGAGTGTTCGGCTACGGCTGAAAACCGGATCAAGGGTATGATTGCCATACGGAATAGTGTTCGCAGCCTGATTGAAATGCAGACTGCCGATTATCCCGATTATGAAGTTGAAAAGGAACAGCAGAAGTTAAATGCGCTTTACGATACTTTTTCCAAGAAGTACGGACTGATCAATTCCCGTGCGAATGTGTCCGCTTTTTCGCAGGACAGTTCTTTTGCCCTGCTTTCCGCACTGGAGGTGCTGGACGAAAACGGGGAGCTTGAACGCAAGGCGGATATGTTCACGAAACGGACGATCAAGCCTCACACCCCTGTTACTTCTGTTGATACCGCCAGTGAAGCACTTGCTGTATCTATGGGCGAAAAAGCCTATGTGGATATGGAATATATGTGTTCTCTCACGGGCAAGACCGAAGAAGAAATCTATCAGGAATTAAAGGGCGTAATCTTCTTAAACCCGATGTACGGCTACGGAGGCAGTACCGAGCAAAAGTACCTGATGGCGGACGAATATCTCTCCGGAAATGTGCGGGAAAAGCTCGCTTGGGCGAAAAAATCCGCAGAAGTCTATCCCGAAGATTACAAAATCAATGTGGAAGCGCTGGAAAAGGTACAGCCGAAAGACCTGACTGCCAGTGAGATTTTCGTGCAGCTCGGTACGACTTGGCTGCCGGAAGAAATCGCACAGCAGTTTATGTACGAATTTTTGGATACGCCCAGATATGCACAGTGGAACATCAAAGTCCACTACTCAAAGCTGACGGGCGAATGGAATGTAGAGGGTAAATCCTATGACCGCAGCAATCTGAAAGCCTATAATACCTACGGCACAAAGCGAGTCAACGCCTACAAAATTATTGAAGATACGCTCAATATGAAAGATGTGCGTGTCTTTGACTATATGGAAGATGATGAGGGAAAAAAGAAAGCTGTCCTCAATAAAAAGGAAACCGCTATTGCCCAGTCGAAGCAGGAGCTTATCAAGCAGGGCTTTCAGGATTGGGTATGGCGTGATCCCGCAAGACGGGAAAAGCTGGTACGGCTGTATAACGACAAATTCAACAGTATCCGCCCCCGTGAGTATGATGGGAGCCATATCATTTTTAGTGGTATGAATCCTGAAATCGAGCTGCGGGAACATCAGAAAAATGCAGTCGCCCATATCTTGTACGGTGGAAACACCCTCTTAGCGCACGCCGTAGGCGCAGGCAAAACCTTTGAAATGACTGCCGCCGCTATGGAATCCAAGCGGCTCGGACTGTGCAATAAATCCCTCTTTGTCGTGCCGAATCATTTGACGGAGCAGTGGGCGGCGGAGTTCTTGCAGCTCTATCCTGCGGCAAATATCTTAGTCGCTACAAAGAAAGACTTTGAGATGAAAAACCGAAAACGCTTCTGCGGCAGGATTGCCACAGGCGATTATGACGCTGTGATTATCGGTCACTCGCAGTTTGAAAAAATCCCGATAAGCATTGAAAGACAGAGGGCTGTTTTAGAACAGCAACTTAGTGATATTATCGAAGGGATTGCGGATATAAAGAGAAACCGTGGCGACCGTTTTTCTGTCAAACAGCTTGAAAAGACAAAGCGCTCCCTGCAAACAAAGCTGGAAAAATTAAACGATCAATCAAGAAAGGATGATGTCGTAACCTTTGAAGAACTCGGTATAGACCGTCTCTTTATTGACGAGTCGCACTATTACAAGAATCTCTATCTCTACACAAAAATGCGGAATGTAGGTGGTATCGCCCAGACGGAAGCGCAGAAATCTTCCAACCTTTTTATGAAGTGCCGCTACCTTGATGAGATTACTGGAGGGCGTGGCGTTGTATTTGCGACGGGTACGCCGATCTCAAACAGTATGGTTGAGCTGTATACGATTCAACGGTATTTGCAGTACCGAACGCTGCAAGAACACGATTTACAGCATTTTGACGCTTGGGCGTCGATGTTCGGCGAGACGGTTACGGCGGTCGAGCTTACACCCGAGGGCTATACTTTAGTAAGACGATAAATAATGCGTTCCTAAATTGAAAATAGGATATCAAAATCGGTTTTGGAACTTCAAGAATTTTTTTGATTTTCTTGAAAAACAGTTCCGCTTTGTACCCCTATTTTCTCCTATTGGTAGAGGGAGTAA
>ENA-OUQN01001788-OUQN01001788.1-human-gut-metagenome-genome-assembly--contig:-NODE-1788-length-11873-cov-3.788035_pt1 | contig 11873 bp, 8 predicted proteins | sample MGYA00237950_ERZ548832 | MGnify/ENA primary metagenome ERZ548832 (study PRJEB26490, sample SAMN05194703) | human gut metagenome | biome: terrestrial biome; feature: human-associated habitat; material... | reverse complement strand
CCAAGTATAATAGAAATGGTTTGGCAGCCGCGCTACAGAAATACAGGAGGTTTATTAAAGCAATAATAAAATAGAATGGAAATAATGAAATAAAAACACTGGTACACTCAACATACGGATGTATAGTATTTGCACACAAATACAGAAAGAAATATATGGAAAAATAAAGAAAGTCATCTAAGAAATAAGATGAATTTATCAACTAACATTATAAAAATGTAACTTTTATACATATATTTTATATATCTTAATTATTTCAAATTTCAACAAATTTTGACAAATGCAGCGTCTGAGAGGATAAACGCATTAAAAATATATAAACAGGAGGTCTTAAAATGTCATCATATATTCATTTTACAGAAGAAGAAAGAGAACGAGCGAGAAATACAGATCTTGTAGAATTGCTCAAAAGTCAAGGCGAAATGCTGAAACGGTCAGGCAGTGAATACGAATGGCTTGACGGTACGCAGAAGGTCACTATCAGGGGAAATCTTTGGTTTCATCAATACGAAAGAGTTGGCGGTGATGCAGTAGGCTTTGTCAGAAAGTTCTATAACAAGGAATATGCTGAAGCTGTGCAGTTTCTTTTAGATGGAAAGTGCGGTACTATTGTAAGAGCCAAGCCAAAAGAAATTGAACGAAAACCATTTAAAATGCCGAAAGCATATTGGAATATGGACAGAGTCAAAGATTATCTATGCAATGTCAGAGGTATTGATGAGGATGTCATTCAGGAATTTGTGGATAAGAAAATGATTTTTGAATCGGCAGATTATCACAATGCAGTGTTCGTCGGCTTTGATAAAAACGAAGTCCCTCGTCATGCTAATAAGCGAGGGATACTCAAAAGCAGCACATTCAAGGGAAATGCTGAAGGTAGTTTAGATGAGTTTGCATTCCATTGGATTGGAACGAATAACAAACTATTCTTGTTTGAGGCTCCCATTGATATGCTCTCATATATATGTATGAATAAAGAAAATTGGAAAGAAAATAGTTATGCAGCATCCTGCTCCATTTCGGACAGGGTGCTTTTTCAATGCCTGAAAGATTATCCGTATATCAATGAAGTGTTCATGGGTTATGATAACGATTTTTATGGTCAGCGAGCTGCTAAAAGAACACAAAACAAATTGGATAATCTCGGTGGATACAAATCGAATATCCTTGTTCCTGTAAATAAAGATTGGAATGAAGATTATTTAAATTCAGATGACGAAGGGAGTGAGAAATTTTGTCGGTATATCATATGAACAATTCAAACAATAACTAATTAAAGGAGTGAAAAGAAAAAAATTAAGAGTGTTGCCTTATGGGCAATGTATTGTATTTGATTGTAGTAGCAGTAGTTATGGCATCAATTCTTGGAGGAATAACACTGCTGACACATGTCTACAACTTAAACGGAATTAAAAACAAAACAGTTGGTGACGGTCAGCATGGTACTGCTCGTTGGGCGACTAAAAAAGAAATTGCAGACATATATGTTGAAGTGCCTTTCAATCCATCTGAATGGCGAAAAGGAAACTGTCTGCCCACAGAACAGGGCTTGGTTGTAGGTTGTAAAGGAACAAAACTTAATACTAATGCTCTTGTAGATACAGGAGATGTTCATGCACTTATGATTGGTGCTGCCGGTGTTGGTAAAACAGCATATTGGATGTATCCGTGTATTGAATATGCTCTCGCATCAGGTATGTCTTTTTTATCAACCGATACGAAGGGAGATATTATGCGAAACTATGGTACAATAGCACTGAAATATTATGGCTATAATATCTCTGTTATTGACCTTCGGAATCCTACAAAGAGTAACGGCAACAATCTTCTTCACCTTGTGAACAAATATATGGATATGTATCAGGAAAATCCTGAAATGCTTGTATACAAAGCTAAGGCAGAAAAATATGCAAAAATCATTGCCAAGACTATCATCCTTTCAGGAATGGATTCCGCCTCCTTCGGACAAAACGCATATTTCTATGATGCCGCTGAAGGTCTGCTGTCAGCAACAATACTGCTTGTTGCTGAATTCTGTGAGCCACAGGAAAGACACATTGTATCTGTGTTTAAAATCATTCAGGAACTGTTAGCTCCTGCAAAGGGTAAAGGCAGTAAAGGTAAGAATCAGTTTCAGACATTAATGGAACTTCTTCCCGATGAACACAAGGCAAAATGGTTTGCAGGGGCAGCTCTGAACACAGCAGAGCAAAGTATGGCATCAGTTATGTCTACTGCGCTATCAAGGCTGAATGCTTTTCTTGATTCAGAGTTAGAGCAGATTTTGTGCTTTGATACAGAGATAGATGCAGAGCGGTTCTGTAATGAAAAGTCTGCAATCTTCCTTGTAATGCCCGAAGAAAATCCGAATACGTTTTTTATGATTTCTTTAATAATTCAGCAGTTATACAGAGAAATATTATCTGTTGCTGATGAGAACGGCGGCAAGCTGAAAAACCGTTGTGTTTTCTTCTGCGATGAGTTTGGAACTTTACCTAAGATAGAATCTGCAGAAATGATGTTCAGTGCATCCCGTTCAAGACGATTACAGATTGTGCCGATTATACAATCCTTTGCACAGCTTGAGAAGAATTATGGCAAAGAAGGCAGTGAAATTATTATTGATAATACACAGCTCACCATATTCGGTGGATTTGCACCGAACAGCAGCTCGGCAGATGTATTATCAAAAGCACTTGGCAGCAGAACAGTCATGACAGGATCTGTGAGCAGAAGCAAAAACGATCCTTCACAGTCTTTGCAGATGATAGAAAGACCGTTAATGACACCTGATGAATTAAAATCTCTACCAAAAGGCAACTTCATTGTTATGAAAACAGGATGTTATCCTATGCGTGTAAAACTTAAACTGTTTTTCAAATGGGGCATTGAATTTGAAGAACCATATGAAATGATTGAGCAAGGCAACCGAGAGGTTAAGTATGCCAACAAGAATGAATTGATAGATGAAATAATACGCAAATATCATCCCGAATGGATGGATCCTGCTGAGGAAAATGAAGATAACAACAACAACTCGTCATCAGGCGGACAAAATCATGTAAAAGCAGAACAGTCTGTTGAAAATGAAAAAACAGAAGCAAATTACGATGAAAGTCAACAGGAAGCCGAAGAACAGGATAAGTCTACTTCTATTAAAGTAGAACCACCATCAAGAAAAGAAGGTGAGTATGATAGGCAGACTTAATCATATTTATAAGGCTGATTTGTCGCACCGTGCTGTTTCTGTTTATATCTATCTATATGACCGTGCCAATAAAGATGGTGAATGTTGGCCCTCTATTCCTACCATAGCAAAAGAATTAAAGCTCTCTGAATCAACAGTTCGGAGAGCTTTGAAAGATTTAAGAAAAGAAGGCTTTATCATTACTGAACAGAGATACAGAAAACATGGTGGCAAGAGCAGTCTGCTTTACAAATTGAAAATGCAGTGACAAAAAAGAAAAACCTTCCGCCAAGAGAGTATTATGCTAAATCGGCGGAAGGTGGCTCCTGTCATCATGATAGGTGTAGTGAAGTACCCATCTTAATATATACAACAGAAAGAATATATACTTGATTTAATAAACGATAAATATAACCTACTGTGGAATTCACTGATTTATAATATGAATTTAGTAGGAAGTAATATTGATATAGGCTTATTGGATTTCGGAAATGAAACTGTAAACGATACGCAGAGAAAAATCGTTGCTATTGCTCTTAATTCCGAAAGCTATGGTATATCTGCAAAATCGGGTTACTGTCAGGCTTGGGTGGCTGATGTGTACCAAGCTGTTACAGGTTCAAGAGGCTCAGCTCGCCGTGTTGGTGCATTTTGTTTGACAAATTTTGCGGAATTGCTTTAAGCTTTAGGGGTGGGGTTACCCATCCCTTTGTTTAGTCAACACAAGGAACCAGCCCCTGTGTTAGATTAATTTAACTTATCTGCGAAATAATAGGCAATTCTCCTCCATTAACTGTTGAAACGGAATATTTATGACCATCTGTGTCTGAAACAACAACATCTACATTGTCGTGATATTGTTCTTCCTCAACAACACAATAATACAAATAAAAATCAGCAGGTTTTCCGTTAAGTTCAAATATCTGTCTGACAAGTTGGGCTTTATTATTGTTTATAGTTACCGATGTACAGCTTAATGGTACAGTACCAACATAAACAGAGCCATAATATGAATTACCGCTTTTCATTTCAAATTGAGGATAATCAAATACATTTGAATATTTATTAGATAGTATAAAATTATCTTCTTGCGGAGTGAAAGAAAATATTTCATATCTGTTGTTATTTATGCCGGTTACTTTTCCTATTGTAATTATATATTCATCTTTATTGTTAAGTGCAGTTCCTTCACTTAATGCAGAATAAACAAATGCTGTTTTTTTACCTACGACTAAATCTTCACTTTGAAATTCAGTACCGCTTATAGGAACAAAATCATAAATATCGAAATTGTCTTGTATGTTGTAAGATTTTACATTGTTTTCCACAAAAAATGATATTGTAACAATAGCTAAAAGAATTAGTATAATTAACAAAAAATTTTTATTGATTTTTTTTGCACCATTGTTCACCTCACGCAAGTTTAGTTGCCTCCTAATATGCACCATTCAATACCATTCACCATATTTATCAATAATAGTTAACATTTCATTGTCAATTGGATAAATATAGTTCTCGAAATTTGTATTAGCACAATAAATGCCATAGTTATCTTCTTGGTCTATTGATATATATCCATAATAATATTTTAATGGAAAGTTACTATAAACGATGATGATATCACTATCACTTGATTTAACTTTTTCAATAGATTTATTATTAGCATAATTTTCAATATTTGAAGCATCAATAAGCGAACTTATTATTAATTTTATATCTTTTTGATTTTTTATTTCTATACTGTTCGAACTGTTGGGAAAAGTATTGGAATTTGGTATAATAATTATTTTTTTTACACTTGATTCTTCTCTATAATCCGGTAAATCATAATTCTTTTCGCAGTACAAATGATCATCATCAAAAAGAAACATATTAAACTTTTCATCCTTGAATTTTTTTACGGTGATTTTTGAATTCATTCCGTTAATATTGATAATGCCTTTTACTTTTTCAGTTTCATATGTATCATCAATTATCCAGGATGAGTTTAAGTTCTCTCCTGTACTATTTGTACTAACATATGTTTTTCCATTATAACTCAGTTCTCCGTTTTCTATATTAATTGCAAATATATCACTGTTTGAGCAGGAAGCAAAAACTATGCAGATAAGTAGAATCGGTAATATAAAACAATTAGATTTATTCATTGCATCCTCCAAATTATATTATTATATATCTGTATACAGATCTTAAGTATATTCTTGCAGCATATTTTATCGAAGAAGCAGCAGTCCAAAGTGCATAATATTTCCAAGCACGCTTATCATCGTAATTCACATTAATTACAGAACCACTTTTTATCCAACTTCTACCCCAGTTTCGATTTACTTTATTTAATATTTTTCCAGCATAATAACCAATTGCATGAGCCCATAATTCTACTTCTATTCTGTGTTGATTCATATATTTATAGGTTCGCCCATTACCATAATAATTTATTACGAACTTAGAGAAAGAACGGCAAAATGGTCGAGAAAGGAATTTTCGATCCATATCCACATCAAATCCATTCCAAGTCCTGCGCCACCCTGCCATGAGCCATACCCATAGACCTGATTTGTCTGATAAATTAACTGGGTCATTATTGCAATATGCAAATAAATTAGTTCCAGCAGACACATCTTTAGACACCTGTGCAATTTCAGGGATATCCGCATTAATAAACCTGCAAATACTCGGGTCGTAATAGCGTGACTGGAGATAGTAATATCCTGTTTCGCTGTCGTAATAGTAGCCACGGTAACGAAGTGGGTTTTGTTGTGCAATACTTGAATCGGCTGTCAGAACCTTACCCCATGCATCATATTCATAGTTACCTACAATCGTACCTGTGGTATCGGTAATTGCAATAACATCACCCATTTGGTTTGTCATATAGAAATACTGAGTGCCGTTGAGTACAAAACCGAGCGGTGCACCGCTTGTATCATACTGAAAATACCAAGTATTTTCGCCGTCTGTCTGCGACAGAATAACGCCGTCTTTGGTGTTGTAATAAGTTGTTACACCGTCAACGGTTTTGCTCGTTCTGATACCGTTCTCATCATAGGTATAGGTATACTCGTCCATACCGTCGAGAACGCTCGCAAGGCTTCTGCCGTAAGTCCAAGTGAACTCCCTATCACCGTAAAGAATGACATTGCCGTTGGCGTCATACTCTAATTCTGTATCGTCAACAGAAACAAGCAAATCTTTCCAGCCTGTATTGGCATAAGTAAAGTTTGTAACGGTATCGCCAACCGTCTTGCTTGTAATATTTCCACGGCTGTCATAAGTATAAGTATCATCATTTGCAGATAAAAGCTGACCATTTGAATCATAGGTATAATTTACAGTCTTACCTGCGAATGAGGTTGATGTAATTCTATCCTTACTGTCATAAGTATTAGTAACCGTAGTATTTTCACCATATGACTTAGTGAGTACATTGCCTTTATCGTCATAGGTATACGACGAAGACAGAACGGAATTACCGTTATATTTTACATAACTTGCATTAATCTTTTCGTTATCGTCCGCACCTGTAACAGTATACGAATAAGAAACTGTATTACCACCGTTTGTATATTCAACGCTCTTATTCTTTGTTATATAAGAGATTGAATTCCCGAAATGGCTTTCGGTTACATCGGTTTTAGCCTCGATACCGTTTTCCTCATCCGCCTCTGTCTTTGCTTCAACATAGGACTGAACGAGGGTGTTATCGGATATTCTGTATACTTCTACTTTATCATTTTCGCCATATACATACTTTAAGCCGGTGTCATTATTTACTTTTTGTGTAAGGTTATTATCCTCATTATAGGTATATGTAACATACGGCTTTGAGTTATCGTTCTTATACTGAGCGATTACATCACCGTTTGAATTATACGAATATCGGATAACATCATCATTTGCATAGCTTTCGGACAAGAGCCTGAACTCATTATCATAACTGTATGTAACGGTGGTTACTCCCGCAACCTTAACCTGATACAGTTCGCCGTGGTTCAAGTAGTAGAATTTATATATATCAAATTCTTCTCTTATCTTTGAGCCTATATCATTATAGTAATACTTTGTGATTTTGCCGAGGCGGTTCGACTCTCTGATGAGCGTTCCGTTTGCGGCGTAAACAAAGGTTTTACCCGCCTTTGTATCGGAGTATGTATTATTTTCGGGTAAGCCGTCCTTTGCGCTGTCGTAGTCCTCGGGACCGATTTCACGCACGGTTCTGCCTTTATTATCATAAACGGTACGGGTACACTCGCCGTTATCGTTTGCAAGGAGAGTTCTGCCTGCGTTATCATAAATATATGACGAGGTTTTATCTCCGTTGACGGTTGTAAGCACATTACCGAAAAGATCATAGGTGCTGTCCGTTGTGCCGAGAGTGGTTGAATCGTTTTCCGTCTTAACTGTTGAGGTCTTTATCGCATTGCCGTAATCGTCATAAAGATAGGTTACGGTTTCAGCCGATTTACTGTCAACCGTTTTTGTAAGCATACCGTTATCGTAAGTATAATTTACGGTATCGAAGCATGTTAAGTCGGAATTATATATTTCGGGGATTTCTCCCGAATATCCGTCTTTAAGGCTTGCAGTCAAAACAACTTCGCCGATATCGTTATACACGGAATAGGTGTTAGCTTTTCCCGTCTGCTGACGAACAACATTACCGTTTGAATCATAAGTATAATATGTATTTTCGGCGTTCTCGTCGTTGGAAACCTCGCTGATTAATCTGCCGTTACCGTCATAAGAATATGTAACGGTCTTTCCGTCTGCCGTTTCCGACAGCTTACGGTAATGATTATCGTAGGTATATTCAGTTGTTTTGCCGTCCTCGTCGGTAGAAGAAACGGTCAATAATGCGTCATCAAAACCTTGTGACGATGTAGTTTCAACAGAGCTGACGGTTGAAATCGTTTTATTTTCATCGTCATAGGCATAGTTAAGATATGCTCCGCTGTCGTATACATAACTTTGAACTCTGCTGTCGGCGGTATAATTAACGGTTTTATCCATACTCTTTGATAGCACACCGTTTTTGTATTCATACTGACCGATAATAACGCCTGCTTGGTCTACGACTTTGGTTAAATTATTATCACTGTCATAAGTGTACTGAATACAATTATCGGCAGGGTCGGTCACGGAGATAATATTTTTATTATCATTAAGAGTAAGAGTATACGCTCTGCCCGTTTTATCCGAAACGATAATATTATTGTCATTTCTCGCAACGTTTACGGTATCGCCGTATTTATTGCCGACGGAAATTATATTACCGTTATTATCATAAGTATAATTTACCGAATCAACATTAATCACATAGCCACCGTCATTAACGGTTAAAGTATAGCCGTTAAGCTCTTCGGTATAGGTATTTGCCGCCGATTTAACAAAAGTGAGTTTTGAACCGTCGGGCATAACCGATTTAATGACATAATCGTTTTGAGGCGTAACCTTACTGTCGGTTGCGAAATGCCATTTTTTATCTATGCTGTTATAACTGCGTGTAAAATCAAAACCGATATTTTTATACGACAGAGTGAAATCGGTATTTGATTCGCCGTAAGCGCCTGCATATGCGACATTCGAAGTAAATGAGCCTGATATTTCATAATCGCTTGACGATTCAAATTTAGCATATACATTTACGGTCTGACCGAACGGAATTGCAAACGGCACTTCATATTCCCGCCATTCTCCGTCCTCACCGATTTTATAGAGCATATTTTCACTGCCCCTGCGAGGGTTATATATTCCGACTAAATTATCGCTTTCATAGAATTGAGGTGCAATTAGAAAATCGGGGTTTGTCGTTATCTTATCAATAACAACCTCGCTTGCGGCGGATATATTACCGGCTTTATCTCTTGCATAGACATAGACTGTTGCGTTTTCGTCAAACTGCTTTGTATTTTCCGTCTGCCAGGAATAAACGCCCTGTGTAGTTGAAAAGCTGTAATCCTTTATACCCGAAGCAGAATCGCTTGACGAGGCTGTAAGAGTTACCTTATCCGTTGTCCAATCCTCGGGATTACCCGTAACGGTCGGCGTACTCGGTGCTGTTTTATCAATCTTGTTAATTGTCTGAGTAGAAACAAGGCGGATGTTGCCGAGTGCATCACGAACATAAACATAAACAGTGCAGTTTGATGAGAAAGTCTTTGTGTTGCCTGACTGCCAGCAGTAACTGCCCTTTGTAGTTGAGAAAGAATATGGTGTTGAGTGTAAACCTGCACCTCCGCTGTTATCTTTTGCACCATTTACTTTGAGTGTTACATTGTTTTTAGTCCATGCTGTTGGATTACCCGTTACACTTGTAACTGTCGGTGCTGTTGTATCGTTTGTGTAATTGATTACTGTATACGGACGATATGATGAGGTTGAATTTTGAATAGTTGCAAATGCTCTCCAGTTGTATGTACTTTTTTCTTCTTCATCGCTATACAATCCGATACCATAATTCGTTCTTTCCCCGTCCGTCCATTTCTGAACTGCTGAGGTTATGTACATCTTGTACCAATATGGACTGCTTGCCCAGTCTGTTGATTGACTGTTGATATTCTTTGTTGGCATATCACTTGTATTATCCATATATGACCTGGTGTTCCATGTGATGCCTTCATTCCACGATGATTTTACAAGATACGGTTGAACATACATATTGCTTGTTCGACCTGTTGTTTCTCTCATCCATATAAATGCTGAATTTATCTTTGCTCCCTTTTTTATCTCTGTTGGCATAAAAAACTGCAGATAAATTCTTCCGTTTCCGTACTCACTTGATCTTCCGATGCATGCAGTTTCTTCTGCTCCATAGCAGTTATTCGGTACTTTTGAATAAACTCCTGCATCTCTGTATGTATTAACATTTACTGTTGTAGGATCAATTGTTACAGGATAAACTGTACTTTCACTTTCAAGCCAATTTTTATCAACGCTTACGCTCAACATATATGAGCCATTGGAAATTTCATCAAGAGTATATTCGCAATCAACATAATGTTCATCGTATATACCGTCTACAAAATCACTGTCGTATGCGAAAGGCTTGGAAAAGGTTTGCACAACCTCATCGTCTGTATTTTTCAAAACTACTGCTCCGTTATCATCCAGCGAAGCAATGCAGTTATTTGTTTCTATTTTGAATGAAAAGGTGTTTTTCCCGATATTACTGTCTAAAACGATTTCGTCCTTTATACCGTTAAGCTGAGGATAAAATCTAAGATTCGTGCCATCGCCGTAAATATTTTTGTACTGAAACACCTCGAATTTTTCGTTGAGATATTCCGCAACGGTTTCTTTACCGACAGTATCGTAATCGCTTATCGGAATTATCGAATATGAACAGTTATCAAATTCAGCTTGAACGCCTGTGTTGTAGTCCTTTGAAAAATTAATTCGATAATCGTTTTGTCCGTTAGTATATTCATATCCCCTTGATTTAAGCTTTTTGTCCGCTTTTTCAACAGACATGTCTTTGGTTTTAAGATTGCCGTTTTCGTCCGTATACGAAATCGGTTCGGAAAACAAATATACGGTATTTGAACCGTCCTTGTTTTCAAGATTGATTGTGTGGTCGTCGGCAAGCATTGCCTCCTCGTCAACGGCTACCGCACCCTTCGTATCAACCATTTCCGCAGCATAGGCGGAAAGCACAGAATTAATGCCGAGCCATTTTTGAAACCTGCTGTTGCCAAAAGTAAAGACAACAAAGGTGCCGAATGCAATAATGACAGACAGCAACAAACATAATGCCTTTTTCCAAAGTTTGTGCCTTACTGAATTTATTCCATAAAAATTTTCCATTTAATTCTCCTTTTCATATTATTTTTTTATTAAAAATTAAAATAATCCCTCAGTTAATGAAGAATCACCCATTTTATATGCGGCACCTTCAATTTCGCTGTTAGCAAATTTCAGGTAGTAACAGTCATCTTCACCCATATAAATTGTGCCGAAAAGACCTTCAGTATTATCGTCGTATACTGCTATAAGTTCGGCAAAGAATGTCTTCATTTTTACATCGGGAACAGACGCATTTTTTTCTGCATCCAATATTTCATTTATGTCATCTTCGTCAAAATTAACATCCATTTTAAAACCACTGTAATTTACATAAAATTTTACAATCTTTTTTTCAGTGGAATCTATATCATCAAATTGAGAACTTTGCGTGTCTGTTTTTTCAAAATTTTGAGTAGATACACTTGTATCTGATGCTGTAGTATCTGCAGTTTGTCCGTTATTACTGCAAGAAGCAAAGCACAGCGAAATTATTACACACAAAATAAGTAGTAATGTTTTTTTCAAAATCATCCTCTTTTCTATATTATTTTAGTACCACTTATCGATCCAGCCATCTTTATCAGTAACAACCTTTGTATTTGGTGCAGCGGTTGTGGTAGTTTCTTTTTCGGTTGGTTTGGTTGTAGTGGTTGTGGTTTCCTTTGCAGTAGTTGTATTTTTATTAGTTGATGTTTCAAATTCAATTTCATTATCGGCAGGGTTTTCAGACGCATTGTTCTGTGCCTGTTTTGTTGATGAAATTGTTTTTTCAGTAGTAGTTAGAATGGTTGTGTGTTCTTTAGTAACATATTTACCATTCTTTTTTGTGACTGCTTTGCCTTTATCATTAGTCACGATTTCAGCAAATACAGATGTGCTTTCATTTTCTGTCACAGGTTCATAA
>ENA-OUQN01001787-OUQN01001787.1-human-gut-metagenome-genome-assembly--contig:-NODE-1787-length-11875-cov-11.830372_pt1 | contig 11875 bp, 9 predicted proteins | sample MGYA00237950_ERZ548832 | MGnify/ENA primary metagenome ERZ548832 (study PRJEB26490, sample SAMN05194703) | human gut metagenome | biome: terrestrial biome; feature: human-associated habitat; material... | reverse complement strand
AGTTAATGGACACCTTGCTGAAGGTATACCTGAAGAATTTTGGCCAAAGTCAAATTCGGAATTGGAAGTTTACATAATTACTTGTAAGCATGATGATTCCTTTAAACAAGCACCAATAACAACGATGATTCCAAGTTTACTCCAGCTGTTTGATTTTTCAATTGCTACATCGGAGTTAGAAGGGAAATATAACGCAGATGTCCTTAAAAAAAGAAATCTGTTGATAGCGACATATAAACGTTTGGCAACAACATTAACAAAATTTAATATAAACTTGATTTATGCATGTCGTGGCGATGAGAGCATTGAGAGTAATATTCAAGAAAAAGCTGACCAAGCTGAACAAATTTGTCAGGAATCTTTTAGTGAGTGCACTGCGAAGTTTGAGTTCTGGGGAAATCACCGCTTTTTGACAAGATATAGAGAAAACAGTAGGACTACACTAGACCTTAGATATGAAAGCTGTATAAATCAGAATGGCCAGTACGTGGTTTTGGCAAAACTAATAGATTATTATGATTTTATAATAGATTCAGATGAAAACCTCAATCGTAGAATCTTCGATTCAAATGTGAGAGATTATTTGGGATTGAATCCAGTTAATGCAGATATTATGAAATCTCTTGCTGATTCCGACAATCCAGAATTTTGGTGGTTTAATAACGGTATTACAATAATTGGAACGCAAGCACATATTGTTGGAAATGCTATTTCGATTGAAAATGCCCAAATTGTCAACGGACTACAAACATCCGAATCTATATTCAACCATTTTAGCGATGTGGGGCAGAAAGATGACAAAAGGTCTGTACTGATTAAGATTATCATAACAAATGACCTTAATGTTAGAAACGCGATAATCTATGCAACAAACAATCAAACAAATGTAAATGTTGCAGCTTTAAGAGCAACAGATAAAACACAAAAAGATATCGAGGCTATTTTGAAAACGCATGGCGTTTACTATGACAGACGTTCTAATTATTATAAGAATCGAGGTATACCACAAGAGTCTATTATTGACCCATTGGCCTTGGCAGCAGGCTATATATGCCTTATCTATAAAAATCCATTTAAAGCAACTAATTTGAAGCAGCGATTTATGAGAGATGATGCAAAGTATCAAAAGATATTTTCCCCAGAAACAGATCTTAATGTTTGGTATCCAATTGCTTGGCTGTTAAAGAAAACAGATCAGACTTTATCAGAACTAAAGTTAAATATACGGACGGTAAGATTTCAGAAAAATTATAAGCAAATTATCCTCTTTACCACTATGAGTAGATTAATGGGAACATTTGCATTTGGAGAAAAACAACTAGTCGAATTTGACCTTAGTCGATATACAAGTGCTGAAATAAAATCAACAATAAATGATCTTAAAGAAGTTGATAGGGCGTGTTTTGAGCGAACTCGAAAATTACCAGAGCATTTTTATATGAATGTTTATCAATATGTCGCTCAAAAATATAATATAAAGGCAGTACAATCGATTGCGGCTAAAAATCGACAGTTATTGGATGGAGAAATGACATTGGCTTCTTATGGTCTGTCAAATGAGCTGGTTGAAAAAATATCAAAAGAGCTGCCAAAGCAGCCGTGGCCAGTAAAAGTTCATAAACAAGTAGCAGAAGCCCTTGGAATCAAAGAAATGATAGTAAGGAATGCTATTTCATACTTGATTTATACTGGCCGTGCATATGGTCAAGCATATGGGTATGTATTTGATACTGACGGAAATGTGGTAACCGAGGGCGAGCATTTTGGATATACCATAGAGGATGCTAGAAAAAAAATAGATGAGCAAAAAATATATAATGAAGTTAGATTTGGTGTGAATTCTTTTTAATTCTACCTATAAAAAACAGGGTGTGCCCCTGAATAGGACGCACCCTGCCAAAAGCCACAGACAAGAATGATATGTACAGCAGGGAGTTCCCCAGAGGGAACTTCCTGTTTTTCGTTGTTTGCATGATGAGCTTGCTCTGCCTGCCATGCGGCAAACTCGCGCTGGCCTTCCTCACTGTTCTAACAGGCAAGGATGGCTGGGTAGAATGCCCGCGCCAGACGGTCAATGACTTCATCGGGATAAGGGGAAGTATTTGTGGACTTTTTCTTTTTGTTCAAACGCACGCTCCTTTGGACATCGGTAAACAGCATATCTATGAAAAAGTCTTCTACGCTGATATCCAGACCCTTGCAAATACGTTCCAGCGTGTTCAAGGTTGGATTCTGAACGCCGCGCTCAATATGCCCAACGTATGCGGCATTCATGTCACAACGTAAAGCAAAAAGCTTTAGGCTTAACCCATCTTCTTTGCGTATCTTTCTGATCCGCTCTCCAACAAGGGATGCTAGTTCGGCTGGTTCAGATTCAGGCTGATCTTTCGCTTTTTTCACAGAGAACACCTCATTTGCGGGCAATCATCAGATGCCACGGAACGTAAAGGTGAACTCCACAGGCTTGGTTACATCGGGAATATACTCCGGGTGGACATTGGCACCCCAGCTGTCATCACCGCCGACGCCCATCTGCTCGCCGATGGCACGAATCACCGTGTAATGGACCGGGGGCAGCTCGTAGGGATGCTTGGCACTCTCCATTTCATGGGGAGTGTAGGGCAGCGCAGAGAAGAACATGGGCTTCGCGGCATCTGCGGTAAACAGCAGCCCGCGACCCTTGCGGTCCACTACCTTTGCCCAGCGCACAGCGGTCTTTGCACCGCACTCCTGCGGCACAAGGTACTGTGCCATGTTGTCTGCGACCTTGTTCTGGTAAATGCCCAGCTTTGCACCATGCTGACGATCCCAGTAGGTCTCCGCAGGGCCGTTTCCGTACCACTCCACCGTGTCGTAGTCAGCGTCGATCTTGAACAGTACGCCGAACTCCGGCATTGCTGCAAGTCCTTCCACCGGGTCATAGTGCAGGGTGGTCTGGATGCGGCCATCACCGAACACACGGTACTGCAGGCTGCACTCTGCTGCGGGGCTGGTCTGGAGGTTATAGAGATAGGTCACGACCACGCTGTCGGCTTCCACCTCGCAGGTGGGGTTCTGGAGGATGGTGCCGCCATGAACAGACGGAATCTCCTTGCCGATGCCCTTGGCGGTAGCGTACAGGCTTGCCAGCTTCCACTGACCGCGAACGCCGCCCATGTTGTTGCCGCAGTCGTTGTCGGTGGGAGCGCGCCAGAAGTTGGGACGGGGAATCTCCTGAATCATCTCCTTGCCGGCATAGCGGTAGGAAGTCAGACCGCCGTTCAGATCGGAGAACAAAACATCGAAATTCTCACCCCGGACACCGATGTTGTGTGTACCGTGCGTAACGGTAAACGGCGTGACCTTCTTGCTGGGAATGGAACGAACCACAGCGATCACACCCTGTCCAAAGGCGACTTCATGACCTTTCTTTGCCCAGCTGGTGTCCTCCTTCAAACGGAAGCTGATGGTCACTGCATATTCACCGGGGAGCGCAGGAACCATAAACGGCAGCGGGAAGCTGGAACGCTCTTCGGGAGCAACATCAATATTGGTCAGTTCCTGCTGCTGATACAGCTTTCCATCACGGTGCAGCAGTGCAACGCAGTCGAAAGCGTCCGTAGAGGTGAACAGGTTCTTATTCCAGACTTCGAAGCCAGAGTTGTCGATGGAAACGGCGATGTTCTGATAGCAGAACTTGACCTCCTGCATCTTGGGAGAAGGAGCACGGTCACCACCGTAGGCAATGCCGTTCCCGCTGAAATTATAGTCGGTAGGACGCTCGCCGAAGTCGCCGCCGTAGGCTTGGAACCACTTGCCGTAGCGGTCTTTTTTCCAGATGGACTGGTCGATGTAATCCCAGATAAAGCCGCCCTGATAGCCGCAGTCCTTCTGGTCGGCAAGTTCCGTGTACTTGTGCAAAGCACCGTTGGAGTTGCCCATAGCATGAGAATATTCGCACTCGATATAAGGCCGCTTATCGCCCTGTGCCAGATACTCTTTAATGTCCTTCACAGTGCTGTACATATGGCTCTCGATATCGGTGGTTTCGAGGAAGCGGGGATCATTGACCACACCTTCGTAATGCACCAGACGGGTGTCATCAAAGCGGCGGACCATCTCTGCCATCTGGAGCAGGGTCTCACCGCCAAACGATTCGTTGCCCAGAGACCAGATCAGAACAGCAGGATGATTTTTGTCACGCTGGTAAGTGGAATTCATGCGGTCAAACAAGACAGCTTTCCACTCCGGCTTATCATTGGGCAGAACGCCCTCGATGCCGCGAATGCCCGCCTGATGGATGTCCCATGTGCCATGGGATTCCAAATTGTTCTCTGCAATCAGATACAGACCATACTCGTCGCACAGGTCGTACAGTGCATCCTGATTCTGGTAATGGCTGGTGCGGATGGCATTGATGTTGTTCTGCTTCATGGTGATGATATCCCGAAGCAGTTCCTCATGGGTGTGTACGCCCACAGCACGACCCGTAATGGAGCTGAACTCATGACGGTTGGCACCCTTGAACACGATGCGCTTGCCGTTGAGCAGCATCCGATTGTTCTTCAACTCGAACTTGCGGAAACCGACTTTCTGCCCAGTCACCTCTACCAGATGGCCTGCATCGTCCAGCAGCTCGATTTCCAGTTCATACAGAGCCGGGTCCTCTGCACTCCACAGGTAGGGGTTCTCCACCGCATGGCTGAACAGAGCAGAGCCGCCGTTCAGTGCGATTTTTTCGGAGAACACTTCCAGTTCACTGCGGCGCAGGGTCAGACGGGCTGCGCCCTTACCCTCCACCTGCAATGCAACTTCCAGCGTGGAATGAGTAAAATCATCCCCGGCAAACAGCGTTTTGACGGATATATCTTCCAGATGCACGGTGGGGATGGCGTACAGCCACACGCTGCGGAAGATGCCGGAGAAGCGGAAGAAGTCCTGATCTTCGCACCAGCTGGAGGAAGTCCACTTGAACACCTGCACAGCAAGTTTGTTCACGCCCGGCTGGAGATAGGGAGTCAGATCGAATGCGTGTGCGGAGAAGCTGTCCTCGGTGTAACCCACATAAGACCCGTTCAGCCAAAGAGCCATGCCGCTTTCCACACCCTCGAACTCGATGTGGACGGGCTTGCCCTGCATGGATTCCGGCAGCTCGAAGTATTTTACATAGCTTGCCACCGGATTGAACCGCTGCGGGATCTCACCCGGCTGTACTTCTTCACGGCCATCCCACGGATACTGAACATTCGCGTACTGGGGAATGTCGTAGCCCTCCATCTGGATGTGTGCCGGAACATGAATGTCATCCCAGCCGCTGCAATCGTAATCCGTCTTTTCAAAGCCGGGGATGGCACTGGTGTAGTTCTTTGCGTAGGCGAATTTCCAGATACCGTCCAGCTTCAGCGCCAAAGAAGAGGAGCCTGTCCGATATTCTTCGCGGGAAGCGTAAGTACGGAAACTTGCATGAGCATTCAGCACGTTTTCCTTGAAAAAGGTGGGGTCTTTTACTTTTGCAAAATCAAATGCAGCCATAGTATTTCCTCATTTACCTTTTATAATTTTATAATATTTCTCCAGCCTCCCCGGAGGAATCGCTGGATTCCTCCGGGGAACAGCAGATGAAGGAGAAATGATAATGGCTTATTATCAGACTGCTTCACGCAGTTTTTCATTTGCTTCTTCGACCTTCATACGAGAGAGAATGAAGGTGATGATGGCATCCAGAGCAAACGGAATCACCAGATACATGATCTTCAGCATCGAGATGCAGGATTCGGGCTGGACAGCCAGCGCACTATCGAAATGGCTTGCAGCCAGCAGCCAGCCGGTGATGGCAGTACCCAGACCGCCGCCCAGCTTCACACCGAGAGAAGTGCAGGAGTACATCGTGCCATCCACGCGCTTATGCTTCGTCAGCCAAGTATATTCAGAGCAAGCAGCAATCACAGCGTTCATATCGCCCTGCCAAGGACCCTGACCAAGAGCTGCGATTGCAGTAAAGAGCAGCATCAAGGTCACATTGCCGCTGCCCATGTAACCAGCTACAGCAACCAGTGCACGAGAAATCGTTGCCAGAGTATAGCTCATTACATTCAGCTTATACATTCCATTCCACTTTGCAACCAAGGTCGGGGTGAACACCAGTGCGATGATCAGAGGAATGTTGATTGCCCAAGAGAATACACCGAACAGATTCTGGTTGCCAAGGATGTAGGTTGCATAGTAGGTGCCCATGCTGATCATGGCACCGTAGATCTGCTGCAAAATGTAGGTGACGCAAATCATCATATAATATTTGTTACCAGCAAGCAGCTTTGCAGCCTGAACCAGATTGTACTTTTCGTCCTGCTCGATTTCCTTTTTGTCGGTGGTATCCACCAATTCGCCTTCCGGCAGTTCCTTCACGGAGAAAACGGAGAGGGTGTTGACAAGCAGACCGATGATGGCGTAGATGATTGCAACAGTGCGCCAACCGGCAGCACCACCGCCCAATGCCGTAACAGCACCCAGCGTGATGGACTGGATGAGCAGGCTGGTGGCAAAGGCGAACATGAAACGCCAAGAACCCATCTCGACCTGTTCGGCACTGTTCTTCGTGACGAGAGCAGTCAGTGCAGAGTAAGCAATGTTGTTGGCAGTGTAGAATACAGCGTTCAGCAGAGTATATGCGATCAGGAACCATGCGTACTGTGCAAACTGTCCCAGATTGGTCGGAATGGCGAAAATTGCCACCAGCGTAATGGCACAGCCAATGTAGCCGTACAGCATCCAAGGACGGGCTTTGCCCATCTTAGAATGCGTTTTGTCAATCAAAGAACCAAAGAAAATGTCCGTCACACCGTCCAGCAGTTTGGAAACTGCAATCAGAGTGCCGACAATACCGGGGTTCAGGCCAACGGTGTTGGTCAGATAGATCATGACGAAGGAGGACAGGAATGCATACACCACGTTGCCTGCAATATCGCCTGAACCATAGCCGACTTTATTATACCACTTTAGATAACGTTTCTCAGTCATTGTGCTTTCTCCCATCTTGCTTGTTTTGTGTGGGCGCGACCAATCTGCTGCGCACTTCAGACTGGAATCCTCATTACGCAAGTTGCCCAAATCTCTTGCGTTTCGTCTGAAAATATTATAGAATCTAATGGAACGAAAAGATATAGACAAGATGGAACAAAATATGCACAAAATCAAAGAGTTTGTAATTTTTTGATAGAACATTTTCCAAATCACTGTAAAATCTCTGAAGATGAGGAGGACGCAGGGATGTATTTCAACTCAGGATATTTGAACAACTCCCGGTTGGATTTCAAAGACTACTCAAAGCCGCTGGTCGTAGGCAGTTGCGGCACTTATCGCTTGAAAAAACGCCCTAAGCTACCTACTTTTTGGGCAAAGGGTCGCAGAGACTATCAAATCCTCTATGTGGCATCTGGTAAAGCACACTTCTGGTTCGATGGTGTTGAGGAAGTGGTGACTTCTGGACACATGGTGCTTTATCAGCCGAAAGAAATCCAGAAGTATGTCTACTATGTAGAAGATCATCCAGAGGTGTTTTGGATTCACTTTACAGGATATGATGTCAAAAACATCCTGAACTACCACGGAATACCCTTGGACAAGCACGTTTTTTACAGCGGCACACTGCCGGATTACAAAATGCTGTTCCGAAAGATCATCCGGGAACTGCAACAATGTGAATATGGCTATGAAGACTATATTGCTTCTCTCTTCAACATCATTCTGCTTTTAGTAAGCAGGCAACAGCAGGAAAGCGAGAAAACAACTACAAGCATCCCCGAAGAAATCGAAGCCGCCGTTGCCTACTTTAACGAGAATTATAATACAAAGGTCAGTGTGGACGATTACGCAGAATCGCTGCATATCAGTACGAACTGGTTTATCCGTAATTTTAAGCTGTACATGAAAATAAGCCCTGCACAATACATCCTGTCCCTTCGGATGGTAAATGCACAAAGCTTATTGGAGAACACCGAATACAATATTGGAGAAATTGCAGAGATCGTAGGGTATGATAACCCACTCTATTTTAGCCGGGTATTCAAGAAAGAGTATGGTGTCAGTCCGGCACAGTACCGAAAGAATCTGGAAGAATCTACTGAAAAATGAGAAGGATTCCTTATAAATAAGGAGAGTAGAACCATGCCAATAAAAAATGCGATCCACAGCCAACAAGTCTATGACCCCACGGATGATTCCATCATGGCAGAGCAGGAACTTTGCATGGAGCGGCTGTAATCGTGATGTGCGTGAGGCTTTCCTCTGTATAAGATTTGTAGAGCCAGGAAGATCCATATGGCATCTTTTCCAGACCGATTTCACAGAGATAATGCTGCTCTTCTGAGATGTGTTTCTTCTTTTTCATACATTCTTTCGCTTGTATAATGCCGGGCAGATGTTCTTCGGCGGGGCTTCTTCCAAGAAAAATCACTCGTGAAGATTGAAACGGGAGCTTTATGGTACGCAGTGCCAGCAAGCAAGATGGAGGGGCCGTGCCCCGACAAGTTCGGATTTGTTCAGCTCTGCTGGCTTTTTTGCTGCAACAAAAGGCCGGGGCAGGGGAGAACCCTCTGTCCCGGCCTTTCTGCGCGATGCGGGGGCCGTCAGCCCTCCATCTTGCGCTCCACGAAGTCGCCCACCATCTTGTCCAGCTGGCTCACGGCGTGCTCGGCACCCTTGGCGATCTTGCGGGCGGTGCGGCGCATCTGGCGCTGACTTGTGTTGGTGGCCATGACGCCGGCGGCGCCCAGTGCGGCACCGGCGGCCATGCCGATCAGGAGCGGAGCGGTGGAGCTTGTGTGTTCGTTTTTCATAGGAGGCACTCCCTTCGAATCAAAATTTTTGGGCTGCGAGGATAGTATTTCCACCAAAGGATTCACTATACGCTTTTTTTGTGCAGGAAAATGTGGTATACTGTATCATATGCTGATAAACTGGGCTGGTTATGGGCTGGCTTGGTTTATGGGAAAAGGCATATTCTGCGAAGGAGGTTTCTTTTTTGCTGAAGATAACGGAACCGAAAAAAGTTCTCTGCATCCATGACCTTTCCGGTGTGGGGCGCTGCAGTCTGGCGGTCATCCTGCCGGTGCTCAGCGTTATGGGCGTCCAGCCGGTGGCGCTGCCCACGGTGGTGCTCTCCACCCACACCGGCGGCTTCGGGACACCGGCCCGTCTGGACGGCTGCGCCTACGGCGAGGCCGCACTGGAACATTACCGGGAGCTGGGGCTGAGCTTCGACTGCATTTACACCGGCTACCTCGGAGGCGAGGAGCAGGCCGCGCTGGCCGAAAAGGCCTTTGACCTCTGGCCCTCGGCCTATAAGGTGGTAGACCCCGTGATGGGCGACAACGGCAAGGCTTACTCTACCGTGACCCCGGCCTTCATCGACCGGATGCGGCAGCTCTGCCGCAGGGCCGACCTCATCCTGCCCAACGCCACCGAGGCCGGTCTGCTGCTGAAAAAAGAGCTGTCCGCCCAGCTGGACGAGGAAAGCGCCCGGGCGCTGGCCGACGAGCTGGCGGCGTCGCTGACCCCCAACGTGGTGGTCACCGGCCTGCAGCTGGACAAGTACATCGCCTGCGCCGGTGCAGGCCGCGACCGCTTCGTGGTCAAGAAGCTGCATATTGCCCGCAGCTTCCCCGGCACGGGCGACCTCTACGGTGCGGTGCTCATCGGCTCGCTCATTCAGGGCAACGCCCTGAGCGCAGCGGCAGACAACGCGGCAGAGTTCGTGGCGCTGGCCATCCAGAAAACGCCCTGCGACCAGGACACCCGCTTCGGCGTCTGGTTCGAGCCGTTGCTGCCCCGCCTGTGTCCGATGCGGGAGGAGTAAACAGCGATGAGTGAAAAACCGACCCTGAACATCGTTCTGGTGGAGCCGCGCATCCCTCAGAACACCGGCAACGTGGCCCGCACCTGTGCCTGCACGGCCTGCCGCCTCCATCTGGTGGGGCCGATGGGCTTTGCCATCGACGATAAGAAGCTCAAGCACGCCGGGCTGGATTACTGGCACTATCTGGACATCAGCTACTACGACAGTCTGGATGACTTCTTCTCGAAGAACGATGGGCCTTTCTACTACTTTACGACCAAAGCGCCCCAGCGCTACACCGACATCGCCTACCCGGACGGGGCTTACCTCGTGTTCGGGCGGGAAGATGCCGGTCTGCCGGAAGCGCTGCTGGCAGCCGATCAGGAGCATTGCATCCGGATGCCCATGCGGGACACCTGCCGCAGCCTGAACCTGTCCAACAGCGTCGCCGTGGGCGTATACGAGGTACTGCGCCAGTGGGACTTCCCGGAGCTGCTGGACCACGGCCACCTGCGAGACTACGAATGGAAATGAGGAACACTATGAGCAAAATTGCGATTTTGACCGACTCCTCCTGCGACATCCCGCAGGAGCTGGCCGAGAAATACGGCATCGACATTATGGGCTTCCACATCCTGCTGGACGACGAAGACATCGTGGAGCGTGAAAAGTACACCCCCGAGGAGTTCTACGACAAGATGCGCGCCGCCAAGGGCATCCCCTCCACGGCTGCCATCACCCCCATCCAGTTCTGTGAGAAATACTGCCAGTATGTGGATGAGGGCTACACCGATGTCATCCATGTCCCCATCAACCGCTCCGGCTCTTCCACCTACAACAACGCCGTCATGGCGCAGGGGATGCTGCGGGAGGAGCGCCCGGAACATCACCTGAACATCCATCTGCTCGACCCCCACACCTACTCGATGGTGTTCGGCTGGTATCTGTGCGAGATGGCCCGCAAACTGCAGAACGGCGCGGAGCTCCGCCACGTCATCAGCGAGTTTGAGACCCAGATGAACAAGATGGAGGTCATCCTCGGACCCTACAGCCTCAAGCAGATGAAGAAGAGCGGCCGCATCTCTGCCGCCGCCGCGGTCATGGGCGAGCTGATGGGCATCCGCCCCATCATCAGCCTGAATGCGGGCGTCTCCAAGGTCGAGAGCAAGGTCCGCGGCGACGCCGCCGTGCCCGCCGCCATGATCAAATGGGTGGAGAGCCGCGTCGATTCGATGAAGGACACGCCCTACATGGTGGCCTACACGTCCAGCACCGCCAAGCGTGACGAGCTGGTCAAGCTGTGCAAAAAGGCGTTTGGCCACGCACCGCTGATCGTGTTCCAGCTCGGCGGCGTTGTCAGCGCCAACACCGGCCCCGACGGCATCGCCATCGTCTACGAGGGCAAGCCCCGCAATCTCGAGGCTTATGCGCCGGAGCTGCCGTAATATTTTTCGGCAGCATAGGTAAGGTCTTGCACTTTGCCTGACAATGTAGTATAATGCAGACAGTTCTTATACCATACCAAGAACTATTATGGTTGCTATGATAAGGTCATAGGACCGTAAAGCTCTGACGCCCTGCTATTTGGCAGGGCGTCATCTTTTTTGCCTAAATTTCGTTTAAATTGTCAGTTGCCAAATAATGCCATAATGCGCTATGATAGTAGAAAAGTGAAAGGATGTGCAAAAAAATGAAGCATCCCTATGGAATTGGTCTGGATATTGGCATTGCGTCCGTCGGCTGGGCGGTGGTGGCACTGAATGAAAACGCGGAGCCCTATGGCCTGGTCCGATGCGGCTCACGCATATTTGATAAGGCCGAACAGCCCAAAACAGGCGACAGCCTTGCTGCCCCGCGCCGTGAGGCCCGCAGCGCCCGCCGCAGGCTGCGCCGCCGCAGCCTGCGCAAGGCGGATCTGTACGAGCTGATGGAGAAAAACGGTCTGCCCGGTAAGGCGGAAATAGAGCAGGCTGTGCAAGCGGGGCATCTGCCGGATGTCTATGCGCTGCGTGTTCAGGCGTTGGATGGCCCGGTGACCTGTCTCTTATACACATCTGACGCTGC
>ENA-OUQN01001777-OUQN01001777.1-human-gut-metagenome-genome-assembly--contig:-NODE-1777-length-11928-cov-4.197254_pt1 | contig 11928 bp, 7 predicted proteins | sample MGYA00237950_ERZ548832 | MGnify/ENA primary metagenome ERZ548832 (study PRJEB26490, sample SAMN05194703) | human gut metagenome | biome: terrestrial biome; feature: human-associated habitat; material... | reverse complement strand
GTATTACATCAGGATGTGTCTTATCTGCAAGATTAAGACATTCAAATCCATCTCCAGCCTCTCCTACAACTTTAATATCATCATACATTTCAAGAAGCTGTTTCAAACCTTCTCTAATCATCTTATGATCATCTGCAAGTAAAATATTAACAGACATATTATTTTCTCCCCCAAAAAACTATTATTTCAAAGGTATATTAATAACAAACTCTTTTTCATCTTTGTTATAGTTAATACTACCTCTTAGCAGATCAACAAGCATTCTTATTCCATAACCTGTATTATTAGATTTAACCTTGCCAATCTGTTCAAAATCGAAACCACATCCATCATCTTTATAACTAATAGTAAGTTTATTATCATCTGTTGCAATATCAATATATATATTATTGCAGTCAGCGTGTTTAAACGAGTTACTAGATAATTCATTAATTATCCTTAAAGTTGACATACACACAACGTGCGATATATCATCTGTGCAATCTATTGTATAGTGCATAATAATATCCTTATGACTATCATCTAATTTATCAAGAAGATTCATTAATGCCTCGTTAAATCCCAGGTCATCAAGTTCCATAGGTCTTAACTGGTATATAATATTACGTAGCTCATTAATACTTTCTTTGACAATACCCTTTACATTATTCATTTCTATTTTAGCTCTATTCAAATCCCTATCAGCAATCTGAATAGCAAATTCCTGTTTATGAATAAGTGCTGTCAAATTCTGTACGACTGTATCGTGAATATCCCTTGATATTCTCTTTCTGTCAGCCTCCAATAACCACAATATATTGGTACTATCACTGTTATTATCCACATTTTCCATGGTTTCAATATCATTATTGTTGATAACATCCTGCATTTCTTCCATTTTTACGGATAATTGGTTATAATTTTCTTGATATATCTCTTTTTGTTTTAATAAATCATCAATTTTACTCTTTAATAATTTATTCTGATTTCTCTCAAATACCTCATTGCCAAATGATATAAACATATCCTCTGTCTTATCAGTATTGTTGTCTATTAATGTTATTTTATCATTAATAGTATTAATCTCTATATCAACGCAATGAATATCATCAGATATTTCTTTTGGTAAATTTAGTGGTTCCATTATTCTAGTATCTAATTGTTTTAAGAAATTACTTTCAAAATCACTGCTTTGAGGTGTATACAAATTCGACTCTGCAATCAAACTCATAATATATTCTGCCAGTTGATCATCACCTATACTATCAAAATATCTTGCTATATTTATAGCTTCGTTTCTAAATGCATTCTCATTTCTTTCAACATGATATTTAATTAAATTTAAAACATTTTGTTTTTTCACAACGTCATACCTCCGTAGTCCACTTTAAACATACTCATCATATCACTTTGTGGGACATTTGTCTATACTTTTGGGACATTTTTATCATTTTTATTTCATCGTATGGTTTACTGTTCTTAGTTGATAATATTTAACACAAAAATATCATCATTTACATAATTTATATAACGTTAATATTTTTGCCTGATTGTTTTGAATTGTATATAATATCAATAGATATTTTAGGATATTAGAAACAAATTATCATTTTGTCAAGCTTTATCTTGTGATTTTAATAGAAATTATCTAAATATAGTCCATTGCATCTATAGTATTTAACATTGTTATATGAACACTTATCGTATATATTTTGAATTAAAACGACCACTTATTGACCACATATTTTCAGTAAAGCATGGAAACAATGAAATAATTGGGTGTAAATAATGGAGAGAATAGTATTAAATTTGGCTTAAAATGGTGTATTTTAAGGTTTTCTCTATGGCTACGAACCAGTAGGTCGGGGGTTCGAGTCCCTTCCAGCGTACCAAAAACGAGGAATGTTCTTTAGAATGTTCCTCGTTTTTATTATGTTGTGAAAGTGTGCGAGAATACTCTTTATTTCGGGGTCCCCACAAAGTCAAAGACTTTGTGGGGAGAGGAGAAACATACGAAGTGTTTGTTACGATTTTGCTCTGCAAAATTGTTTAAACACGGAGTGTGTTTCGACGAGACGCACCACCGTACGGCAGATTTTGAGAGGAGAAACATATGGAGTATTCGTTACAAATTGACTTGGCAATTTGTTTGAATACGGAATATGTTTGGACTTTTTGAGTGGTAACTCAGTAAAAAGCATTAATTATCGGATTTTAAAGTACCCATATTTTTATCACTCAAACATACTTGATAAATAGATTAACTTTATATATAATAAATTTAGATAAGTATACGCAAAATAAGTGATTTTATTGAGAGGGAAAATTATGTATAGTGTGCTTGTAGTTGATGACGAGATACGCCAAAGAGAAGCTGTTATTAAAAGCGTAAATTGGGAAAAAGCCGGATTTAAAGTTGTGGGCGACGCTGAAAACGGAATTGAAGCACTTGAACTTCTTGAAAAGCTGGAACCTGATTTAATTTTGACTGATATCAAAATGCCGCTTATGACAGGACTTGAACTTGCAAGAAAGGCAAGAGAAATAAGGCCTGCCACAAAACTTGTTATTTTAAGCGGATACGATGATTTTGAATATGCACAGGAAGCGTTTAAGTATAACGTTATCCGTTATCTTTTAAAACCTATTTCCGCAAGCGAAATCAGCGAAGAATTCGTAAAAATCAAGGCGGAAATGGACGAAGAATTTGAAAGGCTTAAAACAGGAACATCAAATGAAGAAACCGAGTTAAGACTTAAGAAAACGGAATTTCTTTTGCCGTTGCTTTTAGGAACAGGAGAGGATATTTATACACCTCAAGAGTTGAAAGACAGTGCCAAAAGGTTAGGACTTATTAAAAGCGACAATGACTGCTACAGCGTTGTTGTGTCAAAATTCAAAACTTTCAGCGGTGAAAACTGTACCGAGGCACATCATATTGATTTTGTAAACAGCATTGTAGGAAAATATGCAAATTGCGAAAGCTTTTTTGTAAACGGCAGAATTGTTACGCTTGTGACAAGTGAAGCTGAAGAAATGTCAACAAAATTAAGACTTCCTGTAATTGAGCTTGTGCAAAGCGCAAAAAAGCTTTTCGACCAAAAATGCACAATCGGTATCAGCCAAACAGTTGAAAGCCCAGTGCTTTTGTCGCTTGCTTGCGCCCAGGCTATCACGGCAAGACGATACACCTCTGACGGTGCAGGCGATATCAGATTTATTAACGATCAGGAACGCAAAAGCATATATGAACTTGAGGACATAGAAAAGTCCGTCCATAAGCTTGAGCAGCTTTTAAAAATAGGCAACAAGGAAGAAATAAGTGAATTTCTTAATGATATGTTGTCAAATAAAAATCGTGACGAAATAAATTATTTGATTATTCAAATACTTGCAACGGCGCACAGATGCGTAAGCGTTTTATCTGACAATGACGCATTATCTGAGCTTTTCTCATCAAATAATCCTTTCACCTCTCGCCTGTCATTCGATTTTAACGAGCAGTATAAAAAAGAACTAATATCGCTTTGCCTTGACGCAAGAGATATCATTTCACGCTCACAAAGGCACGAAAGCGAAACGATTTGTGACAGAGCACTTCAAATTATAAACGATGAATATATGAATGAGGATTTATCATTGACCGACGCAAGCGACAAGCTTGGTGTAAGCCCAAACTATTTAAGTGCGCTTATAAAGAAAACGAAGTCGCAAAATTTTATTGCCCTTGTTACAGAACGCAGAATGAAAGCGGCAAGCGATTTACTGTTGTGTACGTCAATGAAAATTTTTGAAATATCACAAAAATGCGGATACAGTGACCAGCACTATTTCAGTTATTGCTTTAAAAAATATTACGGTATGTCACCTAACAAATACAGAGAGGAGCATTTAGGAAAAAACGATGTTTAAGCGTAACAAAATAAAATTGTCTGTATTGATTATAGCAATCGTTGTTTTCGGCGTTATATTTTCAACTCTTGCTTCTACATTATTTTTTGGCATATTTTACAAAAATTCAATGTTTGATTCGGCTTATGTATCGAGCAGGCAAGCCGTGTCGCAGGCTAACGAGACCGTTTCTAATTATGTTTCGTCAATAAAAAACAAGCTTGATAACCTTTGCGATGAAATGAATAACTGTACCGATACCTCGTCGCTTCAAAATGCGATATCAACAGCATCCAGACTTGAAGAAGATATATATTGCGTGATGCTTTATGATATGCAGGGCAATTTGCTTTTAGACGGAAACGACAACAACGACAAAGTAAAAAGCAATCCTACAAATTTATCGTTTGACAAAGCCGCTTTTTCCGGACTTACTGACGGATACGCAATTACTCAACCCCACGTAAATACTATTTACGAAAACAAATATCCGTGGGTTGTAACAATTGCAAAAAAAGAATATTCAAATCTTTATGCCCGCCAGGTTTTTGTTGTGATTGATTTCAAATTCTCGTCAATTGCAAAATATATTGATAAAGTGAGCATCGGTCAAAGGGGTTATTGCTACATTATCAATTCAAAAGGCGAAATTATTTATCACCCACAGCAGCAAATTCTTTTTTCGGGATTGAAAAAGGAAAATACCGATGAGATTTTTGACCTTGCAGACGGAATACACAGAAAAAGAAATAATATTTATAACATATCCTCCCTTGCCTCGTGTAATTGGAAAATAGTAGGTGTAAGCTTTAATGACGAAATAACACAGGCAGTAAAAAGCCAAATAATCATCGGCTCTGCATTTGCGATTTTATTCAGCCTTTTTATATCGGTTTTGGTTTATTTTATTCTTTCAAGAACTGTTACAAGACCTGTCAGAAGGCTTGTTGATTCAATGCAAAAATTTGAAAAGCAGGCGGAATCATTTGAATACAAGGCAGATATGAGTAACGTTGTGGAATTCAAAACGCTTTCGTCATCATTTGAACATATGGTGCTTATGATTCAGTCGCTTATGGAAAAGGTTCACAATGAAGAAATTGTTCTCAGAAAGACGGAATTGAAAGCCTTGCAGGCTCAAATCAATCCTCATTTTCTTTATAATACGCTTGATTCAATTCAATGGATGTGTGAGCAGGACAACAGCAAGGACGCAGTCAAAATGGTGGGTGCGCTTGCTAAGCTTTTCAGAATAAGCATAAGCCACGGCAATGAATTTATAACAATAAGCGACGAACTCAAGCACGCAGAAAGCTATCTTATTATTCAAAGCTACAGATACAAAAACCAATTTACCTATTCATTTGATGTTGACAAAAGCGTTTTGGGCTATATGTGCAACAAAATTACAATTCAACCGTTTATTGAAAATGCAATTTATCACGGGCTTGACCGAATGGTTGACGAGGGCGAAATTAAAATTATTGTCCGTCGCCAAGGCAAGGATATTGTGATAATCGTTAAGGATAACGGACTGGGAATGACGCAGGAGCAATGCCAAACCATTCTTCAAAAAGACCGAAGCGACTCAAAAGGTATCGGTGTTAAGAATGTAAATGACCGACTGAAAATATATTTCGGAGAGGAATACGGAATTACGATTGAAAGCGAACTTGACGTAGGCACAACCGTAACGATTAAAATTCCAAAAATTGAGAAAGGACAAGAACATGAATATTAAAAAAGCGACTGCCTTGCTCACTCTTACTTTTTTTCTTATTGCAGTCCTGTTTGGCTGTGCAAAAGGCGCAGAGTTTGACAATAAAAGCAACAATATTGCAATAATAACAAAAGGCAGCGACTCAACTTTTTGGAACGATATGAAAAACGGAGCGCTGTCTGCCGCAACCGAATACAATGTAAAAGTTACATTTGAAGGTCCTGAAAACGAAGAGGATTACAACGCACAAAACAAAATGATTGAAAACGCAGTTTCAAACAATGTAGGCGTCATAATTCTTTCAGCGATAGATTTTGAAAAAAATGCCGATGCCGTTCAAAAAGCCATTGACAGCGGAATTAAGGTAATCACGGTTGACAGCGACGTTGATGTAAACGGCAAGGAGCTTTTTGTGGGTACAAACAATATTGAAGCCGGGAAAAAAGCGGCAAAGCAAGCAGTCGATTTGTGCAACGAGCAAAAGTCTATTAATATAGGTATAGTAAATTACGGCGCAAATACCGAAAACGGCAAACAGCGATTAAAAGGATTTACCGATTATATAAACAAAATAGATAATGCAAAAATTGTTGATACGGTTAATGTTGAGTCAAACAAAGAAAGTGCAACCGCCGGTGCAAAAAAGCTATTGAAAAAGCACAAGCAAATCAATGTGCTAATAGGCTTCAACGAATGGTCAACCATCGGGGTGGCGTATGCAATAAAGGAATTAAATTTGAATGACAAGGTTTTCGGCATAGGCTTTGACAGTAATGTTAACTGCGTAAATATGCTTGAAAGCGGAGAGATAGATACACTGATTGTTCAAAATCCTTTTTCTATGGGTTACACCTCGGTTTCAAAAGCGTCTGAAATACTGTCGGGCAAAAAATTGCAAACAAGCACAATTGAAACCGATACCTATGTTGTAACTCGAAAAAATATGTTTTCACCTGATATTCAAAAAATACTTTTCAGCTTTAGCGAAAGCAGTAATTAACAAATATTCAAAACGGCTTTGACGGTCAATTTTGGCTTGTCAAAGCCGTTTTTTATGCTTTTTGGGTAGTAATTTTAACATAATAAATCATAAATATCGTAATTTTTTATACACTTTGAATAAAAAATCACATTCAATTTTAAATATTTCAAAGATATAATAAAGACACACAATGACTTAACGAAAAATTTTAAGGAGGTAATCTTTATGAAAAAGATGAAAAAGTTATTGGCATTATTATTAGCAGTAGTAATGGTAGTAGGTTTTGCAGCTTGTTCTTCAAAAAAGGATGGCGGCGGCACAACAAAGGCGGCTTCGTCTGCCAAAGGTGAGATATCGGTATTCTATTACACCTTCAGCGACGCATACATTTCAACCGTTCGTTCATCAATGGATAAAATCTTGAAAGACAGCGGCTATACCTATAACGATTACGACGCAAACGGCAACCAGACAACACAGACTGAGCAGGTTCAAACAGCACTTGCAAAAGGCTCATCAATGCTTATCGTCAATGTAGTTGACACAGGCTCAAATGACGCAGCTCAAAACATTATAAATCTTGCAAAGGCTAAAAACGTTCCTGTAATCTTCTTTAACCGTTCTGTTGACCAGTCGGTTATTGAAAGCTATGAAAAGTGCGTATTCGTAGGAACAGACTACGAACAGGCAGGTCATATGCAGGGTCAGATGATTGGCGAATACCTTGTAAACAACTATGACAAGCTCGACCTTAACGGCGACGGCAAAATCAGCTATGTAATGTTCAAGGGTCAAGAGGGCAATATGGAAGCAATCGCACGTACAAAGTACGGCGTTGAGGACGCTAACAAGGTTCTTGAAAAAGCAGGAAAGCCTGACCTTGAGTTCTATGATGCAGCTAACAAGAACAAATATCTTGTTGACCAGGACGGCTTATGGTCATCAGCAGCAGCTACAAACTATATGAGCACAGCTCTTGCTCAGTACACAGAATCAAACAAAAATATGATTGAACTTGTAATTGCCAACAACGACGAAATGGCACTCGGCGCAGTATCTGCTCTTCAAACAGCAGGCTACAACAAGGATGGCAAAAAGGTTATTCCTGTATTCGGTGTTGATGCAACAGACGCAGCTAAATCAGCTATCAAGTCAGGCTCAATGATTGGTACAATCAAGCAAGATGCACAGGGTATGGCTACAGCAATCACAACAATTATGGGTAATTACCTTAACGGTGCAAACGCACTTGACAGTATTGACACTGCAAACGTAGTAGGCACTTGGAGAGTAAATATTCCTTATTCGGCTTACACAGCAGATTCAGAAAAATAATATAAATTAACTTCACAAAATACGGTTGGGGCTTATTGCCTCAACCGTACTATTCAAAGCAGATAGGAGAGATACATATGCAAAACAATATAAATAAATCCGTTTCTGCGACTGACAAAGATATATTGTTAAAAATGGTTGATATAGAAAAGACTTTCCCGGGTGTCAAAGCGCTTGACCATGCACAGTTGACGGTCAAAAAAGGAACCGTTCATGCACTTATGGGTGAAAACGGCGCCGGTAAATCAACACTTATGAAATGTCTTTTCGGTGTTTACAGCAAAGACAACGGTCACATTTATGTCGATGGAAAAGAGGTTAATTACAAAAATAGTAAGGAAGCCCTTGAAAACGGCGTTGCAATGGTACATCAGGAGCTCAACCAAGCGCTCAAGCGTAATGTTATGGACAATATGTGGCTCGGCAGATTTCCAAAGGTTTCAAAATATCTTCCTTTCACAAGTGAAAAGAAAATGTATGACGAAACAATGAAGGTTTTTAAAGACCTCGAAATTAACGTTGACCCGAAAGCCGTTATGAGCACAATGTCGGTTTCGCAAAGGCAAATGGTTGAAATTGCCAAAGCCGTTTCCTACAATTCAAAAATAATTGTTTTTGATGAGCCAACCTCCTCGCTTACCGAGGAAGAAGTTGAACATCTTTTCCGTATTATTAATATGCTTAGGGACAGAGGCTGCGGCATTATTTATATTTCTCACAAAATGGAGGAAATTTTGCGCATAAGCGACGACGTTACAATTATGCGTGACGGCAAATGGATTGCCACAAAGGCAGCAAGTGAGCTTACTATGGACGAAATCATTAAGCTTATGGTTGGCCGTGAACTTACAAACCGTTATCCTGAAAAAGACAATAAAATTGGCGACGTTCTTCTTAATGTCGAAAATTTAAGCGGCGAATATACAAACCTTAATAATGTTTCATTTCAGGCAAGAAGAGGAGAAATCCTTGGTGTGGCAGGGCTTGACGGCTCAGGAAGAACTGAGCTTTTAGAGCAAATATTTGGAATAACCACCAAAAAAAGCGGAAAAATCACACTTGACGGCAAAGAGGTTAAAAACAGGAATCCGCACGAATCAATCAAAAACGGCTTTGCCCTTTTGACTGAGGAAAGACGTGCAACAGGTATTTTCGGAATTTTGAATATCAGAGAAAATACTACAATTTCAAGCTTAAAAAAATATCAGACCGGTCCGTTTCTTAACAAAAAGAAAATGAAGGACACGACTGACGAATATATAAAATCCCTTAGAGTTAAAACTCCTAATCAGGAAACAAAAATCAGCTCGCTTTCAGGCGGTAATCAGCAAAAGGTTATCCTTGCAAGGTGGCTTTTGACTGACCCTACCGTGCTTCTTCTTGACGAACCGACAAGAGGTATCGATGTAGGCGCAAAATACGAAATTTATCAGCTTATTCTTGACCTTGCCAAAAAAGGCAAAACAGTCATTATGGTTTCTTCCGAAATGGCAGAGCTTTTAGGCGTATGCGATAAAATTCTTGTTATGTCGGGCGGCAGGCTCTCAGGTGAGGTTGACGCAAAGACTACTAATCAGGAAGAGATTATGACACTTGCGGCAAAATATGTATAAGGAGGATTTCATTATGGCTGACACAAGTATAAAAAAGGTTAAGCGTTCACGTATCTCCCTTTGGGTTGAAAAATTCAAAGCGGCAGACAAGGACGACAAAAAAAGATTAATTACAGATTTATTATTTAACAACGCAATGTATATCATCATTGCAATAGCGGTGATTTTTATTGCAATCAAGGTTCCGGCATTTTTGAGCGTATCGTCAATAGTTAATATTGTTTCGCTCACCGCCGCAAAGCTTCCGATTGCTTTGGGTATTGCAGGCTGTATCGTATTAACAGGTACGGATATTTCGGCAGGCCGATGTGTAGGTCTTACCGCCTGCGTTGCGGCTTCGCTTTTGCAAATGACAGGCTATGCCAACAAAATGTTCCCGAATCTTAATACAATGCCGCTTTGGATTGTATTTCTTGCAGTAATTGCAATCGGCGCAGTCGTTGGCCTTGTAAACGGATTTTTTGTTGCTAAGTTTAAACTTCATCCGTTTATAGTTACTCTTTCAACCCAGCTTATTGTATTCGGTACTGTTCTTATGTACCTTATGATTGGCGGCAACAACGGTCAAACTCTTTCAGGTCTTGACTCGTCTTACACAAGCTTTATCACCGGTACGCTTTTCAATGTCGGCGGTGTTGCCATTCCTAAATATGTTCTTTATTCCGCAATTTTAACAGCAATTATGTGGGTTATTTGGAATAAAACAAAGTTTGGCAAAAATATGTTTGCCGTAGGTTCAAACGAAGAAGCAGCAAGAGTATCGGGCGTAAATGTATTTATGACAATCTTAATGGTATTTGTGCTTGCAGGTGTTATGTACGGTATCACAGGCTTTATTGAGGGCGCTCGTATTGCTTCTTGCTCTGCAAACACAGGTCTTAACTACGAATGTGACGCTATTGCGGCTTGCGTAATCGGCGGTGTATCATTTGTAGGCGGTACAGGTAAAATCAGCGGTATCGTTATCGGCGTACTTCTTTTGCAGATTATTTTTGCCGGTCTTAACTTCCTTTCCGTATCAGCAAATATGCTTTACATTATCAAAGGTGTAATCATTCTTGTTGCTTGCGCAATTGATATGAGAAAGTATCTCGCAAGAAGATAATAATTAACCACCGTTTTTGAAAGGCAGTGAAAAATATGAACGAAAACAACACAATAAATCTTAACACCGAAAGGAAACCCGGGGGACTTTACCGAAACATAAAAATGTCTGTAAAAACGGCAGACAAGCTCATCCTTGTCGGAATTATCGTTCTTATCGCCTGTATGATTTTTGCGGTAAGTCATGCAGGATTTACTGTCACATTCAATACAGACGGCGGCTCGCAAATAGATAACCAAAAGGTTATGTATGGTCAGCTTGTTGATGTTGAAGAAAATCCTGTTAAAGAGGGCTACACCTTTACGGGCTGGTATTTAGACAAGGATTGCACTAAGCAATTTGATATTAATAAAGACACTGTAAGCGACAGCCTGACTCTTTATTCGGGTTGGGAAAAGAAATAAAGGAAAAAGTTATATGTATTTTGCAATTGACAAATTAAGCATAACTTAATAAATATACAAAAATAAGCCAATGCATAGGAATAAACGTCCTTTATGCATTGGCTTGCTTTTATTAAGGGGAATTTTTATTTTAAACGGCTTGTTTCTTGATATTGACACAATTATAATATATAATTAAAACAAAACAGATATATTAATTTAGGAGATAAATATGGGAGATAAAAATTTTATTGCCGGAATAGGCTGCACCAACGTTGACATTCTTTATTCGGGAATTGACAGATTGCCGAACGAGGGCGAAGAAATATATGCAAAGCATTTTTCGCTTCAGCTCGGCGGCGGTGTTCCCGCAACGCTTATAAATCTCGGCAGGCTCGGTATTAAGACTAAAATTGCGACAGAGCTTGGAGATGATATTTTTTCAAACTATGCAAGGCAGGAATTTGAAAAATGCGGCGTATCCCCTATTAATCTTTATAAAGGCGATGACGATATTCCGCTTAATGTTACAAGCGCTATGATTACAAGCAGGGACAGAACGTTTATGTCCTACGGTCACGGAAGCGTTGAGGCAACGCCCGACGCACTTGATGCGGCTTACAAAATGTGCACCGGCGCAAAGATAGTGATTATGCACACAGGCGGCTTTTTGCCTGTATACAAAAAGCTTAAAAGCGAGGGCACAATGCTTGTTTTCGACTGCGGTTGGGACGATAATTTGAGCCTTGAAAACTACAAGGAGCACCTTGAACTTGCCGATTATTATACCCCAAACCAAAAGGAAGCACTTAAAATAACAGATACCGACACTCCGGAAAAAGCGGCTGACGTTTTATCAAATTATTTTGAAAAGGTCTGTCTCTTATACACATCTCCGAGCCCACGAGACCGAGGCTGAT
>ENA-OUQN01001771-OUQN01001771.1-human-gut-metagenome-genome-assembly--contig:-NODE-1771-length-11949-cov-4.328821_pt1 | contig 11949 bp, 10 predicted proteins | sample MGYA00237950_ERZ548832 | MGnify/ENA primary metagenome ERZ548832 (study PRJEB26490, sample SAMN05194703) | human gut metagenome | biome: terrestrial biome; feature: human-associated habitat; material... | reverse complement strand
GTTCTATACAAATCATTTCCTCTTTTAAAATCTACACCTTTCTTATATCCAACTTTTATCTTGTCTCCTGGCTCAATGTTTTCTTTTTTATATGCTGAATCTAATTCTCGCAAGAATGCATCAAATGTAGATTTCTGAGATACAAATAGTATTTGCTTTATCCCTTTGAAATAAGCTGTAATAATTTTCTTTATGCGTTCCTCATCGACAATATTTGGAAAAATTGACAACTCAGAATATACCTGATTGAACTCTTCCGCGCTCGAATCATCAAAAGAAGGTTCTTCAAACCTTCTAATTCGACTTAAAAACTCTGTATCCAACTCTGCATGTGGTATACCCTTTTTTGCGTCAAAAGCTGCTTGGAATTTTCTCTTCAGAGAATTCTGATCCTGCAAGTCATCCTCAAAAATTGTAAATTGTTCTTCTGATATAATATCCAATCTACTGCTGTAATACTCTTCTTTAGTTATAAAAGGATATGCAACTAAATCTATAACTAATGGACTTGATCCAAATTGTTTTTTTATTTTTGAAAAATACTGAATACAATACGATTTTGCTTGTTTTTTAGGAGAGGTTTGCCACTCTTCATATCCTTCTACTTCTATCTCATCTACTCCGTGAACTTTGATTTTATTTGCAAGCCAACCTTTAACTTCAACAATAAATACACATACATCCTTAACTAATAGACATATGTCATATTCTCTTCCATTCACCTCTCGATTGTTATATACAACTGCATCATCAGTAAAAAATTCTTCTATAGCATTCCTTACTTTTTGTTCTCCTTTATAAGAAGACTTTACATCTACTACAACTGCCATGGACTCTCTCCTTTATCAAAACAGTAGATACTATATGTAATACTGTTATACTCTTTTTACGTATTTGCCACTCTTTATCCTTTCATCCTTTGGTTTTTCCGCATCAACCGGAATCGCCCAATATGAACCAATCTTTGTAGCACCAGGTATTCTGTCCGTACTACACAATGTTTGTACTCTCCTAATGGAAAGTCCCCATTTTTCTGCTGTTTGTCTAAGTGATAAGTATTCCATAATTTTTTCCTTTATATGCGCCAAAAATTGTACAATCATACCAAATTAAATTATACGCCAAACCACGCTTAAAGTCAATTTGAAGGTGTTGTCCACAGGTGACACCTTCAGCACTTTCTAGCTCTTTTAATCAAATTTCTTTTTTTCCCGGAAACGCAACTGAAAAAGTGTGACCACATGTAATATAGGAGACTTTTCACAATTTCAAAATTCGGTATAAATAGAGCAAGTTTCGCCTTGAGATTCATTAACTGTTTTCACAGTCATTTTATCACGGCAACTTGTTGTGGATTCCGATCCCCAAACCCACGGAAATAGCACCTTTGGTGCGGGGTCTTTGAAAGCCTTCAGCTTAATTATCTCTCGGAATCTTGAGTGATCATATTTTTAACAATAACAGAAAAAGACGAACTCTTTTTTCATAATGAATTCGTCTTTTAGGGTAAGGTTATTAGTTTTTTATGATAAGTTATTTTCATCAAACACCCCTGTAAAACTCCAGTTCTCACCCTGATCTTCAGATGTGAACACAAGGCCTTCTGTCTCGCCACTCTGCGTCATTACATGGATCGTGTAATTCTCTCCATCCTGCTGTGGCATTTCCAGATACTGATAATCTTCAAGCGTGAAGCCATATTCCTGCATATGCGGCGGATATTCTGTCACAGTATCCATTGGAAGCTCTATCTCCTTCAGTGTCTTTCCACCGTCTTTTGTAACATAAATAGACGAATGTGTCTGCGATGCCCCGCTTAGACCGATGAAGCCAAACTGTTCGTCGAAGAATTGTATCCCTTCTCCTGCTCCGCCATTTCCGTCGAATGGGTCTTCATTTACTGTTGTCCAGTTATACCCACCATCTGACGTAGTTTCCAGTTTGTAATAACGTGTTCCAAGAGCCGCATCAACAACAGAAAGTTTCCAGCCTTTTTGCTCATTTAAGAAGAATCGGACAACTCCGCTTCCGTCCGTATCGACCGTCCAGGTATTATTCTCTTTTCCTTGTTCTTTTGCCTGCGAATCTTTCTCTGCCTGCTCATTCTGACTAATTGTATCAGGACTGATATATTCCGGTTCCATCATGTAACGCACCGGAGTCACAGATTCATCCTGCGGAAGATACAGAGACACTTCATATCCAAGTGCTTCTCCACCGCTATCCAGTGCTGTGAAATCAGTCATACCACTGACTGCTCCGTCATCATCCACATCTCCCGGAAGATAAACAAGACCTTCCGAAGAAGCGAAGGAGCGTTTTCCATAATACAGAATCTCATATTCCGGCGGATTATCTGCAAATGCGTAATTCAGATTCCATTGTGTCACCTGCATCTTACAATCTGATTTTTCCAGAATGGTAAACATAGGATCTAATTTCTTGTCATCATCATAATCTGCATTTGCATAACCTGCGATCTGCACAACAATCTTATCGCTTTTATCGATATCATAATCAATCAGATAGGTCTTATCTTTTCCCTTTTCATTCTGTCCGTAGAGATAGGCCGACACGCGGGTTATCGTTCCGTCTTTATCAAAGGACATCTCAAAACTATCTGTGATATATAACTCGTCCGGAAGTTTCAATTTCTTATTGATATCTTTTATCAGCCCTTCTGCGCCATTACGAAAGAAATTGTTATGTTCATACTCTATTTTCTTCGTCTTAAACAGGCTATCTACCTTCCAGGACAATGCGCCATGATAAGGAATCGCAGTATATACGATATAAGAAATACATCCAACTGTAACTGCAAGCAAAATCAGAAGCTCTGTACCAAACACTGTTTTCCTGAGTGCGCCTTTCATTTTAAAAGGGGTTTCCTTTTCCGCGATCAGGCAACCGATCCAGATACAAAGACTGAGTACCAGAAGGATACCTAAAGCCAAAAATGCAAACTTCAGCTGTCTGATGCTTCCGTACTTGCAAAGTACACAGGTCACGAGCAAAAACAAAATGTAATAGAGAATACTAAGCTTGCCAAATATAAATTTCAGTTTTTTCATTCAATCACATCCTAATAATACTTCCAGGTCTACTATTTCTAAGTATTCTACTCAAAAAATTTTATATCGCTCATTTATTTTTACACTTTTTCTTGACCAAAATGTAAAAGCTTCATGATTTTTTCTATATTTTTCTGTGTCCAGGCAGTAATCTCGAGCACTGCATCCGGTATCTCCTGGTCTCCGGAATCCGGATTATGCATCCAGATACATGGCATCTTAGCCGCCTTAGCAGCCTTTCCTCCATTCGTTGAATCTTCGATTACAATACACTCATCTACCGGTACGCCCAGCTGCTTCGCTGCAAAGAGAAATGTATCCGGTGCCGGCTTTGGATTCTTCACTTCATCTCCACTTGTCACGACATCGAAATATTTCATCAGATCCAGCGTTTCCAGTGTCTCTGTGATTACAGGTTTTGGAGAAGAAGAGGCCACGGCCAGGCGATACCCCGCATCTTTCAGACAGCAAAGCATCTGCCCTACTCCCGGCATCTCAGGGAATCCGTCTCGCGCAATAATTTCATCTTTCTTCTCTTTCATAATCTGATTCATAACTTCAAGACTTTCAAATGTGATTCCGTAATTTTCTTTGATCAGATTCATGAAATGGAGTCTTGTAGATCCGATGCATGGCTTATATACCTCATAATCCAAATCAATTCCATATCGTTCTTTAAAAATTTCTACCCAACATTGATAATGAAGCGGTTCTGTATTAATCAAAACCCCATCCATATCAAAAATTACTGCTTTTATCATTCTTATATCCCAACTTTCTATAAAAGATCAATGTTAATGTGGTCGCTACGATCCAACCAAATGGCCATGCCATCCAGATCCCGGTGCTTCCAAAGCTTTTTGTCAAAACCAACGCAAATCCGATTCTCAAAATAAGATCCGGAACTGTTGCTACTACAAAATAAACCATCGCTCCGGAACCTCGGATAATTCCATCTGTCATCAGCTTAATTACAATCATAAAATACCACGGCGATACTATTTTCAAAAATGCCATTCCTGCGCTGATAGCCTCTACACTCTCCGCACCTAAGAATAACCCCATCATCTGACGGCTGAAAATGAAATACAGAATAACAAACGGTAATGCCGTAAGCTCTGACAATTTCACTCCGGTACGGAATCCCAACGGAATTCGTTCTTTCTTTCCCGCGCCGATATTCTGTGCCGTATAACTGGATAGACAGGAACCAAGTGTCATAAAGATATTAATGGCAAATGTATTCAGCTTGATTGCTCCCGAATATCCCGCAACAACTGCTGAACCGAATTGATTTACAATTCCCTGCACGAAAAGATTTCCTACACTCAATACGCTCTGCTGAAGAATGCTTGGAATTGCAATCGCCATGATCTGTGCAAATAATTTCTTATCAAACCTCGGCTGCTTTTCTTTCCCGGCAAATTTCTGCAATCTTCCGAGAAGTGTTACTAATGCAAGCACGGCTGACACACCTTGCGCAATAAATGTTGCCCAGGCAACACCGCTCACACCCCACTGGAATTTTGCTACGAAGATGTAATCAAGAATAATATTTCCAGCTGAGGAACCAAGCAGAAAATATAACGGTGTCTTAGAATCTCCGAGTGCTGTAAATACTCCGGTACACACATTATAAAGCATCAGGAAGATAATTCCGAAAATGTAAATTTTCAAATATAAAACTCCATCTGCCATAATATTCTGTGGTGTGCGGATCCATCTCATCATCTGATGATTAAAGAAATACCCAAATAATGTCAGTATGATTCCAAGCACCATAGAACTAAGAAATGCCGTTGTAACCGCACGCTTCACACCGCCCCTGTCTTCTGCTCCGAACAGTCTTGATACGACTACGGAGGCCCCCAGATTCATTCCCACAGCAAATGCCATAAAAATAATTGTGATCGGATAAGATGCACCGACTGCTGCCAACGCATTTTCTCCTGCAAATCTTCCCGCGATCATACTGTCTGCGATATTGTAAATCTGCTGGAACATCACACTGAACAACATTGGCAGAAGGAACCTCCATAATGTCTTGTTCGGATGTTCTTTCGTTAAATCTGTAACCATACTTTCCCCTCTCTCATTACAAACTCTACAATCCAATAATTCTATAAATTTCTTTCATATCCAGACTAGCACGAACGATATCTGCAAGCTTATCATACTGTTCTTCCTTATAAGACTTCCAGTCTACTGCCTGTACCGTCTCCGGATCATAGCCTTTCTCTTTCAATAAAGCGGAGAGAAACCCACCTGACATTTCTGGTGAATCAAAGATTCCATGCACATAACAGCCATAGACATTTTCCTTCTGTGAACCATCCGGATGTCCTTGTTGTAGCGTATCCGAATCATTTTCTATTGTTACAAGTCCGGATGCGTGCTCATCAAGAATCGTTTCTCCCATATGGATCTCGTATCCTTCGAAAGGAAGTCCCTCCATCTCTTTCAGGATTCCTTTCATCTCGCGAAATGTTCCATGTACTCTGGTTCTGTGTTTTTCCGGACGGAACACAGTCTTTGTATCCAAAAGTCCCATTCCCTGTACAGTTCCTCCGTACTCTTCTCCTGTTGGATCTGAGATTTCCATTCCAAGCATCTGATACCCGCCGCAGATTCCAAAGACCAGTTTGTTCTGCGCGCTGTGTTTCAGAACTCTTGCTTCCAGTCCGTTCTGACGCATCCACAAAAGATCGCTGATCGTATTCTTTGTTCCCGGAAGGATCACCGCATCCGGATTGCCAAACTCAGCCGGAGATGAAACATAACGCACGCTCACCTCTTCCAATGCTTCTAAAGGTGCTAAGTCAGTAAAATTAGAAATCCTTGGGAATCGGATCACTGCCAGATCGATCAGTCCCGGCTTCTCTTTTTTCTGAAATCGTTCCGTCAGGCTGTCTTCCTCATCCAAATCTAAATAAAAGTACGGAACTACTCCCGTTACAGGGATATCCGTCTTATCTTCCAACATTCGAAGTCCCGGCTCCAAAATGGATACATCTCCACGGAATTTATTAATGATCGTTCCTTTGATCCGCGCTTTTTCATCCTCTTCAAGAAGCATTACAGTTCCGGCGATCTGAGCAAATACTCCGCCACGATCAATGTCTCCGACAAGAAGCACCGGTGCATCTGCAAGCTTTGCCATTCCCATATTTACAATATCATCTTTTTTCAGGTTGATTTCTGCCGGACTTCCGGCACCTTCAATTACAATGATATCATACTTTTTTTCTAACTCATGATATGCATCCATAATTGCCGGAATATATTCCTTCTTATGACGGTAATACTCTCTTGCAGCCATCACTCCGATTGGTTTACCATTGATAATCACCTGAGAGCCTGTATCGTTCGTCGGCTTAAGTAAAATTGGATTCATTATTGCTTCCGGTTCAATCCCTGCAGCTTCTGCCTGCATCACCTGGGCTCTTCCCATCTCCAGTCCTTCTTTTGTGATAAAAGAATTGAGTGCCATATTTTGGGATTTAAAAGGTGCAACTTTGTATCCATCCTGTTTCAGGACACGGCAAAGACCTGCTGCCAGTGCGCTCTTTCCGACATTTGACATCGTTCCCTGTATCATAATTGATTTCGCCATATTTTTCGCCTCCTTCACTGCTTTGACAGGATTGTTTCAAGTGCCCGTAAAAGAACATCATTTTCCTCTTTTGTCCGCACCGCAATCCGATACCATCCTTTCTTAAGACCTCGGTAGTTCTCACAATTTCGAACCAAAATCCCCTGTTCTAACAGTCGATCAAACAATGGGATTTCACTATATAATAAGAAGAAATTTGCCTTTGTTGGAATAAATCTAATCCCAAACTCACGCATTTTCTTTTCCATGCGCATTTTTTCTTCCACGATTTTGTTTCGTATTTTCTGAACTCTCTGTTCTTCTCTTTCTGTCAGCGCTTCTATCCCTGCTGCCTGCGCCGGAACCGACACGCTCCAGGGCTGACGGATCTGCTGCATCCGCTCTCTAAGTTCTCCATCCGAAGTCATTGCATAGCCCAGTCTCAATCCCGGGATTCCATACATTTTCGTAAATGCCTGTACAAGAAAAAGGCACGCATGATCTGTCACCTTTTTCACCATGGTATACTTCTGCGCTTCTTCCAGGAATTCGATAAAGCACTCGTCTAAAACAAGACGTATCTTCTTCTCTTCACATCGAGTAAGGATCTGTTCCATCAGCTCCGGTTCGATCACCTGACCTGACGGATTCGACGGGGAGCATAAAAATACAAGATCAATGTCCTCTGTCAGTTCTTCCAAAAAGCTTTCTGTCAATGCAAAGTTATTCTCTCTTTTCAACTCATGATAAATGATTTCGCAGTCTACCGTCCGAAGTGCCTGTTCATATTCTGCGAAAGCCGGAATTGGAAGCAATGCTTTCTTTGGTTTTTCTGCAAGAACGACAGAAAAGAACAGCTCCGCTGCTCCATTTCCGAAAAGGAAATATTCTTCCGGCAGACTTTTTTTCTCTGCCAGTCTCTTTCTGAGCCGTCTGCATTGACTGTCCGGATAAAGATTCACTTCATCCATCGATCTTTTTGCCGCTTCAAGAACTTCTTCTGACGGACCGTAAGGATTTACATTGACCGAAAAATCCAGCACATCTCCGTATGTATAAATGTCTCCTCCGTGTACATATTCCATGAATCTTACCCCTACTTCTCTATGTATGTCATTTTTAATCTAAAAGTACTGCCTCCAGTTCCTCGCGATTCTCTTCCATCCATTTGATCGGCTTTGGATGTTTAATCTCCGGATCCAGAAGCTTTTCCATCCAGACCATATTATACCAGCGGTCAAATTTGTATCCGCAATGATAGAATTCTCCTACCATGCGGTATCCAAGATGTGCATGGAACTGTGCGCTGTTCTTTGTCAGATATTCATCTTCAACCTCTGGATATCCAATGCATGCATATAGATTGCAAATGTTCTGAGCGTGCAGTACTTTCTCCAGTGCCTCATACAGCTTTTTACCAACTCCGGTTTTCTGCCGGTCTTTTCTTATATAAATTGTTGTTTCCACTGCCCAGTCATATGCCGCACGACCTTTGAATGCCCCTGCACAGCTATATCCAAGAATCTCGCCATTCTGTTCTGCGACCAGATACGGGTACTTTTTCATCGTCTGACGCATTCGATCTTTGAATTCTTCCAGTGACGGAACTTCATATTCGAATGTAATCACTGTATCCGTTACATATGGTGCATAGAGCGCCAGAAGTTCTTCTGCATCTTCCATTTTTGCAAATCGAATCAATAAATCCATAACAATAAACCTCCAAAGACAACCATCATCAGTATCGTTGTCATATACATTAATTTCCCGGCACGAAGAATATCCTCCGGTTCAATCTTACGGATTGCATCGCCGATATAATCCTTTTTATAGATTTTCCCGAAATAAACCGCATCCCCGGCTAACTGTACATCAAGCGCTCCGGCGCATACCGCCTCTGACTGGGCGGAATTCGGACTTGCATGTTTTCTCTTATCCCGTAAGTAAATCTTCCATGCATTCTTTCCATCCATTCCCGTCAAAAATGCTGCAACAACCATAAACCACGCAGTCAACCTGGCTGGAATGTAATTAAATACATCATCCATCTTTGCCGGAATTCTTCCGAAATACAGATATTTTTCATTTTTGTATCCAAGCATGGAATCCATCGTATTCACTGCCTTGTATAAGAATCCAAGCGGTGCACCACCGATCAACAAGAATAAAAGTGGAGCCGTCACGCCGTCGGAAGTATTCTCCGCCACTGTCTCTACCGCAGCTTTCGTCACACCTTCTGCTGTAAGGTTCTCTGTGTCTCTTCCGACAATCATGGATACAGCTCTTCTTGCACCAGGCAAGTCGTCTTCTTTTAATTTCTGATAAACCTTCCTACTTTCTCCTACAAGACACCGCGCCGCAAATATCTGGTAACACCAGAAGGTTTCCAAAAGAAACCGTACTGCCGGATGAACCTTTCCTGCAGCAAATAAGAGTACCGCCGGTACAAGAAAGGATAACGAAACTGTCAGAATCCATAAAATTCCTCCTGCCAGAACTTCTCTTTTATTTTCCTTCTTTTGTTCTAGTGCAGGAATCCGACTGCACAACAGCTTCCGCAATCCTTTTTCCAACACACTGATCAGGTTTCCGATCACGCGTATCGGATGATACATCCAGACCGGATCTCCGAAAATGCAGTCTAACAGAAATCCTATGATGCATGCCAGAATCGTCATCCTTCCATTCATTCTGTCACTCCTCCCAATTTTTGAATTTTACGAAATCTATGAATACCTGACTTCCACTCATCTTCATTCACAAGCATTCTATATCCTCCGCCATTTTCCACCTGCCAGTGATAAAAATCTTTTTGGTCTTCCGCCAGTTGTTCCAACACCGCCATAATCGTTCCTCCATGAACGACAAAAGCTGCACTTTCTACATTTTCTTTGCATAATCTATCAACCTGACAGAGCATACCTCTCACACAGCGAGAACGGAATTTCTTCTGCTCCTCCCCTTCCGGAAATGCAATCGTTCCACCGGAATCCAGCCATGCCTGATATTCTTCTCTATCTTTCAGTTCTTCATATGTCTTACCTTCAAAAATACCAAAATCACATTCCTTTAACAATACTTCCTGCGTGATCTGGTTCTTCGGATAAATCAACTCTGCCGTTTGAATACATCTCTTCATTGGGCTGACAATCACTTGCTGTACCTGTGGATAGCTATCTATTTTATATTTCTGTTTAAAGTTCAGTACTTCCTGTTCTGACAGTTCTTCATCTGTACTTCCGATATATTGTCTCTTTTCATTGCCCGGTGTCTTCAGATGCCGGATCAAAATAAGCTCCATAAATCACTCCAAAAAAATCTATTTTATTTCATTTTCATTTCTATAATAAAGCATCTATCATAAAACATTTATATGCAATAACATTTCTAGAATAATGCAAGCACTGCCAGCATAAACAGTTCACATAACTGCAGGAAGTATCCGGCAAGATCACCCGTAATACCTCCAAACTGTTTTCTGCTAAACTGATAATAATAAAAGAAAACAGCAAGTCCGACAACTGCTGCTGCCACTCCGCATAAACCTGCTGTCAGATAGAATCCAACTCCGGCTGCCAATAGCCATATGATCAATACAATTCTTACATTTCTCTTCTGTGCACCGTCTTGAAATGTCCGAAGCAGTCCACTGTTCTTCGCTGCCTGAAACGTCACAACAGAAATTCCACTCAGCGAACGCGAGAACACAAACACGAGTGCTGCTGCAAACAGGCGTTCTATTCTCATTTCACTAAAAATCCCCACACACAGAAGGAAATAACAGCAAAGACTGATGATCGCAAATGCTCCCGTATGTGGGTCTTTCAGAATCTCCAGTTTCTTCTCCCGGTCTCCATAAGAACTTTTTGCGTCCATCGTATCTGCGAATCCATCCAGATGAATTCCTCCTGTTATAAAAACCGGAATCAAAGTCAATACAACTGCATAAAAGAAAGTTCCTTCTCCCTTCCATACTGTGATCAGATTCCCGGCAACTATTTCCAATACTCCAATTATAACTCCGACCAATGGGAAAAAGCACATCGCATATCTCATATTTTTTTCATTCCAGTCAACCCGCGGCATCGGAATCTTAGAATACATTGCGATTGCAATAATCATTGCGTTCAATAACCACATTTTTCTTACTCCTCATCTTCACTTAAGTTCTTCATACTGCTCTACTTTAATCTCTTCAAAGGTACTCATCTTCCGATAAACATTCACACCCATCTCAAGAAGTGGAATTGCTGCAACTGCACCACTGCCTTCTCCAAGAGACATCTTCGCGTCAATCAGATATGAAAGTTTCAGCTCTTCTAAGACCATTCGCCCCGCCGGTTCTCCCGAGCAATGTGATGCCAGGATATAATCTGCCGTCTCCGGTACCATTCGTACTGCACATAATGCTGCTGCAGAAGAGATAAATCCATCGATCAGAACCGGAATATGATAGATCGCACCTCCGAGAAATGCACCTGTCATTCCGGCAATATCAAGCCCTCCGACTTTGGATAAAACATCTAAAACATCTTCCTTGTCCGGCTGATGCTTTTCAATTGCTCTCTCAATTGCACGAATCTTTCTATTCAGCCCTTCTGAACTAAGACCTGCGCCTCTCCCTGTCACATTTTCTACACTTTCATCAAGCAGAACGGACACAACAGCACTGCTGGTCGTTGTATTTCCAATCCCCATCTCACCGGTTGCGATCAGATCATACCCTTGTTCTGCCAGCTCCTTGACCTTTCGTATGCCAATAAGAACGGCTTGCGCAGCCTGTTCTCTTGACATTGCAGGTTCTTCCACCATATTCTTTGTTCCATACATCACTTTGTCTTTCGGATCTGTCACCGACGGAACATCTGTCACCATTCCAATATCGATTGGAAATAAATCCGCTCCGGCGGTCTCTGCCATAATACATACGCTCGTCGCACATTTTGTAAAATTGTCCGCAACGATTGCTGTCACTTCCTGTCCGGTCTGGGTCACTCCCTCTGAAACAACTCCATTATCCGCACAAAAGATCAGCAAGCCTTTCTTTTTAATCTCAAAATCTGCTTTTCTTCGAATTCCAGCCATCCGGATCACAGCATCTTCCAGTTTTCCTAAGCTGAACAGTGGTTTTGCAACTGTTTTCCATCGTCTTTTTGCCTGTTCTTCATAGGATTTCTCCACCGGTTTTATCATTTTGAATTTTTCAATCAATAATCTTTCATTTTCTTTCATCGACATCTTTTCATTTTTTGTCGTTTTTCTTTCATCATCTACCATTGTTATGTC
>ENA-OUQN01001766-OUQN01001766.1-human-gut-metagenome-genome-assembly--contig:-NODE-1766-length-11979-cov-8.490188_pt1 | contig 11979 bp, 7 predicted proteins | sample MGYA00237950_ERZ548832 | MGnify/ENA primary metagenome ERZ548832 (study PRJEB26490, sample SAMN05194703) | human gut metagenome | biome: terrestrial biome; feature: human-associated habitat; material... | reverse complement strand
GTATCGGCACTTAGAATTATGCGGTATTGCCCAGAGATGGTTTTGACAGCATTATACCATGAAAAAAGTCAAGAAATGCCGTTTACAAAAAGAATTTGTTCAAAAAACGTTCAAAACTTTATGATATCTTTATTCTATATACTGTATTCTTGCATCCAGAATACAGGGCAAAGAGAGCATTTCATCTTGCATCATTTGCCGAAAAGCGGTACAATAATATGAATTTCGCCTTGTTCCAAAAAGGCGCAGCCCCGCGTGCAGAATGCCGCTTTCAGAGTTCAAAAACGGAGAACGTTTTCATACCCCTAGGAGGTCAACCCCATGAGAGTTGGTTTGGACATCGGTTCAACTACCATTAAATGCGTCGTGCTGAACGATGCAGAGCAGATCGTATATTCCACCTATGAGCGCCACTACAGCCATATCCTGGAAAAAGGCAAGGAGCTGCTGCACCGCGCCGCGCAGAACTATCTGCCGGATGGCAGAGCAAAGCTGGCAATCTCCGGTTCCGCCGGTATGGGCCTTGCCGACAGCTGCAAGGTGCCCTTTGTGCAGGAAGTGTTTGCCACCCGCGTGGCCGCCAACAAGCTGGCGCCGGGTACCGACTGCATCATTGAGCTGGGCGGCGAGGATGCCAAGATCTTGTTCCTGACCAACGGTACCGAAGTGCGCATGAACGGCAGCTGCGCAGGCGGCACCGGCGCATTTATTGACCAGATGGCCACCCTGCTGAAGATGAGCGCAGATGAGATGGATAAGGCGGCGCAGAAATCCACCCGTACTTACACCATTGCATCCCGCTGCGGTGTGTTTGCCAAAAGCGACATCCAGCCCCTGATCAACCAGGGCGCACAGGCGGGGGATATTGCGGCTTCCATTTATCAGGCTGTGGTCAACCAGACCATTGCCGGCCTGGCACAGGGCCGCCCCATCAAGGGCAATATTTTGTACCTGGGCGGGCCGCTGACTTTCTCCACCGTGCTGCGCAAAAGCTTTGACGAAACCCTGCATGTGACCGGTACCTGCCCGGAAAACAGCCTGCTGTACGTGGCGCTGGGAGCTGCGTTCTATGCAGACCAGGAGTTTGATCTGAATGAGGTTGCCAGCCGCCTGGATGAATACAGCGCCACCGCAACTTACATCAGCCTGCCGCCCCTGTTCAAGGATAAGCAGGAATATGAGGACTTCCATGCCCGCCACCTGAAAGCCTCGGTGCCTTGCGTGCCTTTTGGCGCGGACTGCGGCCCGGTGCATATCGGTATTGACTCCGGTTCCACCACCATCAAGCTGGTGGTGATCGACCAGAATGATAATATCCTGTTCACCAGCTACCAGCCGAACCTGGGCAACCCGCTGCCCCTGGTGCGGGAAACGCTGCTGAAACTGTACCAGCGGCACCCCGGTTTGCAGATCGCCAGCGTGACCACCACCGGTTACGGCGAAGAGCTGGTCAAGAATGCGTTCCATTGTGACCGCGGCCTGGTAGAAACTGTGGCCCACTTTACTGCCGCCAAGCACTTTATGCCCAACGTTGATTTCATCATTGATATCGGTGGCCAGGATATGAAGTGCTTTAAGATCGAGGACGGGGCCATCAGCAATATCTTCCTGAACGAAGCCTGTTCCTCTGGCTGCGGCAGCTTTTTGCAGACCTTTGCACAGGCACTGGGCTACGATGTGAAGAAATTTGCCAGCTTGGGCCTGTTCGCAGACCGTCCGGTGGATCTGGGCAGCCGCTGCACCGTGTTCATGAACAGCTCGGTCAAGCAGGCCCAGAAGGACGGCGCGTCCATCGAGAATATCTCGGCGGGCCTGTCCATCAGCGTCGTCAAGAACGCACTGTACAAGGTCATCCGTGCGTCCAGCCCCGAAGAGCTGGGCCGGAAGATCGTCGTGCAGGGCGGTACGTTCTACAATGAGGCCGTCCTCCGCGCCTTCGAGAAGGAGATGGGCGTCGAGGTCATCCGCCCCGACATCGCCGGTCTGATGGGCGCTTACGGTGCGGCCCTCTTCGGTCTGCGCCAGTGCCGCAAGAACGGCCAGACCACCTCCGCCATGATGAGCGAGGAAGAGCTGGAGAACTTCGACCAGAAAGTCGTCAGCGTCAAGTGCGGCGGCTGCGGCAACCACTGCCAGCTCACCGTCAACACCTTCGCCGATGGCCGCAAGTTCATTTCCGGCAACCGCTGTGACAAGCCCGTCACCGGCAAGAGCGAGGACAACAGCCTCAACCTCTACGCTTACAAGCAGCAGCTTCTGGCCAGCTATAAGCCCGTGGCCGGAAAGCGCGGCTCCATCGGCATCCCGCTCTGCCTGAATATGTACGAGCTGCTGCCGTTCTGGCATGCATTCTGGACAAAGCTCGGCTTTGCCGTCCACACCAGCCCGGTGTCCAGCCGCGGCCTCTATCTGGCTGGTCAGGCTACCATCCCCAGCGACACCGCCTGCTTCCCGGCCAAGCTCAGCCATGGTCACATCAAGGCCCTGACCCAGATGCATCTGGACGCCATCTTCTACCCCTGCCTGACCTACAACATCGACGAGGGTCTGGGCGACAACCACTACAACTGCCCCGTCGTGGCCTACTATCCCGAAGTCCTCGCCGGCAACTGCCCCGAGCTGGAAGGCCAGAAGTTCATCTACGACTACGTCGGCATCCACCGTCCGAAGGATTTCGTCCACAAGATGGCGAAGGACGTGCTGCCCAAGTATTTCGGCGGCATCTCCGAGAAGGAAGTGCAGGAGGCTGCCAACGCTGCCTACGCTGAGTATGAAGCCCACATGGCACAGATACGGGTCAAGGGCAGCGAGATCATTGATGAGGCCCGCCGTCAGGGCAGGCGCATCATCGTGCTGGCCGGACGCCCCTACCATGTGGACCCGGAGATCAACCACGGCATCGACCACCTCATCACCCGCCACGGCGCGGCGGTGGTCACCGAGGACAGCATCTCCAACCGCGTGGAAAAGTTCCCAACCAGCGTGCTGAACCAGTGGACTTACCACAGCCGCCTGTATGCCGCCGCCAAGTACTGCACCACCCAGAACGATATGGACCTGGTGCAGCTGGTGTCCTTCGGCTGCGGCGTGGATGCCATCACCACCGATGAGACCCGCGAGATCCTGCAGGAGGGCGGCAAGCTCTACACCCAGCTGAAAATTGACGAAATTACAAACCTGGGTGCTGTCAATATCCGCCTGCGCAGCCTGTTCGCCGCACTGGATGAGCGAGACGAAGATAAGAAGTAACATAGGAGGAACCTATGGAATACAATTACCCCAAATTCACCCCGGAGATGAAGAAAACTCACACCATCCTCATCCCCAACATGGCCATCACCCAGTTCCGCCTGCTGGAATACGCCCTGCGCTACGACGGCTACAAGTGCGAGATCCTTGGCAACTGCGGCAGCGCTGTGGCGCAGCTGGGCCTGAAATATGTCCACAACGACACCTGCTATCCGGCACTGCTGGTCATTGGCCAGTTCCTCGATGCGCTGAACAGCGGCAAGTACGACCTCGAGCACACGGCCCTGCTCATCACCCAGACGGGCGGCGGCTGCCGTGCCTCCAACTACATCCATCTGCTCCGCAAGGCGCTGGTCAAGGCAGGCTATCCGAACATCCCGGTGGCCAGCCTGAACTTCTCGGGCCTCGAGAAGGACAGCGGTTTCCAGATGACTCTGCCTCTGGCCCGCCGGGCCATCGCCAGCGTGTTCTACGGCGATATGCTCTGCGCCCTGCGCAATCAGGTCGCTCCGTATGAGAACGAGAAGGGCGCTGCCGATAAAATGGTAGACCTCTGGGTCGAGCGTCTGGGCCGTGTACTGCTGGCGGGCAAGGGTTTCACCTCCCGTGAGATGAAGCACACCTTCCCTCTCATCGCAAAGGACTTTAAGTCCATTCCCGTCACCCGTGTGCCGAAGGTCAAAGTCGGCGTCGTGGGCGAGATCTACGTCAAGTACAGCCCGCTGGGCAACAACGACCTGCAGAAGTTCCTCGAAAGCCAGGACTGCGAGGTCAACTTCCCGGGTCTGATGGGCTTCGTGCAGTACTGCATCTTCAACATGGGCGAGGACCATGTCCTCTACGGCGGCAAGCTGGCCATGAAGATGGGTACCGACCAGCTGCTCAACTGGCTGGACAGCGTGGAGCGCTCCATGCTCAAGGCCGAGGCCGACGCCGGTTTCTACGCCCCCGGCCCCTTCAAGGAGCTGGTGGAAAAGCCCGAGGGCATCATCTCACTGGGTGCCAAGATGGGCGAGGGCTGGCTGCTGACGGCTGAGATGATCGAGCTGGTACAGGGCGGTTACGGCAACATCGTCTGCGCACAGCCTTTTGGCTGCCTGCCGAACCACATCGTGGGCAAGGGCATGGTAAACAAGATCCGCGCGATGTACCCCAGCGCCAACATCACCCCCATCGACTATGACCCCAGCGCCACCAAGGTCAATCAGGAGAACCGCATCAAACTGATGCTGGCCGTAGCAAAGGAGCGTCTGAACGCCCCTGCCGAGGCGAAGCCCCTGACCGCCGAGGAGATCGCGGGCGGTGTGCCCAGCCTGTCCCACGTCTGAGAAACTACAGAAGAAACAAAGAAGCCGCACGGTACAGTTTTTCGCTGTACTGTGCGGCTTTTCTTATGCGCCGGAGCGCTTATTTCTTGTGATACTTGCGATCTTCCTGCTCATAGGCGGGCTCGCAGGTGAGGTACATCCCCAGACGTTTGATGGTGTCCGTATCCACGCTGGACAGGATGACCGTGGAGTGCATGTCGCAGCCCTTGAGCTTGGAGAGCTGCTGCAGAGCGACAGCAGCCGTCTCATTCTCGGCGGCAGAGCTGGACAGCGCGATCAGGATCTCATCGGTGTGCAGGCGGGGATTCCGGCTGCCGAGGTAGTTGGTCTTGAGGGTCTGGATGGGCTCGATGGCGCGGGCGGAGACCAGGTCGATCTCATGGTCGATGCCGGCCAGCTTCTTGAGAGCATTGAGCAGAGCGGAAGAGGCTGCGCCCAGCAGGGGACCGTTCTTGCCGGTGACGACGGTGCCGTCCGGCAGCTCGATGGCGGCAGCGGGTGCGCCGCCGGTGCGCTCGGCCACGGCGTGAGCCTGCTTTTCCACGGCACGGTCGCCGACAGCCAGACCGGCCTGATTCAGCAGCAGCTCCAGCTTGAAGATCTCACTGTCCACGTTCTTGCCGATCTTGTGGTCACAGAGGGCCTTGAAATAGCGGCGGATGATCTCGTTGCGGGAGGCCTCGCGGCAGGCTTCGTCGTCCACGATGCAGTTGCCGGCCATGTTCACGCCCATATCCGTGGGGGACTTGTAGGGGCTCTTGCCCGCGATGAGCTCGAACATCGCGTTGACCACCGGGAAGATCTCGATGTCGCGGTTGTAGTTGACGGTGGTGACGCCGTAGGCCTCCAGATGGAAGGGGTCGATCATGTTCACGTCGTTCAGGTCGGCGGTAGCGGCCTCGTAGGCGAGGTTGACCGGGTGCTTGAGGGGCAGGTTCCAGATGGGGAAGGTCTCAAACTTGGCATAACCGGCCTTGACGCCTCGCTTGTGCTCGTGGTAGAGCTGGGACAGGCAGGTGGCCATCTTGCCGCTGCCGGGGCCGGGGGCCGTGATGACGACGAGGGGACGCTGGGTCTCGATGTAGTCGTTCTTGCCGTAGCCCTCGTCGCTCACGATGCGGGCCACGTCGTTGGGGTAGCCGGGGATCTTATAGTGGCGGAAGGTGCGCACGCCCACGCTGTTCAGCTTGTGCTCAAAGGCTTCGACCTCGGGGGCGGCGGTGTACATGGTCACGCAGACGCTGCCCACGAACAGGCCCATGCCCTGGAAGGCGTCGATGAGGCGGAGAACGTCGAGGTCGTAGGTGATGCCGTAGTCGCCGCGCACCTTGCTGCTGATGATGTCCTGCGCGCTGATGACGATGACGATCTCGGCCTGTTCCTTGAGCTGCAGCAGCATCTGCAGCTTGGAGTCCGGCTCAAAGCCCGGCAGCACGCGGGAGGCGTGGTAGTCGTCGAACAGCTTGCCGCCAAACTCGAGGTAGAGCTTGTTGTCGAACTGTGCGATGCGCTCCCGGATGTGTTGGGACTGCATCTGAAGATATTTCGCGTTGTCAAAGCCTTTTTTCATGGAATGCTCCTCTTCCTGATTCTACAACTTCATCTCCGGCACGTCGGTGGTGCGGCGGGCCGGAGGGTCACACAAACACTCTATAGTATAGCATACGACAGGCTTCGGCGCAATTATTTTTTGAGAGCTTCCTCGTGCTCCAGGTGCTCAAATTCTTCCAGCTCCTCAATGTCCTCTTTCAGGAACATCAGGCAGAAGCTGATGAAGAGCAGCAGGCAGGAAAGCCAGATGGCCCGGCTGCCCATGGGGGCCAGTGCAAGGCTGCCAAGGCCGGCACCCAGCGCGAACAGGAAGATGATAGCGAAGTAGTGAAGCGCCTTGCCGAAGGCTTTGGTGTTGCCGCCCACCAGCCATGCGCAGAAGGAATCCATGCCGCTGCGCAGATTGCCGATGCACATGGTGCTGGCGAAGGCATAGCCGTTCACCTTGCGGAAGGATTGTACCTGCATGGCGCAGGAGAAGGAGACGAGGGAGTTGGCCAGCAGATTCAGCTCCTGCGGCAAAAAGCCCACGACGAAGAGCATCAGAATCTCGAACAGCACCACCAGCTGACGCCAGTGGAGCCACTGCATCCGCTTGAGCTTGAGGCGGATGAACTCGGCCACAAAAATGCCCAGCGCAAAGGCGCAAAGGGGAATCAGGTAGCGCAGTGCCTCGCCCCACTTGCCCGCAAACAGCTTGACGGCCATCAGCACGATGTTGCCGGTCTGGGCGTTGGCGAAGACCTTGCCGCGGTATAAATAGGTATAAACATCCTGTAAGCCGCCCGAGACGGAGAGAAACAGAGCGGTGATAAAAGCTTCGGACATCTGTCCGTGAGGTTTGAGAGATGGCATAAAAGCTCCTCCTTGTATCCAGAAAATAATTCCATGCCATACTATAGCGCAAAACCGGCGTTTTGTCAAAAACTGTGCCATATTTTTTATAGATAATGACGATTCCGGGCGGGTATCGCAGGATGCGCTTTGTTTTGCAATGCGGCGCAGACTGTGGTAGAATACAGAAAACAGCTTTTTTCAGGAGAAGGAGGGGCTTTCTGTATGCCCAATATCATCGAGATCACGGATTTCCACGCACCGGAGCTGGACCCTTATGCCCGGCTGACCCAGAACCAGCTGCGCAATCGCCTCGAGCCGGAGAAAGGCATCTTCATCGCCGAGAGCCCCAAGGTCATCGACCGGGCGCTGGACGCAGGCTACAAGCCCGTGTCCCTGCTGATGGAGCGCAAGCAGATCACCGGCCCGGCAGCGGGCATTCTGAGCCGCTGCGGCGACGCGCCGGTATACACGGCAGATCGGGAGATGCTGGCAGAGCTCACCGGCTTTGAGCTGACCCGGGGCGTCCTCTGCGCCTTCCTCCGCCCGGCACCCCGCCCGGTGGAAGAGCTCTGCAAAAACGCCCGCCGGGTGGCCGTGCTGGAGGGCATCGTGGACTCCACCAATGTGGGCGCCATCTTCCGCTCGGCGGCGGCGCTGAACATGGACGCTGTCCTCATCAACCCTTCCTGCTGCGACCCGCTCTGCCGTCGCGCCGTCCGCGTCAGCATGGGTACGGTGTTCCAGGTACCCTGGGGGCAGCTGGGCGAGACCCCGGCAGACTGGCCGGAGAAGGGGATGGACATCCTCCACTCCCTCGGCTTCAAGACCGCCGCGATGGCCCTCAGCGACCGCTCGGTGAGCATCGACGACGAGCAGCTTGCAAAAGAGCCGAAGCTTGCCATCGTGCTTGGCACCGAGGGCGACGGCCTCGCCGCCGGCACCATCGCTTCCTGCGACTACACGGTCAAGATCCCTATGTCCCACGGCGTGGATTCGCTGAATGTCGCTGCCGCCAGCGCCGTTGCGTTCTGGCAGCTGGGCAAACAATAAACGAAAAAGTAATGCCTCCCCGCCGGGGAGGCATTATTTTTTATGCTCAGATACTTGCTAAGAATCGCTCAAAGCCTGCGCGGCCTGCCGTGTCCATCTTGTAGACGCCGGCGTCTACGAGGACTTCGGCAAAGACATGGCCGATCTCGTCCTGCACGATGGTGTGGACATTTTCGGCGTTCAGCTCCGGATGGCGGGCGAGGATGTCCATCGCCCACTCGGCGTGCTTCTGGATGTTCTCGCCGTACTCAGCGGCGGGGGTGTGGGCCACGAGGGCGGCTTCCACATCGGTCATCTCGGCTTTCAGGCGGCTGGGCAGAACGGCCAGACCCATGACCTCGATGAGGCCGATGTTCTCCTTTTTGATGTGATGGAGCTTTGCGTGGGGGTGATAGACACCCAGCGGATGCTCCGGCGTGGTGATGTTGTTGCGCAGCACCAAATCCAGCTGGAACTTGCCGTCCCGCATCCGGGCGATGGGGGTGATGGTGTTGTGGGGTTCGCCGTCGGTCTCGGCGTAGACAAAGCAGCTCTCGTCGGTGTAGCCCCGCCATGCGGTCAAAATCTGATCGGCCAGCTCCACAAGGCGTTCGTCGTCGGCACAGGTGAGGCGGATGCAGCTCATGGGCCAGTGGACGATGCCGGCGTCCACGTCCTCAAAGCCGGGGAAGACCCACTTCTTCTCGATGGGCGCTTTGGCCATGGCGAACTCGTAGTGGCCGCCCTGGAAGTGGTCATGGCTCAGGATGCTGCCGCCCACGATGGGCAGGTCGGCGTTGCTGCCCACGAAGTAGTGGGGGAAGAGGGCCACGAAGTCCAGCAGTTTGCGGAAGGTGGCACGCTCGATCTTCATGGGGGTGTGCTGGTTGTTAAAGACGATGCAGTGCTCATTGTAGTAGACATAGGGGCTGTACTGGAAATTCCACGCACTGTCGTTGATGGCCAGCGGGATGATGCGGTGATTCTCCCGGGCGGGATGGTTCAGCCGGCCGGCATAGCCCTCGTTCTCCACGCAGAGCTGGCACTTGGGGTAGGCGCTCTGAGGAGCCAGCTTTGCGGCTGCGATGGCTTTGGGGTCTTTTTCGGGCTTCGACAGGTTGATGGTGATGTCGAGGTCGCCGTAGGGGGTCTTGGTGACCCACTTGACGTCCCGCTTGATGCGGTAGCGGCGGATGTAATCGGTGTCCTGGCTGAACTTGTAGAACCAGTCGGTGGCGGCCTGAGGGCCGTCGGTCTCGTACCGCTCTTCGAAGTTGGCGCGGACGATGCTGGGGCGGGGTGTCAGCACACCCATGAGCCGGGTGTCGAAGAGGTCGCGGGCCGTGGGGCTGTCGTCGCAGACGCCCCGGGCTGCGGCATCATCCACCAGCGTTTTCAGGATGCTCTCGAGGTCGGCGTAGCAGACGTCGCTCTCCGGCTCCGTGAAGCTGTCGAGCTGCATGGTCATGAGCAGCTGGTTGCGGATGTAGATCTCGTCGTCAGGCAGGATGAGGCCGGTGTCCAGACCGTAGTTGACGAGCTGCTGGATGGCAGTGGAAATCACAGGACAGCGCCTCCCTCCGGGCGGATGGACAGGACGTGGCAGCGGCCCTCGCCGAGGATGGTTTCCATACCGGCCTTGAACTCGTCCAGCATCTCCACAGGCACGAAAGCCTGCACCGTGCCGGCGAAACCGCCGCCGTGGACGCGGACAGCGCCCTTATCGCCCAGCAGATGCTTGGCGGCTGCGATGGTCACGCCCACTTCCTGATGCTCCTTGTAGCCTGCGGGGATGACGTTCTGCAGATACTCCCAGCTGCTGCAGCCGGACTCGTTCACGAGGGAGAGGAAGGTGCCGAAGTCGCCATCGTGGAGTGCGGCCACCTGCTTTGCCACACGGTCATTGTCGGCGTAGACGTGGAAGGCACGGAGGACGGCGCGGTCGCCGCACTGCCTGCGGCACTCGGGCAGCTTTGCAAGGAAGGTCTCGAACGGCACATCCCGCAGCACCTCACCGCCGCAGACAGCGGCCACGGCGCGGCACTCAGCCGGGATGGCGGCGTACTCGTCGGTCAGATCGGCGTGGTCTGCGCCGGAGTCGAGGATGCAGAGGGCCAGACCAGCCTTGGAGAAGTCCACAGCCACCGGCTCCACCACGGGCTTTGCGGGGCTGGCGAAGTCGATGGTGATGATGTTGCCCACGCTGGAAGCCATCTGGTCCATCAGACCGCAGGGCTTGCCGAAGTAGACGTTCTCAGCCCACTGGCCGATCTGCGCGATGGCGATGGGGGAGACCTTCTCGGTCATGAAGCAGTCGTTCAGGATGACGCCGATGAGCACTTCAAAGGCGGCAGAAGAAGAGACGCCGCTGCCCTTCGGCACGTTGGAAGAGATGTAAACGTCCAGACCGGCCAGCTTTGCGCCCCGCTGGGTGAAGGCGGCGCACTCGCCGCGCAGCAGAGAGGCGGTGGTGTTCTCCTCTTCCTTGCGGGCCTCGAGGTCATTCAGATCAATGACGCACAGATCATAGCCCTCGCTCTGGACGCGGAGCTGGTTCTTGTCGTTGGGGGCTGCAGCGGCGATCATGTCGATGTTCACGCTGCCGGCCAGCACCCGGCCATGCTGGTGGTCGGTGTGGTTGCCGCCGATCTCGGTGCGGCCCGGTGCGCTGTAAAGGCCGGCCTCAGCGTGGGAGCCGAAGGTCTTTTCCAGCCCGTCCAGCACGGCGGCGTAACGGGCGGCTTCAGAGGCCGTCTCGGCGGGAGCACAGCAATACAGGGAGGCGAGGCGTGCGGCGTGGACGCCGTCGGACAGCTCCTGCTTCCATACGGGAATGGACTTCATCATGGAATCTTCCTCCTGACAGACAGATACTTTTTTGTTTCGTGTGGGCGATACAGCCCGCTTCTAATCCTATAGTAAAGGATTTGTCCGGAAAAAACCATGTGTTATTGTTGCATCTCAATGAAAAGTTGCAAAAAATCCCCGCCGAGGCTGTCCGGCGGGGATGCAAAATAAAAATCTCGGATAAATTACAACTGAGACAAAAGTTTTTTCAAAACCGGAAAAGCATTGTATAACTGCGCCAAAACTTCCCGCTGCCGCGTCCCGGCGGGGGAGCGGGCCGCGATATGGAGAAACCTTACTGCGGCGGGCAGTGCAAAAGAAAAGGCCGCGATCCACTTTTCCAGCGGAGCGCGGCCTTCTTATTAAGGGAAGAAAATTATGATGTCAGGCGGAAGACGAGGGAGCAGCGCCCTCCGGCCCGGGAACACAGGGAAAAATTACTGCATCAGGCTGCAGACGGCCTCGGCGTAAGCGGCGGGGTCATCCACGGGCAGGCCCTCGATGAGCTGTGCCTGTGCGTAGAGCAGAGCGCTGTACTTCTTGAGCTTCTCAGTATCGCCAGCCTCCTGTGCGGCTTTCAGCACAGCGAAGACGGGGTGGTTGACGTTCAGCTCCAGCACCTTGTCGCTCTTGACGCCCTCACTGCCGGGCTGCTTGGACAGCACCTTCTCCATCTCGATGGACAGCGGGCCGTCGGCGGACAGGCAGACGGGGTGGTCCTTCAGGCGGGTGGAGACTTTGACCTCCTTGACCTTGCCGTCCAGAGCGTCCTTCATGGCGTCAAACAGAGCCTTGTTGGCGGTGGTAGCCTCTTCGGCGGCCTTCTTCTCGTCCTCGGTCTCGAGGCCCAGATCGCCGCTGTTGACGTTCTTGAACTCGACGGTACCGTCCTTGCCCTCGGCATCCTTGCGGGGATAAGTGCGCATGATCTGCAGGCAGAACTCATCCACATCCTCGGTCAGGAGCAGGACGTCATAGCCCTTGTCCATGACCAGCTCAGCGGCAGGCAGCTTTGCCAGACGGTCGGTGGAGTCGCCGGCGGCGAAGTAGATGTACTTCTGCTCGGCGGGCATCTTGTCCACGTACTCCTGCAGAGTGACCATCTTCTGCTCCTTGGCAGACCAGAACAGCAGCAGGT
>ENA-OUQN01001748-OUQN01001748.1-human-gut-metagenome-genome-assembly--contig:-NODE-1748-length-12106-cov-6.174840_pt1 | contig 12106 bp, 10 predicted proteins | sample MGYA00237950_ERZ548832 | MGnify/ENA primary metagenome ERZ548832 (study PRJEB26490, sample SAMN05194703) | human gut metagenome | biome: terrestrial biome; feature: human-associated habitat; material... | reverse complement strand
ACGCCGACGGTCAGGATGCCGGCCTCGCGGGCGATGTCCGCGATCGTGGGCGCTGCGCCCGTGCCGGTGCCGCCGCCCATGCCGGCGGTGATGAAGACCATGTCCGCATTCTCCAGGCTCTTGGCGATGTTGTTGCGGCTCTCCTCGGCGCTGCGCTTGCCGACGTCAGGATCGCTGCCGGCGCCCTGACCATGGGTCAGCTTCTCGCCGATCTGGATCTTCTGATCCGCGCTCGAAACGGCCAGAGCCTGCTTATCTGTATTGACAGCCACGTACTCAATTCCCTGAGTGCCGGACTTAACCATGCGGTTTACGACGTTGTTGCCGGCCCCGCCGACGCCAACGACCTTGATGGTGACGACATTTTCCGGACCGGACTCGGTAGCAAAGGACATATTCGGTTCCTCCCTGTTGTTTCTATTTGTATCGGCGGCCGGCGCATGCGCGCTCTGGAAGCCGTTTTTTGGCGGGTTGCGCTTCTGTTTGTTCTTATTCTTTCCCATTTTATATCGTTTTCCTTATCAGGTCAATCTTTTTTTGTGAACAATCAGCCGGGGCTGAAATGTGCGCGTTTGTCGATCGACAGGTCGATGGTGCCGGCATCGCTGGCCGTGAGCTGGGAGACCGCACTTTGCAGCATACCGAATTTGTACTCGACATTTTCATTCGCGCCGAGGCGCACCGTGAATCGTCCGTCATAGGTGAAGCCGGGGTTGGACGCATCCGACAGGTCGATGACCGTGACCTTGGACGCCATGTCGCGCGTGAGCAGTTGGCCGAGGATCGCCGCCAGATACGTGACCTTCGGCGCATCGGCCTCACCGGCGTTGAGCACCTCGCCGACCTTCGGCTCGACCGGCGTAATGCCGTCGACCCGGGCAAGGCCGGTCAGCTCGCTCTCCGTGACGGATTTGAGCAGCTTGCAGTTCTGGTCCAAAACCCAGTAACCGCCATCCGCCTGAACATAGGCCATGGCGCTGCTCTCCTGGATCGTGATGGTGACGCGGTTGGGCAGCGCGCGCGTGACCTTCGCTTTGTCCACATACGGGAGCTTGCTGAAGATGCGGCTGGCAGCCGAGAAACGGTTGATGAAAAACAGATTGTCGCCCGTGCCGATGCCGGAGGCCTCGACGACCTCCTCGGCCGTGTAGATAGAGTTGCCCACGACCTCGATCTTTGCAACACGGAAAAATACGCTCATGCCCAGGACGAGCGCCGCGCAGATCAGCAGAAAGATCAGCGGCTGCAGCAGCGACCTGCCCCGGCCGCCGGATGGGCGGCGGGGCCGGCGCGCGCGGCGCGGCCCGGGCTGCTTCGATTGTTTCATAGGCAGGTGATTCCTTTCACCGCGGCGCCGCGCAGCGCACATCGGCCCCAAGCGCCGACAGGCACGCATCGAAGCGGTCGTAGCCGCGGTTGATATAGCCGTTGTCGAGGATCTCGGTCTCGCCCTCGGCGGAGAGGCCGGCCACGATCATGGCCGCGCCGCCGCGCAGGTCGCTCGATGTGAGCGGCGCGCCGGTGAGCCGGTCGACGCCGGTGACATAGGCCACGCGCCCCTCGATGCTGACGGCTGCGCCCAGACGCCGGAACTCCTCGGCATGACGATAACGGTTGGTGAAGATGTTTTCAGTGAACACCGTGGTGCCCTTCGCCTTCAGGCAGGCAGCCATGAGCGGCGGCTGCGCATCCGTGGGAAAGCCCGGATACGGCTGCGTGACGACCGGCCGCGGCGCGGTGAGCCGCCCGGTCGATGTCAAGCGCACGGTGGACGCCGTTTTTATTATAGCACACCCAGCCTCGGAAAGCGAGTCCAGAACGGTCAAAAAATGGTCCGGATCTACGCCCTGCAGCTCCACATCGCCGCCGCAGGCGGCTCCGGCACACAAAATCGTCGCCGCGACGATGCGGTCCGGCATGATCGTGTGCTCCACAAACGGCTGCGGTCGGAAGCCGCTGACCGTGACCGTCGACGTGCCGGCGCCGGAAATGCGCGCGCCCAGCTTGCGCAGGTAGCACTGCAGGTCGAGGATCTCCGGCTCGCGCGCGGCGTTGCAGATGACCGTCTCCCCCGCCGCCGCGCAGGCGGCCAGCATGGCGTTTTCCGTCGCGCCGACGCTCGGAAACGGCAGCAGGATGCGCCGCCCCTTCAGATCGTGCGCGCAGCAGACGATGTCTCCGCCGCGCTCCGTGACCTCCGCGCCGAGCGCGCGCAGCGCGTCGAGGTGCAGGTTCACCGGCCGCGGGCCGAGCTCGCACCCGCCCGGCATGGACAGGCTCGCCGTTCCGAAGCGCGTGAGGATCGCGCCGAGAAAAATGACCGAGGAGCGCAGCTCCCGCATGAGATCGTGCGGGATGAAGTCGCGGTTCATGCCGCGGGAATCAATGCGCACCGTGTCCCCGTCGCGCTCCGCCGTGCAGCCGAGATGGCGCAGGATGCGCAGCGTGATCGTCACGTCCTTCAGGTCGGGCACGTTGTGCAGAACCGTCTCACTGCCGGCGAGCACGGATGCCGCCATGATCGGCAGCACCGCATTCTTGGCGCCCTGCACCTGGGTGCTCCCGGTCATTCTGTTTCCGCCGTAAATGTGCCATATGCTCATAATCTTTCCTCCGCACAGCAAATTCATGCCATCCTATGCAGAGAAACGCGAGATTGTCATTTTGCGTGCCGGTCGGCCAGTTTCAGCACCAGATCGGCAATGCGCTCGGCGGCGTCGGCAACGCCGGCGGATTTCATGTTCTGCGCCATCTGCGCAAGCTGCGCGGGGTCGGCGAGCAGGTCGCTGACGAGGTTATACAGATCGTCCGCCGTGAACGCGCCCTCGAGCAGCACCTTCGCCCCGCCGGCGTGCTCGAGCACGCGCGCGTTGCGCTCCTGATGGTTGTTCGTGACGTTCGGCGACGGGATGAGGATCGCGGGCTTGCCGATGCACGAGAGCTCCGCGAGCGTGGACGCGCCCGCGCGGCAGAGCACGAGATCGGCCGCGTCCATGACGAGCGGCATGTCATAAATATACGGCCGCACGTCCATGCCGTGCGCGGCGAGATCGGCCGGGCACTTTTCGAGCAGGGCCGCGTGCATCTTCTCATAGCCGTTGCGCCCGGCCGAGTGGATGAGCGCAAACGGCGCGTCCGTGACGGCGGCGCGCGTGATGAACGCCGTCATGACCTCGTTCATGTACGACGCGCCGAGCGAGCCCCAGACCGACACGACCAGCGGCCTGTCCGGGTCGAGCCCGAGCTGGCGCTTGGCCTCCGCCTTGGAGCAGGCCGTGAACGCGCCGCGCACCGGCGTGCCGGTGACGACGACCTTTTCCTGCTCGCTGTAGTGCTGCTTGCTCTCCTCGAAGCCGACGAGGATGCGGTCGACCGCGCCGGCAAGCATCTTCGTCGTCAGGCCGGGCACGGCGTTGGATTCATGCACGACGGTGGGGATACCGAGCTGCGCCGCCGCCTTGAGCACGGGGTAGCAGACATAGCCGCCGGTGCCGATGGCGACGTCAGGCTGAAAGTCCTCGATGATCTTGCGCGCGTCCTTCGTCGCCTGCCGCGCGTTGTGCAGCGAGCGGAAGTTGTACGCGATCTCCGACGGCTTGAGGCTGCGGTGGATGTTCGTGACCTCAATGGTCACGATGTCGTAGCCCGCGCGCGGGACGAGGTCGGTCTCCATCTTGCCGTTGGCGCCGACGAAGAGGATGCCGCAGTCGGGCATCCGGTCGCGCAGGATGCCAGCGACCGCGAGCGCGGGGTTGATGTGGCCTGCGGTGCCGCCGCAGGTAAAGAGAAAATTCATAGCAATGCCTCCCAGGATCAAAAACGGAAATCGGGCAGTCCGCGCCGAAGGCCGCCGCGGGCTGCCGGATATACACTTCAAAGTCAGAAACTAGCGCGCTTTTTTCGTCGGAATGTCGCGCGAGATGCTCAGGATGATGCCCATCTCCCCGAGCTGCATGAGCAGCGCCGTGCCGCCGTAGCTGAAAAACGGCAGCGAGATGCCCGTGCAGGGGATGAGGTTCGTGACGACTGCGATGTTCAAAAACACCTGGATCGACAGCAGCGTCGTGATGCCGATGCCGACGAGGAAGCTGTAGCGGTCGGGCGAGTGCGCGGCGATCCAGTAGCCGCGGCAGATGAGCAGCGCAAACAGGATCAGGATCGCAATGGCGCCGACATAGCCGAGCTCCTCGCAGACGATGGAAAAGATATAGTCATTGTGCTCCTCGGGCAGATAGAGGTACTTCTGCCGGCTCTGGCCGAGGCCGAGCCCGAGAAAGCCGCCCGAGCCGATGGAATACAGCGACTGCACGATCTGATAGCCGGCCGCGCTCGTATCGGCAAACGGGTCGCGCCAGGACACGATGCGCTTGTGCACATAGGGCACGAATTTGCTTGCGATGAGCAGCAGCGCGCCCGCGCTGCCCATGCCGACGAGCAGGTACGAGAGCTTGATGCCGCCGACAAACATCATCACGATCGCAAGCGCCATGATGATGATGGACGCCGACAGATGCGGCTCGAGCATCAGCAGGCCGACGATGATGACCGTGACGACCATGAACGGCACGACACCGTAGCGGAACGTCTGCATCTGCTCTTTATAGGTGCAGATCATGCTGGAGAAAAACAGCACGACCGCGATCTTTGCGATCTCCGACGGCTGAAACGTCGTGAAGCCGAGGCTCAGCCAACGGCGCGCACCGTTGACGCGAGTGCCGATGTGCGGGATCCAGACGATGGCAAGCAGGAAGATGCTCACGCCCAGCACCAGCAGCGACAGACGGCGGTAGGTCGCCATGCGCACTTTGGACAGCAAGATCATGGCCACAACGCCGGCCACGGCAAAGGCCGCCTGGCGCACGAAGTAATACGTCGGCAACTTGCCCTGCGCATACGCGCGGGCGAAGCTCGACGAGAGCACCATGATGACGCCGATCGTCAGCAGCAGCAGCGTGAGCACGAAAAACGGCAGGTCGAAGCTGCCGCGCTTCGGCCCGGCGGGCGCTTTCGCCTGGCGCGCGGGAAGTCTCAGATCGGAAATATTCATATAAGCACCTCCCTGCACCGCGGCGCGCGCCTCACACGCCGAAGCGGTGGAACACGCCGATGAACGACAAAACTGCAAACAGCACCGTCACGCCGGCAAACAGCGCCACGATCTGCGTTTCCTTCCACTTGTGGCCCGTCCAGCCGCCCATCTCAAGATGGTGGTGGAACGGGGACATTTTGAACACGCGCTTGCCGTGCGTGAGCTTGAAGTAGCCGACTTGGATGATATCCGACAGCGCCTCGATGATGTACATGATGCCGAGCGTCACAAGGATGAGCGGCATGTCGTAGGCAAAGGCCAGCGCCGCGACCGCGCCGCCGAGAAAGAGCGAACCCGTGTCGCCCATGAACACCTTCGCCGGGTGGAAGTTATAGATCAAAAAGCCCAGCAGGCCGCCGGCAATGCCGGAGGCAAACACGCCGAGGGACAAAAACCGCTCGCCCCAGAGCATGGAGATGACGGCGAAGAAGATGCACACCGGCATCGTCGTGCTCGCGGCGAGGCCGTCCACACCGTCGGTGAGGTTCACGGAGTTGACCGTTCCGACGATAACGAAGGCCGCGAAGATGACATACAGCGGCTCGGAGACCGGCACCGTCTTGTTCCAGAACGGGATGTACAGGCTGTCGAGCGCGACATAGCCGAAGCGGCGCATGAGGAAAATGAACGCCACGGCCGCCGCCAGCTGCAGCAGCAGCTTCTTGCCGGCCGTCAGGCCGAGATTCTGCTTTTTCCGGAGCTTTTCATAGTCGTCCAGAAAACCGATCGCGCCGAACACGAGCGCGAACGCCAGACAAAACAGGTGGCCGTATTCGCCCTCGGCCATGCACTCAAAGCCGACCGACAGGCACACGACCGCGATCGCGGCGATGAACATCAGCCCGCCCATGGTGGGCGTGCCCTGCTTGGACATGTGCCACGTGGGGCCGTTTTCCTTGATGCTCTGGCCCGCCTTGATGCGTCTGAGATACGGGACCAGGAAAAATCCGACGACGGCCGACACCGCAAACGCGATGACGAACGCCAGTATCAGCTTCAGTGTCATTTCTCTCTCTTCCTCTTCTCGAGTATTTCGGCGACGATCTCGCGCTCGTCCATGTGCACTTTCGTCTTGCCGATGATCTGGTAATCCTCATGGCCCTTGCCGCAGAGGATGATGACATCGCCGGGGCAGTGATTCTCGATCGCGTAGGCGATGGCCTCGCGCCGGTCGGGCCGCACGACATAGGGCGTGTGCGTCTCCTTGAGACCGGGAAGGATATCGGCGATGATCGCCTCCGGGTCTTCCGTGCGCGGATTGTCGCTCGTGACGATGACGAAATCCGCCTTCTGGCCCGCGATGCGGCCCATCTTCGGACGCTTGCCGCGGTCCCGGTCGCCGCCGCAGCCAAAGAGGAACACGAGCCGCGCGGGTGCGAACTCGCGCACCGTCGTGAGGATGTTGTCGATGGCGTCGGGCGTGACGGCGTAGTCGATGAGGATGGCGTAATCCCCGTCGGTCTCGAGCACCTCGGCGCGGCCCTTGACGGGCTTTGCCGTGTCGAGCGCGGCGGCGCAGTCGTCGAGCGAAATGCCGAGCGCGCAGGCGCAGGCAATGACGCTCAGCGCGTTGTAGACCGAGAACATGCCGGGGATGCCGAGGCGCATGCGCGCGATCGCATCGCCGTGCATGGCGACAAAGCGCACGCCCGACGCGCTCAGGCGGATGTCCTTGGCCACGAGGTCGGCGTCGTTGCGTTTGGCGGAATAGGTGTGCATCGGGCATTTGGCGTGCTCGAGCATGACGTGCGCCCAATCGTCGTCCGCGTTGACGATGCCGACGTCACTCTGCGCAAACAGCTGCGCCTTGGCCGCGGCATACGCCTCCATGGTCTTGTGAAAGTCCAGATGGTCCTGCGACAGGTTCGTGAAGATGCCCACCCGGAAGCGGATGCCCTCCACGCGGTGCAGCACGAGCGAGTGCGACGACACCTCCATGACCGCGTGCGTGCAGCCGGCGTCGACCATTCGGCGCAGGAGCTTTTGCAGCTCATAGGCGTCGGGCGTGGTGTGCTCGGTGTGCAGCACCTCGTCGCCGATGACGTTCGCGTTCGTGCCGATGAGACCGACCTTCGTGTGCAGGCACTGCTCAAGCATGTGCTTGATGAGCGTGGTGACGGTGGTCTTGCCGTTCGTGCCGGTCACACCGATCATGGTCAGCTCACGCGACGGGTTATCGAAAAATTCGCAGCAGATGCGCGAGAGCGCAAGGCGGCTGTCGGCCACGAGGATATACGGTATCTCGACCTCTGGCTTTCGCTGGCAGAGCACGACGGCCGCACCGCGCTCGGCGGCCGCGCCGATGAACCGGTGCCCGTCGGACTCATACCCGCAGACGGCGGCGAACAGGTCGCCGGGCTGCGTGGTGCGCGAGTCAAAGCTGATATCCCGGATGTCCAGTTCCGGATCGGCGGTGCATTCGCACACGTCCAGAACGGACAGCAGTCGCTTGAGTTTCATAAACGTACCTCCGTTGTTCGTCAGTATCGGCCCAGCATGCCCGAATCGCTGGTCACGAGCGTGACCTCCACGACCGTACCGTGATCGATCTGGGTGCCTGCGGCGACGCTCTGGCCGGAGATGACCTGCGCCGCGGTATCCGTGATCGAACTGCTGGTCTTGATATACAGCCCCAGTGCGGCCATGCGGTCGCGGGCTGTCTGATAGCTGAGATTGGACAGATCCGGCATCGTCTCCTTGTCGGCCGAGGGCTCTTTGCCGGCATAGAGCAGAATGGTGCTGCCGTTGGCCACGACCGCGCCGCTGCCCGGAAGCTGCGCCGTGATTGTGCTGCCATCGCCGTAGATGCGCGCCTGCAGGCCCACCTCCGCGAGCGCGGCCTTCGCCTGCTCAACGGACAGGCCCGTCACGTTCGGTACGGTCTTATCCATATGCGTCTTTTCCGTCTCGGAGTACGACGGCTCCACGCCGAGGTACGGCAGGATGTCCGCCATCATTTTGCCGACGACGGGCGCGGCCATCTGGCCGCCGCTGATATAGATGCCGGTGCTGTTGCTCGGCGTGTCGAGCAGCACGAGGATGACGATCTGCGGGTCATCCGCCGGCGCAAAACCGATGAACGAGACGATGTACTCCTTCGCGCCGCCGGCCGCGTCCTGCGCGACCTTTTCCGACGTGCCGGTCTTGCCGCCGATGCGGTAGCCGGCGACGTAGGCGTTCTTGCCGGTGCCGTCGACGGGGTCGCCGACGACCTGCTCGAGGATCTGGCGCACGGTGGCGCTCGTCTGCTCGCTCACGACCTGGCGCACCACGGTCGGCGAATTGGACACGACCGCTTCCCCGTCGCTGTTGACGATGCTCTTGACGACGTACGGCTTCATGAGATAGCCGCCGTTGACGCAGGCGCTGACTGCCGTGATGAGCTGCAGCGGCGTGATCGTAAACGTCTGGCCGAAGGAGGCCGCCGCGAGCTGGGAGAGGTTCTCCGTGTCGTAGAACGTGTTCTGGCTCCACCAGATGCTGCCGCTCTCGCCGGACATGTCGATGCCGGTCTTGGCGGTGAGGTTGCTGTCCACGTTGCTGGTCAAGTTCAGGAAGCCGAACGCCTCGGCGTACTTGTAGAAGGTGCGCGCGCCGATGAGCTGGCCGATCTGCACGAGCGCCACGTTGCACGAGTGCTGGATGGCCTGCGTCAGGTTCTGACTGCCGTGGCCGGTCGTTTTCCAGCACTTGAGCGGATCGGTACGGCCGAGCACATTCGTGCTGCCGCCGCAGTAAAACGACGAATTTTCATTGACCACGCCCTCTTCGAGCGCCATGGCCAGCGTGATGATCTTGAACGTCGAGCCGGGCTCGTAGGTGTCCGACAGGGCCTTGTTGCGCCACTGCTTCGTCTGCGCGGCGGAGAGCATCTCGGCCTTCTTGTCGGGATTCGTTTCGGCGTCGATGGCCTCCTGATCCTTGTCGCTGACCTTCTGATAGTCGTTCAGGTCAAAGTTGCCGAGCGAGACCATGCCGAGAATGGCGCCGCTGTTGGGGTCCATGGCGATGGCCGCGGCGCCATTTTGCACGTCGTAGTCCTCGACCGCCTGCTGCAGGTGCTTTTCGAGGTAATACTGGATCGTGGCGTCGATGGTCAGGTTCATGTCGTCGCCCTTTGTCTCATCGTAGTAGTCCTCGTAGTTGACAAAGAGCATATCCGTGCCGCGGTTATCCGTTGCGCGGATGATGCGCCCGGCGCTGCCGGTCAGATAGCTGTCATAGCGCTGCTCCAGGCCGTAGAGGCCGTTGTTGTCCTGCCCGACGAAGCCGATGACGTGCGCGGCCAGATTGCCGTAGGGGTAATAGCGCTTCGTGTCCGGCTCGATCTTCACGCCGGTGAGGTTGTTCTCCTTCTTGAACGCGCGCACTTTTTCCGACACTTCCGGCTCGACCTTGCGCTTGACGACCTCATACCAGCGGTCGGTATTCTTCGTCATGGCCAGGATCTTATTATAATCGACGTCGAGGATCTCGGAAAGTTCGCGCGCGATCAGCTGCGGATCTTCTTTGTTCTTGACGATCTCGGCCGGGCTGATGAAGATCGTATCGGCCGAGGCGTTCATGGCCAGGATCTTGCCGTTCGTATCGTAGATCGCGCCGCGCGAGGCCGTGATCTCCGTCGTGCGCACCTGCTGGTCGATCGCCATTTTTTCGTACTCGTCATGGTGTACGATCATGACATTGAACAGCTTGATGCCAAGGACAGCAAATGCAAGGATGCCGCACACAATCAAAAGGAAGCGTGTGCGGCGGAGCATCATGATATTCGGTGTTTTGGTACTTGCACGAAAAGGCACGCGGTTGTCCCGGCGCCCGGAAGTTTCATTCGCCATGTCTGTCTCCTTGTTCCTGCGGGGATAGTACTATCATACAGGCTGGCTTATCGAAAATATTCCAAAATGGAAGAGAAGAAATCGCCGAGACGGTCGGCAAGGCTCAGCGGTTCGGCCGCGTTCTGGTCAAGGACCACCGCCGTGTCCGTGGCGTCGCTGCTGATATAATAGAGCTGATCGCTGCGCGGCTTCTGCATGCCGAGCTCGTGGATGGCGTAATCCTCGATCTCCGTGAGGTTGAACGCGCTCTCGTAATCAATGCGCAGGCGCGTTTGCTGCTCCTGCAGCTGGGTATACTGATCCTCCAGCGCCGAGACCTCCGCCGACGCCTGCGAGAGCTGCACGCGCGCGACCAGCGACACGACGATCAGCACGGCGGCAATGGCAAAGCCGAGCACGGCCAGCGGGGCGATCGCCTGCTTGGGGGTGGGAACGGACTCCGGGACGACGGCCTCCGTCGTCCGGGGAGCGTGCGGCATCTCGACCGGCGCACTGTACCGGTATTCTTCGGCAGCCGTGCTGTGCAGGTCATACGCCGCGTTGCCGTCCATGGGCGCGGTATTGCGTTTTTTTGAAGCAGGAGATGCCATGATCGGCTCCTTTCTCAGACGCGCTCGGCAACGCGCAGCTTCGCGCTGCGGGCGCGCGGGTTACACTCCAGTTCTTCCTCGCCGGGCAGTATCGGCTTGCGGGAGACGCTGCGCAGCGTCTGCACAAAGCCGCAGGTGCACACCGGCGCCTCGCGCGGGCAGGTGCAGCCGTGCTCCCGCCGGGCGATGCCGGTCTTGACGATCCGGTCCTCGAGGGAATGAAAGCTGATGACGCACAGCCGCCCGCCGACGCGGAGCTTGTCCGGCGCAGTGTCCATCATCTCGCGCACCGCCGCCAGCTCGTCGTTCACGGCGATGCGGATCGCCTGAAAGCTGCGCTTGGCGGGATGCTGCTTTTCGCGCAGCGCCGCGCCCGGCATGGCCGAGCGGATCACATCGACCAGCTCCAGCGTGGTCGAGATCGGCCGCTGCGCCCGGGCGCGTACGATCGCCCCGGCAATGCGAGGCGCATAGCGCTCCTCGCCGTATTCATACAAAATGCGTTTGAGCTCATTCTCCGGCCACTCGTTGACGACGTTCCACGCGCTCAGGCCGCTGGTCGCGTCCATGCGCATATCGAGCGGCGCGTCGTGCATATACGAAAAGCCGCGCTGCGTCTCGTCGAGCTGCGGTGAGGAAACGCCGAGGTCAAAGAGCATGCCGTCCACGGCGTCGATGCCGAGGCGGTCGAGAATGGCGGCCGTGTCGCGGAAGTTGCCGTGCACGAGCTGCACGCGTTCCCCGAACGGGGCCAGCCGCGCGCCGGCGCGCGCAATCGCTGTCTCGTCGCGGTCGATGCCGATGAGCGTTCCGGTCGTCAGGCGGCCGGCGATCTGCTCGGAGTGGCCGCCCATGCCGAGCGTGCCGTCCACGTAAATGCCGTCGGGGCGGATGTTCAGGTTGTCGATGCATTCGTGCAGCAGCACGGGGATATGTCCGGCGTCCATCAGAAATCCAGCTCCTCCATCACGGCGGCGATGTTCTCCGGCAGCGCCTCGAGCGGGCAGATCTCATCCCAGCGCGCGCTATCCCAGAACTCCGCATGGTTGTTGCTGCCGACCACGGTGACGCTCTTGGTCAGGCCGGCGAATTCACGCAGGTGCTGCGGCAGGAGGATACGTCCCTGTCCGTCGAGATCGCAGCGGGCCGCATACGCGAACAGCGGGCGCACCTTGCGCTGCTGCAGATTGGTCATGGCCGCCGCCTTCTCGGAGATCGCCTTCCAGTTTTCCTGACTGTAGGCCGACAGGCACTTTTCGGGCGAGACCGTCACATAGAACGTGTCGCCCAGTTCTTCACGGAGCTTGGCCGGGATGAACAGACGGCCTTTGGCGTCAAGCGTATGCTGATAGATACCGGTCATGCTGCATCCCCCCTTCTCCGAAATCGTGCACTTTCGCGCCCCATGCGTGGGCTTTTGATGCTTTTTAAACCACTTCGCCCCACGTGCAATCCTCATTATAGTGGCAGGATGGAAAAATTGCAAGGAGAAATTCCCGCCTTTTTCTTGCAATTTCCGACAATTCTGTCAAGCCGACTGTGGTTTTTCCGGCCACAAGCATTTGCGTTTCCCGCCGAAAAAAGGAAAACGG
>ENA-OUQN01001731-OUQN01001731.1-human-gut-metagenome-genome-assembly--contig:-NODE-1731-length-12164-cov-3.220084_pt1 | contig 12164 bp, 11 predicted proteins | sample MGYA00237950_ERZ548832 | MGnify/ENA primary metagenome ERZ548832 (study PRJEB26490, sample SAMN05194703) | human gut metagenome | biome: terrestrial biome; feature: human-associated habitat; material... | reverse complement strand
CAACAAAACCTATTGCCAAAAGGCAAAACAGTAAATATTGTATTTTTCTTATCATATCCATCTTATTTCAGTGTTTTATAATCATTAATTATTTTTTTATCAAGGTAGCACATTTTCCTTCAAAACTGCTGAATTGATTTTCGATTTCATTTGGAAAAATAAAGTCTTTTGAATGATCTTTATCCATTTGTGTTTCGTATAAATAGTTTTTGTTACAAAGATTTTTTGGCATTGCTTGAAAGTATCGTTTCTTTTCTTTATCGTATATATATAATTTTTTAGAATTTTGTGATAAAAAGTTTTTTAAATAAAATATAGGGACATAATGTTGCTTTTTAGTTATATCTTTCTGTTGCATATTTTCACCTAATTATTCGATAGTCAAAAGTAATAGGGGAGTGTCTGTATATAGGAATAAAATACCAAAAAAACTTTTAAAATTTACTTGCTTTTTCCTTTAAATTAGGGTAAAATTAAAATAGTAAGAAACAAAAATAAGCACCCACAGCCCTACACCGAATCCCCATTCGATGTAAGGCTTGCGCCATAGAAGTATATACCGTACCTCTATGACTTGTGAATGCCTCATAGTGTGAGTTTAACACACTTTAGGATAAATTTCAAGTTGTAAAGTCTACATTCTTCTTATGGCAAAGGGAGTGTAGACTTTTTGCTTTCTTACACGATTGCACCTTGACAAATTATAAGCCAAGACAAGTATTCAAATTAGGGTTTGAATACTTGTGCAGACCTATAATTTAGGACAAAGGCTATCTAACCTTTGTGGTTTATACATAGTGTTTTCTTTGTAAGCAGCTTTTACCGGAGGGGTTGATAGCCGTTCCAGCGCACAAGCGCCTAAAGAATATTTTTTCTTTGCGCATAAGAGTGACGCCATGAAATTGGTAAAAGTCAGGCTTTGTCAACTGGACTTTGCCGCAACGAAAGCGTATTAGTAAACGCCGTTGATGCCAATCGGCAGCAAAAAAACACATACTCTATGGTAGACAGTGGCTGTTTATCATAGAGTTAAGCACTCAATTTACTTGAATGTTTAACTCTATGATAACGGCTCAGCAATTATTTTGCTTTACCCTTATCATAAAAACTGTGTCAGGGGCAGAAGGACTTGAACCCTCGGCACGTGGTTTTGGAGACCACTGCTCTACCAACTGAGCTATACCCCTATATCATTCAATTGTCAAAGATTATATGACGCGTTTATAATGTTACCATTTTTTTTATTTGAAGTCAATGCCTTTTTAAAATAAATTTTATGTAAAATATGTCGTCTTTTAGAAAAGATTTATCAGTTAATGCTTGACATATGTTACGGTTCTCTGTATAATATTTTTGTGATATTGAATACTAATTACCCCTGCCTGGTGGCGGATGGGAGGGAAACGATAAATGGCTGAAATCAGAATCAAAGATAACGAGTCTTTGGACAGTGCTCTTAGAAGATTTAAAAAGCAATGTGCAAGAGCTGGCGTTATTGCTGAGGTTCGCAAAAGAGAAGCTTATGAAAAGCCCTCTGTAAAGCGTAAGAAAAAATCCGAAGCAGCTCGCAAACGCAAATACAGGTAATCAAACAGGCGGACAGAGCATTCTGTCCGCTTTTTGTTTTATCTTCATATTTCTTTGAAAAAGGTGACACTATGAAAAAGATTCTTGTTATACTCGGACCTAACCTCAATATGGTAGGCGTCCGTGAAAAGGGAATATACGGAGAAGAAACTGCCTCCGATATTGAAAAGCAGATTATTTCATATGCAGAAAGCAGCGGCTTTTCTGCCGAAGTTTTTCAGTCAAATCACGAGGGAGATCTTATCGATAAAATTCATTCGGCAAAGGGTAACTTTGGCGGTGTTGTAATTAACGCAGGCGCTCTCACACATTACAGTTATGCTTTAAGAGATGCCATTGCTTGTGTAAAGATTCCTTTTGTAGAGGTTCATATGTCTAATATTCACGCAAGAGAAGAGTTCAGACATACATCTGTAATCGCACCTGTTTGTGTCGGTCAGATTGCAGGTTTTGGCAAAAACAGTTACTTTCTCGCAATCAATGCATTAAAGGACTTGATGTAATGCAAAACTCTTTATTTGAGCAAAGACTTGAAAATTTAAAGACGGTTCTTGACAGTAACAGTCAGGCTGTTTTGTTGACTAATGAGAAGAATATCGGTTATTTTTGCGGATTCTTTCACAGCGAAGGCTATTTACTTGTGACTGAAAATGAAACTGTCCTTTTTGTTGATTTCAGATATTATGAGGCTGCTTTAAAAAAATCAAGCGGATGCAGGGTTGTTTGCTTTACTAAGTTGTTTAAAGACCTTATAAGTGAATTAAAGAACAATTCTGTTGTGAATGTATTTTTTGAGGCATCCGATATTACGGTTGAAAAATATAATCGTTTTAAAAAGGATTTTTCGGAAAATAATATTGAGTGCGTTTGTGACGGCAGTCTTGATCATAAGATCGAAGAAATCAGATGTATCAAGGATGAATCAGAAATTAAAAAAATAGCTAAAGCACAGGAGATAACCGAAAAGTCATATCTCGAGGTGTTGAATTACCTAAAACCCGGTGTCAGCGAACGCAGGGTTGCACTTGAGCTTGAACATCTCATAAAGCTTAACGGCGGTGAAGGTGTTTCATTTGACCTCATTACGATTACAGGCAAAAAGACTTCACTGCCTCACGGAGTTCCGTCAGATGATATTGTCAGTGAGGGAGATTTCTTTACTTTTGATATCGGCTCAATTTTTGACGGCTATCACAGCGATACTACGCGTACGGTAGCAATCAAGTCGGCTGACGAAGAAATGAAAAAGGTTTATGACATCGTATTAAAAGCTCAGCTTGCTGTACTCGACAGCCTAAAACCCGGAGCAAAATGTTCTGATGTCGATAAAATTGCAAGAGATATAATCTCGGAAAACGGTTACGGAAAATATTTCGGTCATGCAACCGGTCACGGTGTAGGACTTGATATCCACGAATCTCCCGTTGTATCTCCGAGAAGTGAAACAATGCTGAAAAAAGGTATGATAATAACCGATGAACCGGGAATATATCTGCCGGGCAAATTCGGTGTTCGCATTGAAGATATGCTTTGCGTGACTGATACAGGGTATAAAAACTTTGTTTCACTCCCCAAAGAACTCATTATTGTGTAATAAAAGTCTTGCATTTTTTGTCATTGTTATGTATAATGTAAATTGTTATATTACGGCATACATTACCGTATTTCCGTATGAAAGATAATTAGGAGGTATTACTAATGATATCAGCAGGTGATTTCAGAAACGGCGTTACATTTGAAATGGACGGTCAGGTTGTATCAATCATTGAATTCCAGCATGTAAAGCCCGGTAAGGGTGCTGCATTTGTAAGAACTAAAATCAGAAATGTTATTACAGGCGCAGTAGTTGAAAAAACTTTCAACCCGAATGATAAGTATCCCACAGCTTTCATTGACAGAAAGGATATGGAATACAGCTATTCAGACGGCGATCTTTACTACTTCATGGATACAGAAACATGGGAGCAGATTCCGATTAACAAGAGCGTTCTCGGCGACAACTTTAAGTTTGTTAAGGAAAATATGGTGTGCAAGGTTCTTTCTTACAAGGGCAATGTATTCGGCATTGAGCCTCCGAACTTTGTTGAACTTAAGGTTACAAAGACAGATCCCGGCTTTAAGGGTGACACAGCAACCAACGCTACAAAGCCTGCAACTCTTGAAACAGGTGCTGAAATTAAAGTTCCTCTCTTTATTGATGAGGGCGAAGTTATTCAGATCGACACAAGAACAGGCGAATATATGGGCAGAGCATAATTTCTGCGGGAGAATCAGTTATGAATCTTACTGAAAAAATTTCTTACATTCGCGGTCTTTGCGACGGTTTGGAGCTTGATGAGTCAAAACCTGAAGTAAAGGTTCTTAATGCAATCGTTGATCTTCTTGATGATATGGCTTTTGAAGTATCTGACATGGAAGAACTTTACGATGAGTTAAGCGCTCAGGTTGACGAAATTGATCAGGATCTTGCTGATGTTGAGTCTGATGTTTACGATGACGAGGACTATGACATTGAAGATTATGACGATGAAGATGACGATTACGATTTTGATGATGAAGAGAATCCTTTTTATGAGGTAACTTGTGATTCATGCGGTCAGAAGCTTAATGTTTCCGAAGATGTCCTTCTTGAAGGCGAAATCGAGTGTCCTAACTGCGGTGAGAACCTTGAGTTTGATTTTTCAGAGCTTTTCAGCAATGAGGAAGATGACGAGTGTGATGCCGATTGCGCATCATGCGACGGTTGTTCGGACACAGAAGAATAATTAACAAAACAAACACCCTTCGTATAGTATATACGAGGGGTGTTTTTATGTTGTACAGAAAAAGGTGTAAAAGAAAATTTGTTCTTTTAAAGAAAATACTTCTTTCTGTGGTTTTACTGATTATCGGTGTTACTGTTTTCTGCGAGGTGCATTTGTCAGATTTCAGACCGGAGTACATAAGAATTCAGGCTGAAATATTGTCTGTAAATTCTGTCTGCGATGCAGTGAATAATACACTTGACAGGCTTAATTATTCTTACAGTGATATTGCAAAGATTAATTGTGATAAAAACGGAAATGTGCAGTCCATTGAAACGGATTCATTCAAAATCAACAGAATTAAAGCCGACATCACGAAAGCCGTACAAAAGGAAATAGCTAAGGTATATGACAATGAAATTGAAATACCTCTCGGTGCATTTACGAATATTACAATACTCTCAAATGTCGGACCTTGCATTCCTGTGAGTTTTAACCTTACAGGAAGCTTTTCCTCGGAAGTTATAAGTACATTTGAACAAGCGGGAATAAATCAGACAATCCACCATATAAAGCTTTTGCTCACCTCAAAAATAATGACAACCTCGCTTGATTATTCAGGCAAAATAACATTTACTACCGATTTTGAAATTGCACAATCCGTAATAGTGGGTAATATACCGTCCGGATACGGTTCTCTGTTTCAAACTTATAAGAAGTAAATTTTGAAAAACCTGTGAAAAACATTGAAAAACCGTATATCTTGTGTTATAATCTAACAGTTAATACAATGGGTTAGGAGGCATTTCTTTGCCTGACAGTCAGAAAATTTCCGAAAAACAATCGGAGTATATGAATTTAATAGCTGAAATTATGGATATCCGTAAAAGAGGAGAGAAGCCTGTTGCGTATATTAGAACATACGGCTGCCAGCAGAATGTGGCTGATAGTGAAAAAATTAAGGGTATGCTTGAACAATCGGGATTTGAGTTTGCAGATGAACCTGACAATGCGGATTTCATACTTTTCAATACCTGTGCCGTAAGAGAACATGCTGAGGACAGAGTGTTCGGCAATGTAGGTGCATTAAAAAATCTAAAGCGTAAGCATCCGCAGATTCTTATTGCTTTGTGCGGTTGTATGATGGAACAGGAGCATGTTGCCAATAAAATTTACAAGAGCTTTCCTTTTGTAGGACTTGTGTTTGGTACTCATTCATTGCACCATTTTCCTGAGCTTATGTATAACGCTCTTCTTGATGGAAAAAGAGTGTTTGAAAGAGGTAATGACGATAATCAGCTTTATGAGGGATTTCCTGTTAAGCGTGACGGCACTTTCAAGGGTTGGTTACCGATTATGTACGGTTGCAACAACTTCTGTACATATTGCGTTGTGCCTTATGTAAGAGGCAGAGAACGCAGCCGTGAAAAGAATATTATTGTTTCTGAGGCTAAAAATATGATTGAGTCGGGTTATAAAGACATTACCCTTCTCGGTCAGAATGTAAATTCCTACGGAAAAGGTCTTTCCGAGAAAGTAAACTTTTCACAGCTTTTGCGTGAGGTCGATTCAATTGACGGCGATTATTGGCTTCGCTTTATGACATCTCACCCGAAGGATTGTTCAAGGGAACTTTTTGACACAATTGCATCGGGTACTCATATAAGCAAGCATCTTCACCTTCCGTTCCAATGCGGTTCGGACAGAGTGCTTAAAGCAATGAACCGTCACTATGACCGCAGAAAGTATCTTGAAATAATCAATTATGCTAAAGAGAAAATTGACGGTCTTTCACTTACAAGTGATATCATTGTAGGTTTTCCGGGTGAAACATATGAAGATTTCAAAGAAACTTTATCGCTTATCCGTGAGGTTGAGTTTACATCGCTCTTTACCTTCATTTTCTCACCGAGAGTAGGTACTCCTGCGGCTAAAATGGACGATCCTATTTCCGCTGAAGAAAAATCAAAATGGTTCCGTGAACTTCTTGATGTTCAGGAAGAAATTGCGGCAAAGCGTTGTTCTTCAATGGTTGGCAAAACCGAAAAGGTACTTATTGAAGGTGAAAACGATAAGAACGGTGAATTGTGCGGTCGTACAAGCGGTAACATAATAGTTGAGCTTGAAGGATCAAAGGACTGTATCGGAACATTCAGAAATGTAAAAATAACAAAGGCTCGCAACTGGATATTAAAGGGTGAGCTTGTAAAATAATCGGAGGTTAAAACTATGGATATCATTGAGAAAGCAAGGGAACTTGGAAGACTCATTCAGGAAGAAGACTCATATAAAAAATTGCAGGACGCTCAGAAGAATGCAGATGCAGATATGGAGCTTCAGCGTCTTATCGGTGAATTCAATCTTAAAAGAATGTCAATCAACAATGAAGCATCAAAAAAAGAGAGAGATCAGGAAAAGCTTTCTAAGCTTAATACTGAGATGAGAGAGGCATATTCTCAGATTATGTCAAACGAGAATATGATTGCCTACAATGATGCAAAGGCTGCTTTTGATGTTGTTGCAAACAGAGTTCTCGCAATTGTTCAGCAGTCTGCTGAGGGCGCAGATCCCGAAACTGCTGATTACAGCCAGTCATCATGCTCAGGCAGTTGTGCTACATGCGGCGGTTGCGGCTGATAAACGGTTCTAAATTTTGTTAAGGAAGTGAAACAAATGGCGGAGTTATCTCCAATGATGCAACAGTATTTCAAAATTAAAGAAGAAAACAAAGACAGCATTTTGTTCTTCCGACTTGGAGATTTCTACGAAATGTTTTACGATGATGCAAAGCTTGCATCAAAGGAGCTTGAACTTACTCTTACAGGAAGGGATTGCGGACAGGCCGAGCGTGCTCCCATGTGCGGTGTTCCGTTTCACAGCTGTGAGGGTTACATTGCAAGACTTGTTGCAAAGGGCTATAAGGTCGCAATTTGCGAACAGACGGAAGATCCTGCAAAGGCAAAAGGTCTTGTAAAGCGTGATATTATTCGAGTAATTACTCCCGGTACCGTAATGGAATCGAGTATGCTTGATGAGAGCAAAAACAACTACATTTGCTGTATGTATTCTAAAAATAAATCTATAGGACTTTGTTTTTGCGATATTTCCACAGGAGAATTATACGCTACGGAAATCAGGGGTAATGACAGCTATAATGTTCTTACCAATCAACTTACAAGCTATAATCCCCGTGAAATTCTTATTGGCGGTGACATTGTAAAGCTGAAAGAATTGCCTAAGTTCATTAAAGCGAAACTTTCGGCAGGAGTTGAAATGCTCGAAGATGAAAAATTTGACGAGTCGGTATGTACTGATGTTGTAAAATCACAGTTTGCGGATGAATACAGTACCGTATCTGACAAATCTGTTGTTGTATGCGTTCTCGGTGCGTTGCTTTCGTATCTTCGTGATACTCAGAAAACGGGACTTGAAAGAATAAATCACATTGAGTTCTACAAAGAAAATCAATATATGAGCCTTGATTACAACACGCAGCGTAATCTTGAGCTCACACAAACAATGCTGACAAAGGATAAAAAGGGTTCACTTTTGTGGGTGCTTGACAAGACAAAAACCGCAATGGGCAAACGCCTTATGCGTTCATGGCTTGAACATCCTTTGCTTAATATAACTTCAATCAACAACCGTCAGAGTGCAATTGAAGAGCTTGTAAACGATAATATGCTCCGTATGGATGTTACAGACACACTCTCGGGTATATTTGACATTGAAAGACTTATGACAAGAATCGTTTACGGTTCTGCAAATGCAAGAGATTTGCGTTCACTCTGCGGAGCAATTCAGAATCTTCCGCAGATTTCGGATTTGCTTGTTGATTGCAAATCAGTCTATCTTAAATATATTTATAAAAGCATTGATAAGCTTGAGGACATTCATTCTCTTATTGATTCTGCAATCGTTGAAGAACCCCCGTTTACAGTCCGTGAGGGCGGTATGATTAAGAGAGGTTATAACGAAGAACTTGATTCCGTGACAGGCGATATGAATGACTCAAAGGGGATTCTTGCCCGTATTGAGGCTGAACAGCGTGATATAACGGGAATTCCTAAGCTTAAAGTCGGTTATAACAGGGTATTCGGATATTATATTGAAGTATCAAATTCATATAAATCCATGGTACCCGAAACATACATAAGAAAGCAGACACTCACCAATTGTGAAAGATATATTACTCAGGATTTGAAAGATGTAGAGGGCAGAATCCTCGGTGCAAAAGACAGATCGGTTGCACTTGAATACAACCTTTTTGACGATGTCAGAAAGACGGTTTCGGATAATCTTGAAAGAATTCAGAAAACCGCAAAAGCCATTGCTAATCTTGATGTTATTACATCACTTGCAAATGTTGCGGCTGACAACAGATACATAAGACCTGATGTAAACCTTTCAACTGCTATAAGAATTAAAGATTCGAGACATCCTGTTGTTGAGGCTCTATTAAAAGATGCACCGTTTGTTCCGAATGATGTCAGCCTTGATTCTGCCAATGACAGAGTAGCAATTATTACAGGTCCCAATATGGCGGGTAAGTCAACCTATATGCGACAGATTGCCATTATTGTTCTTATGGCACAGATAGGCAGTTTTGTTCCGGCGTCTTCTGCCGAAATCGGAATTGTAGACAGTATCTTTACTCGTGTAGGTGCGTCTGATGATCTTGCATCTGGACAGTCAACCTTTATGGTTGAGATGAGCGAGGTTGCCAATATCATTAAAAATGCAACTTCAAAAAGCTTACTTATTCTTGACGAAATCGGCAGAGGTACTTCGACTTTTGACGGTATGAGCATCGCAAGGGCAGTGCTTGAATTTTGTGCCGACAGAAAAAAACTCGGTGCAAAAACACTTTTTGCAACTCATTATCATGAACTCACGGTTATGGAACAACTCCTTGACGGTGTAAAAAACTATAACATAGCAGTTAAAAAGCGTGGCGATGACATTACTTTTCTGCGAAGAATTGTTCCCGGCGGAGCAGATGACAGCTATGGTATTGAGGTTGCAAAGCTTGCAGGCATTCCGCAGTCTGTAATTTCAAGAGCAAAGGAAATTTTAAAAGACCTTGAACACGGCAAATATAAAAATGAGAATGCCAATATTCAAAAGAAGGATAATTCAGACGATATGCAGCTTTCGCTTATCGGTTCGGCTGAAAGTCCCGTGATTGAAAAGCTGAAAGATACAGATATAAATACTCTTACTCCGATTGAAGCAATGAACTTGCTTTATGAACTTAAAGGTATGATTTAATATTAGGAGGTGACACAAATGGGTGTAATCAATGTACTTGATAAGCATGTTGCAGAACTTATTGCCGCCGGCGAGGTTGTTGAAAGACCGGCGTCGGTTATAAAGGAACTTGTAGAAAATTCAATTGACGCAGGTGCAAAAAATATTACCGTTGAGATAAAAAACGGCGGTACAACATTCATGCGTGTTGCCGATGACGGTTGCGGTATTTACCGTGACGATATCAAAGTTGCGTTTTTAAGACACGCAACCAGTAAAGTTAAGGTTGAATCTGACCTTGACAGTATTTCTACACTCGGATTCAGAGGAGAGGCTCTTGCGTCAATTTGTGCAGTGTCACGACTTCAACTTATTACGAGGAATGTAAACGAGGAAATCGGAACTTCATATGAAATTGACGGCGGTGAAGAACAGAACTTTGATGATGCAGGTTGTCCTGTCGGCACAACCTTTGTTATCAGAGATTTGTTCTACAACATTCCTGCTCGTGCAAAATTTTTGAAAAAGGATGTTTCGGAGGGTAACGCAGTTTCAAATATAATCGACAAAACTGCTTTGTCACATCCCGAAATCGCATTTACATACATTAAAGACGGAAAGCAGGTTCTTCGTACATTCGGCGACAGAAAACTTATTTCTGCAATATATTCGGTTTTTGGAAAAGATTTTGCGAAAGGACTTATTCCGGTTGATTATCAGCTTGATGCAATAAAGGTTTACGGCTATATTTCAAAACCCGAACACTCAAGACCAAACCGTAATATGCAGAATTTTTTTATCAACGGAAGGTACATCAAAACCAGAACAGCTATGGTTGCACTTGAGGAGGCTTTTAAGGGCTCAATTATGGTCGGAAAATTTCCGTCGTGTGTTCTTAATATCGAATTGCCGTGTGAAATTATTGATGTCAATGTTCATCCTTCAAAACTTGAGGTCAGATTTATAAATGAAAGACCTGTTTTTGATGCGATTTATCATGCGGTAAAATCTTCACTTATGAAGTATGACAGCCGTAAAAAAGCATCATTTAAAAAGGAGACGGCTTTTAATGAGGTGCAAAATAAATTTAATCCGTTTAACAATGCGCCTGCCATTCTGAATAAGCCTGTTGTGCAAAGTTCTAAAAATGATTTTGTACAAAAACAGTATGCTAAACCGATACCTGACAATTCCAAAACAGAGGTTACAAAACCTGTTGTTACATCCGAAAAATCCGATGATTTTAATCCGTTTTCGGATGTCGCATTTAATGATAATAAGAAGAATGATGAGGCAGCTATTCGTTCTGTTACAAAGTCCATTGATGATATAAAAGTTGCGGATATATCCAATCCGTTTGATATTTTCAGCAAACAGGCGATAAATAAGGCAAAAGAGGAAGAAAAGTCAAAATCAACTTTCAAGCCTGAAATTCTTCAGCCAACTTCGCTTGTCGAAGATGAAAAAACTGATACAGAAGGTATTACCGATAAAAGTCCGATTGTAAGCCCTAAAGAGGTTAATGTAATAGTTTCGGAAGAATCTATTGAGAAATCAAAAGAGCCTGTTCTTGTAAACGATAATCAGACGAGCATCAAATATATCGGAGAGGCTTTCGATACATATATCATTGCAGAAAAAAACAATAAAGATATTCTTTTGATAGACAAACATGCCGCTCATGAGAGAATTATTTATGAAAAACTAAAAGCCGAAAAGGCTGCTGACTACAGGCAGATTTTACTTGCTCCTGTTACAGTAACTCTCGGAAAAACCGAGTATGATGCGGCAATTAATAATCTTGATATGTTTTCCGATTGCGGCTTTGAAGTTGAAGATTTCGGTAACAGTACGGTTATTGTAAGAAGTTCTCCGCAGTATATTCCGGCTGTTGAAATTGAAGATTGCATTACCGAGATGTCGGGCTACATTTCTCAGGGTAAAAACGATATCTTTACCGAAAAAATGGATTGGTTTTACAGCAATGTTGCTTGCCGTTCAGCTATAAAAGCAGGAAATAAAAGTACTCCTGAGGAGCTTATAGGGATTGTAAAACACCTTGAAGAACATCCTGAAATCAAGTATTGCCCTCACGGCAGACCGATTTGCATTGTTCTTACAAAGGGTGAAATTGAAAAACAGTTTGGCAGGGTGTGATTTTTTGGAAAAATCTATTAATACGGTTTCAATTGTCGGTCCTACCGCATCAGGCAAAACAAAACTTTCGGTTGAACTTGCAAAGCATTTTAACGGTGAAATCGTATCTGCCGATTCCATGCAGATTTATACGGGAATGCAGATTGCAACAGCCAAACCTACCAAAGAAGAGATGGACGGAATTCCTCATCATATGATGGACTTTCTTCCGCCTGATAAAACCTATTCGGTTGCGTCATATGTAACTGATGCTTCAAAATGTATAGCAGATATTCATTCAAGAGGCAAATTACCGTTTATTGTCGGCGGAACAGGTCTTTATGTTGATTCACTTCTGAACAATGTTTCTTTCAGTGATGATAAACGGGATGAAGAATATTGTTTAGAACTTCGCAAGATTGCCGAAGAACAGGGAACAGACAGGTT
>ENA-OUQN01001705-OUQN01001705.1-human-gut-metagenome-genome-assembly--contig:-NODE-1705-length-12278-cov-3.485233_pt1 | contig 12278 bp, 10 predicted proteins | sample MGYA00237950_ERZ548832 | MGnify/ENA primary metagenome ERZ548832 (study PRJEB26490, sample SAMN05194703) | human gut metagenome | biome: terrestrial biome; feature: human-associated habitat; material... | reverse complement strand
CCTAAAACAATTCTATCTCCATTTTTTATTAAATTATATTTTTTTATGGTTTTTAAAACTTCTGTCAAAAGGGACGCCCCTTTTTGACAACTTTCTTTTTTCATTTTCTCATCATTCCTTTTTATTATTTAATTCTTTTGCTATATTTCTTACAGTTTCTCTTCCTACATTTATATATGTAGATATTTGCCTTAATGAAAGTGCGTAACTATCTTTTAGCATATTAATTATTTCTTTCAAATCTTTTTTATTATTTTTTAAAGTATCAAATTTAATATTATGAATTTTAATATACTTATCTATTGCGTTTTGTATCTCAATTTCCTTTTCTTCTTCTATTTCTAAAAAATTTTCTTTTTTATTTACAGTATCTTCTTTTATTAAAACTCCATTAATATTTTTTTGAATTTTTTCCTTATTTTCTATATATTCATTATAACTTGAATACTCATACTCAGATGCTATTTTGCAAATACCTGCTTTTACAGGATTGTTGTGTATATAGTTTATACATGTATACAATTGTTTTTCCGAATAAATTGCTTGACTTTTATATCTATCTCTAAATACATAACCTACCCTATTATATTTTTTATTGAAATAAATTGCATATAGGGTATTAACTTTATGCATAAAACGGCTTATACATTCTATAGAATCTTCTTTTATCAATATATGAACATGATTGTCCATAATACAATAAGAAATAATATAAATATCAATTTCACCTTTTACCTTATTAATAAATTTCAAATATTGCCTTTTATCTTCATCTTTATTAAAGATATACTCTTTGTTTATTCCTTGAACCATAATATGATAAAAAGACATATTGATATGCTTTCTTGGACCTCTTGCCATATTTTCCTCCTTACTTCTCAAGATCCCACAAAATTTATCCCCCAAAAGCATATTTACATAATACTATATTCTTTTATAAAAGTCAATTATAAAAATTAAAGTTGTCAAAAAGGGGCGTCCCCATTGACAGAATTGTCAAAAAAGGGCGTCCCTTTTGACAGAGAACGGCCCTTTTGGCAACTAATCATCAAATCTTCTTTCCAAATTAACAAATTTAGTATAACTTCCAAGCCATCCTAAATCTACAGTTCCTGTAGAGCCTCCTCTGTGTTTAGCAATAATGACTTCTGCTACATTCTTTTTTTCACTATCTTCATTATAATAATCGTCTCTATATAAGAACATAACAATGTCGGCATCTTGCTCTATAGCTCCAGATTCACGCAAGTCTGAAAGCATTGGTCTATGGTCTGGTCTTTGTTCTACAGCTCTTGATAGCTGTGATAATGCAATTACAGGTACATTTAGTTCTTTTGCTAAAATTTTTAAAGATCTACTTATTTCTGATATTTCTTGTTCACGGCTACTATTACGTTTATTGCTTCCTTGTACTAATTGCAAATAGTCTATTACTACTAGTCCAATATTTTTTTCTAGTTTTAATTTTCTACATTTTGCTCTTATTTCCATTACAGAAATACCAGGTGTATCATCTATATAAATTCCTGTTTCTGATAAAGGTCCTATTGCTTCTGCTAATTTTCCCCAGTCTTCGTCTTCTAGTTTACCTGTTCTTACTTTGTTGCTATCTACCATTGCTTCACTACATAAAATTCTGTTTACTAATTGTTCTTTTGACATTTCCAAACTAAATATGGCAACTGGTGTATTTCCTCTTAATGCTGCATTTGTAGCTATATTTAATGCAAATGCTGATTTACCCATAGCAGGTCTTGCAGCAACTAGTATAAGTTCTGAACCATGTAAACCTGCTGTTCTATAATCCAAATCTGAAAATCCTGTTGGAACACCTGTTATGTGCTGTTTTCTATTATATAATTCTTCTAATTGTGTAAAACTATCAACTAAGATATCTTTTATTGGAGAATATCCTTTTTGATTTTTATCTTGCATTATATTAAAAATCTTTTTTTCTGCCCCTTCCATAATGTCTTCTACATCTTCAGTTGGGTCATATCCTAGATCTATTATTTCATTTGCTGTTTTTATTAAATTTCTTAATACAGATTTTTCTTCTACTATTTTTATATATTTTATAGCATTTGCTGTTGTTGGTACTTTTTCTGGCAATTCTGCTAAATATTCAAATCCTCCAACTTGCTCAAATTTTCCCATTGTTTCTAGTTCTGATTTTACTGTTATTAAGTCTATTGGTTCCGCTCTATTATATAAATTTAGCATTGCTGAATATATTATTCTATTGTCTTCTCTATAAAAATCTTCTTCTTTTAGTGTTTCTATACTACTTGCTACCGCTTCTTTATCTGTAAGCATACTACCTATAACTGCTTGCTCTGCTTCTACATCATGTGGTGGTATTTTTCCTATATCCATTTCTATTCCCCCAAAGTTTTTAATAATTATTCAGAAATTATATCTACTTTTACTTTTCCAATTACACCATCAAATAACTTAATGTCCACAGTAATCATTCCTAAAGTTTTTATTGTTTCTTTTAAATCTATTTTCTTTTTATCAACTTTTATTTGATATTGTTTTTCCAAGTTTTCAGCTATTTCTTTTGAAGATACTCCTCCAAATATTTTTCCATTTGCTCCTGATTTTACTTTAATTCTTAATTGTATTTTTGATAATTTGTCTGCTATTTTTTCTGCCTCTTCTCTTTCTTGTGATTTTTTAAATGCATTAGAGTCTTGCTTTGCTTTTAATTTACTCATATTTTCTGCATTTGCTTCTACTGCTAAGTTCTTTGGAAATAAAAAATTTCTTGCATATCCATCTGATGCATTTATTATTTGGTCTTTTTTTCCTACTCCTTTTATATCTGTTTTTAATATTACCTTCATTAAAATCACAACCTTTCAAATTTTCTAACTTCATATAGTTTACACTATTTTTAAGGATTTTTCAACCAAACACCAAAAGAAAATGCAAAGGTTAATTAAAATTGCAAATTCGATTGCAATTATTTATAATTTTACTTGTCAAAAAGGGGCGTCCCTTTTGACAACTTTTTTTAATTTTTAAAAGGACCTGGTATACCAAGTCCTTTTTTGCTACATTGTCTTTTTAATGATTCCATTTTCTAAATCAACATTGTAGCCATTTTCCTCCAGTACCAATACTGCATTTTCAAGCATTTCTTTCGTGTAACCTGCTCTAATCATGTTATCCATACTCTTGTAATCACTCTTTAATGATAGGAGAATTTCAGCTTTATAATCTAGTTTATCATCTAATAAGTGCCGCTTCCATTCTTCTCCTAATTCATCACAGATTTTTAGGTCCATTCCTCTAAACATTTCTGTCATTCCTATTACTGCTCTCACGGAACTACCTCCTTTAGATTTTTTTAAAATTTTATATCTATATTATATCACTTTAAGATAATTATGTAAATATAAATAGCTCCTAATTTTACCATTTATACCTAATTTTCTATTTCTGTAAAATATTCATTTATTCTTATAATTAATTCTTGTTTAACTTCTTCAAGAGTCATACCTTCTACCTGTGCTCCAGCTAAAGTGATATGGCCTCCTCCTCCAAGTTTTTCTAATATGACTTGAACATTTATGTCTCCAATAGAACGTCCACTTATACAAACTTTTTCTCCTGTGTCTCCTAAAACAAATGAGGCTGTAACATCACTTATTGTAAGCAACTCATCTGCTGCTTTAGCACATAGTAAACTAATGTCTTTAGATTTTTCACCATCACATAGAGCTATTGCTATTGAGTCATTAACAATTTCTGCCTTTCTTACTATGTCTGCTATTTTGTTAAATGATTCTAAGTCACTTTGGAACCATTTTTTTACTCTGATAATATCAACTCCACATTTTCGTAAATATGCTGCTGCTTCAAATGTCCTTACCCCTGTTTTAAATGTAAAGCTTTTTGTGTCCATCATTATTCCTGCATATAATGCTTCTGCTTCTATTTTCTTTAATTCTACATTTACTTCTGCATATTGTAATAATTCTGTTACAAGTTCTGCTGCTGATGAGGCATATACTTCTTGGAATGTTAGAGTTGCATTTTCTATATAATCTGCACTTCTTCTGTGGTGATCTATTATTACTATTTTACTAGCCTTTTTTAGTACTTCTTCTGATTCTACATAATTTACTTTATGAGTATCTACTACTACCAATAAAGTATCCTCATCTATGTTTTCTTCTGCTACTTCTTTGCTTATTATTACATCTTCATATTCTGGTTCTTCTGTTAAACTTTCTCTAAAATTTTGTAATGAAGCTGTGTTACTTGCTATTATATATGCATTTTTGTCAAGACTTTTTGCTAATCTATAAATTCCTATTGCTGAGCCCATTGCATCTATGTCAGGGTTCATATGCCCCATAACCATTACTTTGCTTGATTCTTTTATAAGGTTTTCTAATGCATGAGCTACAACTCTTGCCTTTACTTTAGTTCTTTTTTCTACTTCTTGAGCTCTTCCTCCAAAGAATTTATAAATATCATTTTGTCTTACTACAGCTTGGTCTCCACCTCTACCAAGTACAATGTCCATTGCTGTTTGTGCTGATTTAAATTTGTCTTTGTCAACTTCTCCTTCATTTGAAATTGCTATACTTAATGTAAATTGTACTTTTTGTTTTGGGTCTAATTCTTTAATTTTGTCTAACAAACTAAATTTATCTTCTTTAATTTTTTCTAAGTATCTTTGCTCAAAAATGTAAATATATCTGTCTCTGTCTGATTTTATTAATATACCATTTGTTTCATTTGTCCATTCATATATTACTTTGTCTATTTCTGCAATGTATTGAGCTTTTTCTTCACTTTCTAGCATTTGCATATTTTCTTCATAATTGTCTATCATTATTATTCCAACACATGATTTTGAATCATTGTATTCTTTTTGTAATTTTATATTTTCTGTTTCATCTATAAAATATATAATTGCCATATATTCATCTTTTTCATTTTTAGAATAACGTTTTGAGTTGACAAATTTTCCGACCATTCTATATTGTCTTTTATTTACTTGGATGTTTCTTAATATTGATTTATCTGTCTTATCTTTTTTGTTTTTTATTTCTTCTTTTAAATCATATACTAAGTCATTTACAAAAGTGTTTATATCTATATCTTCAAATTCTGTTGCGAATTTTGAACTTTTCCATACAACATTTCCGTCTGTTTCTAATATTATTAGTGGAAATGGTGAGTTTATTAAACTTGTTTTTGCTGCTGAATCTACTGTTAATGTTAAGTCTTGAAGTGTTTCTGATATTTCACTTTTTCTTTTATTGTTAGCAAAATATGTATATCCTAATATTAGTGCATATATTATTATTGATGGTATTATTAGCATTTTGTTTTGCCAACATATTCCAAGTAGTAATATTAGTATTATTACTAAATATATTTTTGTTCTTGATACTAAATTATCAAAAATTTTTTTATTACTTGTTTGCATAAATCTCTCCTTTTACATACTCTATTTTACTTCGAATTGAGAGATTTGTCAATATTACATTATAGTCCATGCACCAGTTTCATCTTTACCATTAGTTTGAAGATTTGGTTTTAAGTAAACTATTGGCCTTACTCCATAAAAAAATTGATGTTCTTCTAAATAATTAGTTAGACCTACTCCTACATTATTAGCTCCAATATATCCTCCTGTTACAATAGATACATCAAATCCGCTATAATTATTTCCACTTGCTACACAACGAGAAGCTAGCCAATAATATATATTAGAATCGCCAAATAATAATTTATATATATTACTTGTTGTATTGTTCAAATACTGTGATGCTGCATAATCATAATATGTTGTTTTATCTTTTCTGTTTACTGCTATTGATGAATAACCTGTTTCTGTTTTTCTTGTTGGATAATATATTAAATTTGTATATTCTCCTGCTTCTTTAGGTATATATCCTGTAATTTTATTTATATCATCTACATTTACACTTCTTGCTCCACTTCCAGTTAATACTCCCGTATCTATTCCTTCCACTAAATCTCCTATTACATAATTGAATGTTTTGTTTGTATTTGCACCTTTTCCATATCCATATATACTACATATTTTATTTAATTCTTCTTCTGCATATAAATATCCTGTTGCTCCTCTTAAATAAAAATTAGTATTTGAATCTGTTTGTATTGGATTTTCACTTATTAATGTTATTTCCCCTGTTGAAACATTTTTATCTAACACTCTCCATTTTATACTATCATTCGATGTAAATGTTTGATTTCCATATCCGTTTCCATGTAATAGTCCAGTTCCTTGTGGAGAAGTATATGAATGTACCCCTGTACTATATGCCACATAATCTCCTATTTGAACTTTTTCTGCAAATGTCAATTTCCTTACATTAATTGCTACTGATAATACATGTAAATAATATGTTTCAGCTTGTTTTGCTTGCAATGTTAAGCTTTGTGTTGTTCCTGTAAAGTTTCCTGTATACATACTTTCACTTGTTCCCAATTTTTCAGATATTGTATTATATGTCCACTTACATTTTTCAATATTTATTCCACTTTGTTCATCATTTTGAGTTAAAATTGCCGTAACAGAAGTTTCTACTGTTGCACTTTTACTATTTAAATCAATACTAACATTTGGTTCTATACCATCTAGAATATTTTGTTCAGCATAATTTATTCCTGCATTTACACCATCCCATAATCTTGCATATACAACATCCCCATGAGATAATCCATTCACATTAGTTCCTGTTATCCAATTTTCTTCAATAGTATTTATCTGATATTGTACTAAATAATTTGTATTTGTACTTATTACTATATTTGCCTTTCCATTTGTCCATGCTAATGAATTAAAAGTTATCATTCCTGTGACTTTTCCTGTCGTTTGATTTGCTATTACTTCTGCTTGTGGTCTATTTTCTACTTTTGCTATCACTTTTATATTATATTTTTTTCCTTGTATTAAATTTATAAATGTATATTCCGAGTCATCTGTTTTAGTTTCTTTTAATTCGTATTTTTCTTCGTCTTCTGTTTTTATGTAGTATTCTAACTTTCCCCCTTCGTTCCTACTTGTCTTTACCTTCACTGTTATTGAATTCGTTGTACTTGTTATATTCTGTAATGTTATTTTAGGTGGAATTTTGCCTTGTTCTCCTATAAATTTTACTCCACTAATATCTACTTTATACACATCTCTATCAACTATTACATAAAAATATGCATCAACTATTTCTCCATCTTCTTGTGTACTTAGTTCTTTATCTACACTTACTGTTTTTCCTAATTTACTAAGTTCCTCTCTACTCTCTGCTTTTTGTCTTGCTATTTCTAGTATTTCTGAATCTGTTTTATTATAATTTGTTGTTTGTGCTTCCATTAAGTTAAGGCTTAACCATTCTGTTATTTGTCCTCTTTTGTTTTCTAATTTTGCATTATTGGTTTTCTCAAATAACTCTGTATTAGTTATTGCTTGTATTGATATTGTTGCTAATATTAATAATATAATTATTGTTATCACTAATACTACTAGTGTTATTCCTGAATCTTTTTTTAATCTTTTGTTCATCTTTCTTATCTCCTCCTATTTTTATCATTTTATATTTTAAAACATATTGTTTTAAAAGTCAATATAACAATTTGTTTTAATTTATAATTTTATTTACTAAACTATTACTATAGTTAGCCTTACTTATAAAGGAGATTTTTATGAAAACTAGAATTAAAGATTTAAGGGAAGATAGAGATTTAACACAACAAGAATTAAGCAAATTTTTGAATATCACACAGGTTGCTTACTCTTACTATGAGTTGGGTAAAAGGAGTATTCCATTAGAATTGCTATGTAAACTTGCTGACTTTTACAATACAAGTGTTGATTATTTATTATATAGAACGAATATACGTACACCTTATACTGATATTTCTGATTTAAATGTATCATATAAAAATTCTGTTAACTAAAAATACATATTGGAATTTTAAACTACATGTTCAAAATTCTAATATGTACTTTTTATAATAATTGTGTCATATATAATGGTAAATATAACACACCTTCCTCTTCTTTTAAATCTTTAGTATGAAGAATTATACCTTGTGCAAGATATTCTTTATATTTATTATTTAATTTATTTAATGATGTAAATGTATATCTATCCCCTGATTTTATTTCAATTGGTATTATATTATGCTTTGATGTTATTAAATCTTTAGAAATTAAAAAATCTATTTCCATTGTATCTGCTGCATTATTTCTATCATTTCTTGAAAAGAAATATAGCTTTCTTCCAGAACTTACTAACATTTGTGCAACAACATTTTCCATTAACATACCTTCATTAAATGAAAGTTTATCAAATAATATTTTTTTATAAATTTGCTCATTAACAATACTTTTTTCGTTAAATGTCATTGATAACAATAATCCAGTATCTGCCATATAGCATTTTCATCAAGAGAAGAAATATTAAATTTCTTTTCATGCTTTTGTAGTTGAGAGGGTATTGTATCAAAAATTTGATCTACTTTTAAATTTAAATCTTCTGCATATTTTCGTATATCTTCACGATATAAATTTAATATATTTCTTTTTATTTTATCTACCTTTTCAAAGTCTCTCGTATTTGCATACATTTCAATCGCTTGTGGCATCCCTCCAACTATCATATATTCCTTAAAATAATCCTTTGCTTTTCTATGTAAGGCCTGACCTAATGCTTTTCTTCTCTTATAACATTCACGTATAAAATCCATTATAGTATTATTATCCATTGCCCATAAAAACTCTTCAAAATCAAATGGATACATTCTTATTTTTTTTCTTCAGATGGGATTAAAATGTCTTTTACATTTTTCTTTATTGATATTAATGAACCTGTTTCGATATAGTCATATCTTCCATCTGCAACTAAGTGTTTTATTGCACCTCTTGCTCTTGGACATAATTGTATCTCGTCAAATATAAATAATGATTCCCTTTTATATAATTTTTTTCCATAATATTCTGATAAGTAAGTAAAAAGATAATCTAAATTAACTAAATAATTTTCAAAATCAAAGATAATTCAAGATATATTTTGCACAAAATCAAGAATAACATTATAAATAATTTACACAAAATCAAAGATAATATAAAAATACTTTTGAAATTTAAAACTTTCAAAAGTATTTTTATCATCCCTTAATCCCTTAAATTTAAAATACATTGAATTTCATACTTTTATAATAATATTTTCTGCATCTTCTTTTCTTATTGCAATAATACTACCTCTTACTAAAAAAGCTCTTGGATCACTAGAAGGACTTACTAATACTGGTATTATATTTGTTCCACTAACAAGTCCCATATCTAATAATCTTCTCTTTATTCCTTCATCACAATTTATATTTTTTATTTTTCCACTTTTATTTAATGGTAACTGATTTAAATTTTCTATTTTTATTTTCATGTATAATCCTCCAAAATACAACTTTCTATTATATTATATTTTGTCGAATTATAAATGTTACATATTATCTTTTTTGATGAGCATCATCAAACTCTTCTTCCTGGTCATCTATATACTCTTCTAGTTTTTTGTCGTCCACACTACCTAATGAATTAACAACTTCAACTGCTTTTTCTATATCGCCTTCTCCTCTATACCCACATTTATTTGCAAATTGCCTCCATGTAATATTAGTATTTGGAATGTAATCATTTTCATCTATTTCAGTATATTGAAAATGTTCATGTGTTCCTGTTTTTTCATCTCCATCAAAATCTTCTTTATATTTTGGATTGCATCCTTCGTCAGTGTGTTCTTGTATTTTATCTTGTACTTTATCTATTTGATATCTTCCTTTGTTTCTATTAAATATTTCTCTTGTTTCTATTGGAATATATCCAGTTTGAGAAGTTCCTAATTCAGTTTCAGTTATTTCATTTTCTTCTAATGTTTTTTGTCCCATTGCCATTCGTATAACTCCACCATCATTTCGACAACTTAATGACATTTTATTTGATTTTCTAACAAAAATAGAATTATTTTTATTATCTCGTGTTGCTGTTCCATCTTTATTTATTCTTGTTTGCATTCTACTTGCATTATTTCCAACTGTTGAATCCATTTCAAATTCATCACTTAAAACTTTTGCAGTTCCATCTTCTTTCATTCCAACTAAAGAATATGTAGTATTATTTATTTTTTCTCCTGAATTTATTTGGTTTACTTGCTCAGAATATACAACATAAATATATTTATACCCTTGTAAATCTAGCCTTTTTTCTAATGTTTCTTTTCCATCTGCTTTTTGGCTTAAATCTACTCTTTGCAATTGGTTTACTTTTATTTTATCTGCTTGTTTTTTGGTTAATTCATTATTTTTATCTTTATTTTTTGTTTTTTCTTCTTTTAGTTCTTCTATTTCTTGTTTATCCATATCTTCTAAAGTTTTTTGAACTTCATCTTCTTCTATTTTTCTTCCTAGTTGTACGGATAGCACTTCTGCAATTTCTTTTGTTCTTAGTTTATTCATTGAATTATTTTCTATTTGTTCTTCAGGTGTTGTTTCTAATAAGTCATTTATTGCTTTTTGTTTATCTGGTTCTGAATTTGCAAAAGTTTCATTATATATTATTTCATCGTTTCCTAATGTCCCTGCAATACATTTATTTCCTAAATAATAATTTTTTTGTTCAGTTTTTCTTTCTTTTCCATTTTCATCTATTTCTATAATTTGTTTTTCTACTATAAAGACATTATCTGATATGTCTTTTCCATTTATTTTGTCTTTCCATGTTGCTTGACCTACTAGTTTGATGTCTTTTATTTGTGTTTTTTTATTTTCTGTATTTTGGTTTAATATGTCATTTTCTATTGTGTCTCTAAAACTTTCTTCTAATTTCAATATTTCTCTTTCTTTTTGGTTCATATTAATATCACTCCTCATATAATATTTATTAATGAATTATAGTTATAAACTTCTTATTTTAATTTTATTATACTAACTTTCTATGTGTTTTGCAATTATATTAATAACTTTTTTATTTAATAATCATTTTCCACCAATGAAAAAATAATGTAATATATCACGTTATGTTTTATTTTTATCAAAAATAAATGTCAATAAAAATGAGAAATATTATATTTATCTTATATAAAACAAAAGATATAATTGTCACAAAATGTCGAAATCTGCGATGAAAAATAGTTGAAAATACAAAAATATTATGCTATTATAAGAATACTTTAAAAATCTATCAAACAAAATTCAAAAAAGAGGAAGTGATTAAAAAAATAAAATTAATATAATATTTACTTCAAAATAAATATTGACAAAATCTAAAACAAATACTATAATAAAGGAGATGAATTAATATAGAAATATTTACATATAAAGATTATTTAAAATACAAGTATATTTTTGAAGAAAAATGGGCTAAAGAAGGAAAAATCAAAGACCAAGAAGAAAATGAAACACAAGAAAAAATAATAGATAAAGTTGAAGATCAAAACGAAGAATATCATCAACAAAACTGGCATGAACATGATGCAATATTTAAAACGGTACTGGACAAAAAAGAAGAAGCAGTAAAATTCATAAATAAAACTCTAAAATTAAATATAAAAAAAGAAGAAATAGAAAAATATAATAGTAGTTTTATAAATAAACTATTTCAAAACAAAGAAGCAGATATAGTATACAAAATAAAAGATAAAAATATCTTTTTCTTAATAGAACACCAAAGCAAAATTGATTATTCAATGCCATTTAGACTACTAGAATATGAAGTTGCAATTATAAGAAGTGCAATAGACAAAAGTAAAATAAAAAATAAATCATACAAAATACCATTAGTGATGCCAATTGTTTTATACACAGGAAAACAAAAATGGAATGCAAATAAATATTTAGAAAGAAGCCAAGAAAAAATTCAAGGTTTAAACCTAAAAATAGGAAATTATAGTTTAGTAGATATCAATAATTACACTGAAAAAGAACTATTAGAAGATAATACATTTATATCAAAAATGATGTTAATAGAAAAAAGTAAAAATACAGAAGAAATAGCAGAAACATTAGAAAAGATTATAAGCAAAACACAAAAAGAAGATAAAGAACTGCTAAGAAGAATAATAGAAATAATTTTGGAAGAAAAAATAGGAATTACAAAATCAAAAGAATTAATAAAAAAATTAGAAAAAGGGAGTGATAGTATGTTAGCAGTAGTAGATATGATAAGAAAAGAAAATCAAATGTATATTGATATGGGGAGAAAAGAAGGCAAGAAAGAAGGAAAAATAGAAGGG
>ENA-OUQN01001702-OUQN01001702.1-human-gut-metagenome-genome-assembly--contig:-NODE-1702-length-12297-cov-4.011354_pt1 | contig 12297 bp, 10 predicted proteins | sample MGYA00237950_ERZ548832 | MGnify/ENA primary metagenome ERZ548832 (study PRJEB26490, sample SAMN05194703) | human gut metagenome | biome: terrestrial biome; feature: human-associated habitat; material... | reverse complement strand
GGATATGAGACTGCTGTGTGACACCGCCGAAGACGCATTGGAAATTCTGAAAAAATATAATCCAAAAAACAAAGAACTGACAGTCGATGACGCCACGGTTACAATCGTTGAAATCATATTTTCCGACAAAAACAGTATGTCGGTCAGTATGACGGAACAAACCTTGGATTCGCTCGAAAAAGCGTTCTTTGCCCTTGCTGAAAAATATTGCAAAGATGTTTAATATCTAAAAATAATTGAAAAGCAACCCTATGAAAACAACTCCCACGGTAAAATAATCGTGGGGTTGTTTTTTCTGTAACAGAAAATAAGTGCATTTTTTCTTGCCATTACCGTAGTAATTGTTTATAATTAAGGTATGACAATAAAAGAAGGCATGAACAATGCAAACGATAGATGAGGCACTAAACAAACTGAAAAAATCTGATTTTCGCAGTCGGTTTCATTTAAAGCAAAAGGACATTGACTATATTAATGAAAAGGGAATGAATAAAATCCGTTCCCATGCAGAAGATTTTGTCAGAACACGGCTTGCACCAAAATATATTCCGAATGACGGAAAGCAAACGCCTATGAGGGGACACCCTGTTTTTATCGCACAGCATGCCTGTGCCTGTTGTTGCAGAGGGTGTCTTAACAAGTGGTACAGAGTTGCAAGGGACAAACAGCTTAACGAGGTCGAACAGCAGAAAATTGTAAATCTGCTTATGGCTTGGATTGAAAGGGAATACAATGATTATAATTCCAATAAAGAATGATAGATAAGGGCAAAAAGATGAGTGATAAATTAAGCGTGTTAAAAGATTACTTCGGACACGATTCTTTCAGAGACGGACAGGAACAGATAGTTGACGCTTTGCTTGACGGCAGAGATGCACTTTGCATTATGCCCACAGGTGCGGGTAAGTCTATGTGCTATCAGATTCCTGCATTACTTTTTGACGGGGTGACAATTGTTGTGTCACCTCTGATTTCGCTTATGAAGGATCAGGTCGGCTCACTCGTTCAGTCGGGAGTTCCTGCGGCATATATAAACAGCTCGCTTTCATATCCGCAATTTCTCCGAGTGCTTTCAAATGTTGAACACGGAAAATACAAAATCATCTATGTTGCACCCGAAAGGCTGTTGACTGACGGATTTCTTGACACCTGTAAAAAGATAAAAATCTCAATGGTTGCAGTTGACGAGGCTCATTGCGTTTCACAATGGGGACAGGATTTCAGACCGAGTTACCTCAAAATTATTTCATTTGTTGAAAGCCTTGCAAATCGTCCGATTGTCGGAGCATTTACCGCAACGGCTACGAATGATGTAAAAGAAGATATAAAGAAAATTCTCAGGCTTGAAAATCCGTTTGAAATTACAACGGGATTTGACCGCCCCAACCTTTTCTTCGGTGTAATAAAGTCATCGTCAAAGGACGAAAAGCTTATTGACCTCATTCGGGAGCGTGGCGACAGGTCGGGAATTGTCTATTGTGCAACCCGAAAAAATGTTGAATCTGTCTGCGAATTGCTCTGCGATAACGGCTTTTCGGCGGCAAGATACCATGCAGGACTTGATGAATACGAACGCAGGAAAAATCAGGAGGATTTTGTTTTTGACCGAAAAAATATTATGGTCGCAACCAATGCTTTCGGTATGGGAATTGACAAGTCAAATGTTACATATGTAATTCATTACAATATGCCGAAAAACATTGAAAGCTACTATCAAGAGGCAGGACGGGCAGGTCGTGACGGCGGTGAGGCTGATTGTATTTTGCTCTACAGTCCTAAGGATGTTCGCCTAAATCGCTTTATGATTGAAAATTCCGAGGGCAACGATGAGCTTACAATTGAAGAAAACGAGCAAATTCGTGAGCGTGATTTTGAACGCTTAAAATATATGACCTTTTACAGCACAACAAACGATTGTCTGCGTGGATTTATTCTGCGGTATTTCGGCGGTGAAAAAAAGGCTTACTGCGGAAAATGCTCCAACTGCCTTTCCGTTCACAAGCTTGTTGATGTTACAATTGACGCTCAAAAAATTATGTCGTGTATTGCAAGAACAGGACAAAGGTACGGCAAAACAGTGATTTGTGATGTGCTAAAGGGCAGTAAGAGCGAGAAAATCCTAAAAGCTGAGCTTAACAGTCAGTCAACCTACGGAATAATGAAAGAGGTTACGGCAAGGCATATTTTCGGTACAATTGACTTTCTTGCCGAAAAGGAGTATATTTCAGCCGACAATGAAACCGAGGCTCTAAAACTTTTGCCAAAGAGCCGAGATGTGCTTTTCGGGCGGGAACGGCTTGTGATGAAGAAAGTTGAAAACTCCGAAAAGGTTGTCAAAACGCACCGCCCCGAAGTGCCTGTTAATTCCGATTTACTTGATGCGCTCAAGGCTTTGCGAAAAGGCATTGCATCCAAAAAGAGCGTTCCTGCCTATGTTATTTTTACCGATGCAACGCTGATTGATATGTGCAAAAAATGCCCCGAAACACCAGATGAAATGCTTGAAGTTTCGGGTGTGGGCAGAACAAAGCTTGAAAAATTCGGAAAACAATTTCTTGAAGAAATCGCAAAATTCAGATAACTTCATATACTGTTAAAGGATGAACGAATTCGTTTGTCCTTTTCTTTTACAATTATCAAAATTGCATTGAAATAATTAGTACAAAGTGATACAATAATTACAGAGAAACAACAGATTGGAGGCATTTGTATGGCTGACATATTTGATTACATAAGCTGGCGCGGCGATTTGACATTTGAACAGGACGGTTTTAACGAGCTTGACGCACTTGTGCTTTCACGGCTTTCATATCTTCCTTTTGACGGTGCGGTATCGTCCTGTCTGTTTGATGAAATTACCCTTGAACAGGCGGCAATGCGTGTGTTTGCAACCGATGATTATGAGAAAAATATATTGTGGAAGGGTGATGTCGACCTTTTGAAAGCGACGGCAGAGAGCAAGAGATTCGGCAAAATTCTTGTTTCGGGGTATGTAAACGAGGTTGAGTCCGATGTGAGTATGCAGTTTTCCGCAATCACTTTTGAATTTCTCAAAAAGAATTATTTTATTTCATACAGAGGAACTGACTTTTCTCTTGTCGGCTGGCAGGAGGACTTCAATATGTTCTTCACATTTCCGTTGCCGTCACAGAAAAAGGCTCTTGATTATTTTGAAAAGGCAGTCCGTATGCTCAACGGAAAATTCATTCTGGGCGGTCACTCAAAGGGCGGAAATCTTGCGGTTTATGCCGGTGCTTTCACCGATGAAAATTCAAGAAATCATATTGATTATATTTACAATTTTGACGGACCGGGGTTTTCTCTTGACAAAATCAGGGACAGCGGATTTTATGAAATTGACGACAGAATTTACACCTTTGTTCCGCAGTCAAGCATTTTCGGCATGATATTTGAGCATGAGGAGAGCTACACAATTGTAAAGAGCAATCAAAAAGGTTTTCTTCAGCACGATATCTATTCATGGGAGATTGAGCAGAACAGTCTTATCAGGCTGAAAAGCACTACAAATTTCAGCGTTTTCTTTGACCACACGCTGAAAGAATTTGTTGAATCGCTGACAATTGCTCAAAGACGGGAGTTCACAAAAGAGGTTTTTGCCCTTTTGTCGCTGACCGAAACCTCAACCTTTAATGAGATGCTGAAAAATCCGCTTAAAAACACGGGAACAATCCTAAAATCCTTTGCAGGTCTTGACAGCAAAACAAGAAATATGCTTTTGAAGACAATCTTCGCATTCGTAAAAAGTGCCAAAAACAATTTTTCCGACATAACAGGCGGTCAGAACAAAATTACCGTCAGTTAATTATAAAAAAGCTCATATATGCTCCGATACTTTTTAGCGTCGGAGCATTTTCTTTGCAAAAAATCATTTGTCAAGACGAAATTCCCGTTTTGTCAATTGGCACTTTTGGAATTTGTATTGTCAGTCTTGAAAATTTTTCATAATATACAAAAAACCCGACACGGTGTATGCTGTGTCGGGTTTTTATTTTGCTTTTTAAATGTCAATCGTCAGTTCAACGGGACAATGGTCAGAACCTAAAATTTCGGTATGGATTTTTGCACCGTCAAGCTTGCTTTCAAGAGCTTTTGAAACGATAAAATAGTCAATACGCCAGCCCGCATTTTTTTCACGAGCCTTGAATCTGTATGACCACCACGAATACACGCCCTCTGTATCGGGATAGAAATAGCGGTAGGTGTCGATAAATCCGTCATCGAGCAACGCTGTCATCTTTGAACGCTCCTCATCGGTAAAGCCTGCATTTTTACGGTTGGTTTTCGGATTTTTCAAATCAATTTCTTTGTGTGCAACATTCAAATCACCGCACATAATAACAGGCTTTTTTTCTTCAAGTTTTTTCAGATATGCCTTGAAATCATCTTCCCATTTCATTCGGTAATCAAGCCTTTTCAGCTCGCTTTGCGAGTTTGGAGTGTAGCAGGTGACAACAAAGCAATTGTCAAATTCTGCCGTGATAACTCTGCCCTCATGGTCGTGTTCGTCAATGCCGATCCCGTAACATACATTCAAAGGCTTTTCCTTTGTGAACATAGCCGTTCCCGAATAGCCTTTTTTGTCGGCATAGCACCAATACTGATGATATCCTTCAAGCAAGAGGTCAATCTGTCCCTCTTGAAGCTTTGTTTCCTGAAGACAGAAAATATCTGCGTCAACATCTTTAAAAAAGTCCTCAAAGCCCTTTGTAACACAGGCACGAAGTCCGTTTACATTCCACGAAATCAATTTTTTCATAATTTACTCCCGTACACACAAAAGGGAGCAAGCATTGCCTGCTCCCAAATTGCCAATTTGTTAATTATTCTTCTGCGGAAAATTCGTCTTTGCCTACACCACAGAGAGGGCATACCCAATCCTCGGGTACATCTTCCCATGCTGTGCCTGCATCAACGCCGTTATCGGGATCGCCGATTTCAGGATCGTAAACATATCCGCAAACATCGCATACATATTTCATACTATCAAATCTCCTGTTCAAAGTCTGTTGTGTAATCGGTTAGTTGTTGGTCATACGATTATCAAGCTGACTTTTTGATTTTTTATTTTTTAATGATTACTTAAAGTATCTGTTAAGAAGACCTCTAAAGCCTGCGCCGTGTCTTGCTTCATCCTTTGCCATCTCGTGAACTGTGTCATGAATAGCGTCAAGGTTCTGAGCCTTTGCACGCTTTGCAAGGTCAAACTTACCTTCGCAAGCACCTGTTTCTGCATCTACACGCATCTGAAGATTCTTCTTTGTGCTGTCTGTAAGAACTTCGCCCAAAAGCTCTGCGAACTTGGCAGCGTGTTCAGCCTCTTCAAAAGCATACTTTGTAAATGCGGCAGAAACCTCGGGATAGCCTTCTCTGTCTGCAACTCTTGCCATTGCAAGATACATACCGACTTCGCTGCATTCTCCCTCAAAGTTAGCTCTGAGATCCTTGAGAATATCTTCGCTTACGCCCTGAGCAACGCCAACCTCGTGAACTGTTGCGAAAGATGCCTCCTCGTCCATCTGCTTAAATTTTTCCTTCGGTGCCTTACAAACAGGGCAAGCCTCGGGAGCTTCGGGACCTTCATAAACATAACCGCATACTGTGCAATACCATTTCATAATTACTTCTCCTTTGTAATAAATATTAGTGTACTTCTGCCGAACATTTAGGACATATGCCGTAGTAGATAACAAATCTGTTTTCCACCTTAAATCCCTCTTCGGCAAGCTGTGACTCAAGGTCATCAGCATTTTGATTGTCTTCAACATCAATAACTGCATTGCATTTGTTGCAGACAAAGTGGGGGTGTGGCTCTGTGTTGCCGTCAATACGCTCCTCACCGTTTACATTGCATATAACGCTGACCTTTCCTTCATCCTTAAAAAGAGCAATGTTTCTGTAAACCGTGCCAAGACTAAGGTCGGGAATTTCGGGCTTTAATTTATCATAAACCCAGCGTGCGCTCGGATGAGTGTCCGTACCGCACACAGCGTTGTAAATTGCATTGCGTTTTGAGCTGAAATTTCTTTTTGCCATAATTCATAAATCCTTATGCAATATTAGTCAGTACCGATTGGCCAAAATCAGTAATCAGTATTAACTTTGACTATATTCTATCACGCAGATGCTTGATTATATTTACAATAAAGAATTATAGATAAAAAATCTTGCACAAAGAATTGGGAGGAAATATAGTGAAATCAAACAAAACAGTAAAAATTATCATTTTTACGGCTCTCTTCCTGTCTACGGTAATTTTAATATCGGTAATGACAGGCGCAACAAAAGAAACAACGGCTGATACCGACAGCGTAAAACTGCCCGTAATAATGTATCACTCACTTTTAAAGGATGAAAAACTGCAAAATGACTACACCGTTTCACCGACTCTTTTTGAAAACGATTTAAAATATCTTGCCGAAAACGGCTACACAACCGTTGTTGTAAAAGACCTTACCGATTATGTTTACGGCAAAAAATCATTGCCCGAAAAATGCATTATGCTGACCTTTGACGACGGCTATTATAATAATTATTATTATGCACTCCCTTTGCTCGAAAAATACAACTGCAAGGCGGTCATATCTCCGATTGCCTCAGTGTCCGAAAAATTCACCGAAACCAAGGACATTTCCGTGACCTACGGTCATATAACTTTTGACGATATGAAAGAAATGTCCGATTCGGGTTATGTTGAAATTCAGAATCATTCGTACGATATGCATTCTTTGAAATCACGAAAGGGTGTTTTGCCAAAAGCGGGGGAGAGTGACGAAGTATATAAATCTATTCTTACGGAAGATGTTGTCAAAGCTCAAACCTTGCTTGAAAATGCAACAGGGAAAAAACCGACCTGCTTTGTATATCCGTTCGGTGCAAAAAATGACCTGACCGAAAAGCTGATAAAAGAAATGGGCTTTTCGTGTACACTAACCTGTACGGAAAAGCCCAATATAATCACTAAAAATCCCGACAGCCTCTACGAGCTGGGACGATACCGCCGTGACCGTAACGAGTCAATGCAGAATCTTCTTATCCGAATTGAAATGCAGTCATAATATTTATACGGCAGATTTTTCAGCCTTGGCGTTTCTTACAAAAGCCTCGCACAAAGCTATGAAGATGAAAAACAGCGGAGTTGTAATCGGCTGATAAAGGTTTACAACAGACTGAACAGCATAGCAGATAACAGCCGAAACGCACGCAATCAGCATCGGATTTTCCTTTGCATACTTAACTGCGTTCTTAATCGTACCGCACACAATGGCAAGATAGGAGAGAAGTCCCGTAATTCCGATTGTGATAAGGTAGTTTAGATATTCGTTATGGGCGGCATTTGTTGAGCTGTCACCGTATTTTGAAAGGTCGTCAAAGTACGGACTGAATGCGGAGTAGAACATATCGGGACCTACGCCGAACAGCTTTTCAATGAATGAAGCGTCGCCGAAAATCCATATCGACCTTATCCACATAAAGCCTCTGTGCGTACCCCATATATCGTTAAAGCGGATAATTCTTTCAAAACTGCCGAGGTCGGTTTTGGTGTCAATACAGCTGAAATAAACCATAATTCCTATCATGGCAACAGCACAAAGTCCGAATACAACGGCAAGAGCAATCGGCACGGCTTTTGAAATTGTGATGTTTGGTTTTTTGTAATCAATAAGATACAAAATCCCTGTAATAACGGCACAAGCTACAAGCAATATCCAGCCGATGCCTGAGAAAACGAAAATTTCCTGAAACTTATCAAAGCCCTTGCTTTTGTCGTCAAAGCAGAGCGAGAACAATCTGAGCAGCTTTGCAAACAACAGCATAACAGTTGCCGAAAGGAAAAATCTTTTCAGTCTGACAAGGCTGTTTGAAAACCATACAAGGTAAATAATCATAAATACAGCCATGCCGAGAATGCCGGAATCGCTGTCGGCAGTCATAAGAGCCGCAAAGCCAAATCCTGTTGCAATAAGATAAATTGCCCTGAGCAAGGTTTTCTCCGTGATAACCGACATTGCAATCATAACAGGCATAGCGATACAGATGTAGCTTGAAAGCAGATTTTTGTTGCCGATTGTTGAAGTGAAATCGGTAATAGTTTGTTGGTCGGTGAGAAGAGTAAACATCCCGAGAGGATCAATATAGAATGAGTTAAGCACCGCAAGTGCATAAACTATCATTGAACCGAACGCAAGCGCAACGAATATGTATTCAAAATATTTAAAGCACCTTGTAATCATAAAATATGCTGCGGTGTAAAATGCCATAAGCACAAGACCGTTGTTTCGTCCCTGAGTACCCAGAAGTGCATCCAAAGGACTTGCAGACAACAGCGTTGAAATGACATTTATCCCGAGGAATACAATAAATGCCCAGTCCATAAACGAAAGCTCTTCATACAAATGCTTTGGTTTAGGCTTTTCAAGCTTTGAGTCTTCCGGCGGTTTATCAACGCTTGCGGTCATAATAATAAGAAATTCCGCAATAACGAGAATACCTGTCAATATAATGAAAAAGTAATACTTATCGTGCCTGATGTTAAAATATGCGTCCGTGAAAAACAACGGAAAAAGCGTGAACATAATAAGCAGATAATAGTTTGTGAGCGCCTGCTGTACCGAATATTTTTCTTTGGGTTTGGCAGGCGGATTTTTATGCTTTGCAGAAGTCATAATATAATAACCTTTCAATATAATGTACTTCAATTTTATAACGCACACACGATGTTGTCAAGAAATAAAGTAAGTTGAAAGCTCTGATTTTCGACTTGTTTCGATTGGCATATGCTTGCAAAAGAACAATAATTGCATATTTTTCGGCACTTTTATTCCCAAATTAATACTTGTGGAGAAATTAGTATTGTATTTATCTCCGTAAAATGGTATAATTCCCCTTGAGATGTATTTCCATATTTGCAGGACAAAGACTTTTGTAAAAAATTGTTTATGAATTTATCTATTTGCAGATTGGGTGGTTTTATGAAAAAATTAGTTGTTTTTGGTTTTGACGGCACTCTTGCCGACACAGCCCCCGGAATTTTATATTGTTTCAATACAACAGCAGTTGCAATGGGCTATGAGCCTGTTGAACACAGCGCACTCTACGGAGTAATCGGCGCACCGCTTGAATACGGATTTAAAACGCTCTTTAATATGAGTGATGACGAAATTGAATATGCCGTAAAGAATTACAGTAAACTTTATTCCCAGAAAGGAAAAGAGATGTTCACCGTCTATGACGGAATTTATGACGCTCTTCGTGAACTCAAGAAAAGCGGTTTTAAGCTTGCAATAGCAACTCAAAAGCACAGAATGTTCACAACGGATATTCTTGAAACCTACGAGGCGTCGGATGTTTTCGACGCAGTATGTGCAACAGATGTCGGTACAAACCTCACAAAGAGTCATCTGCTTTTGCAGGCGTGTGAGCAGACAGGAGTTTCCGTTGAAGAGAGTATCCTTGTCGGCGACAGCACAATCGAGGCAAAGGGTGCGGAAGAAATAGGTATGGACTTCCTCGCTGTGCTATACGGCTGGGGCTTTAAAACCAAGGAAGAAACCGAAGAGTACAAGTGCGTCGGCACAGTGTCATCTCCGGCAGAAATCTCTCAAAAAGTCATGGCACTCTGATTACGGTTAGTGCGTGTAAAGCAGTGCATAAATAGGATTAAAATTGTAAATTTTCCAAAAACAAATCGGGCAGTCATAACGATTGCCTGATTTTTTTATGCAAATTTAATTCTGTACAATAACAATGATACAACGATATACTTTTGCTTGTAAACGGGATGTTTGATAAACAGAAATATGATAGTACGGAATTGATATTGTTAAATTCTTTTACATGAATTTTAAAAGTTAATTTAAATAATATTGAATTTTCACATATTGTATGCTAAAATAAAAATGCCAAACAAAAATTTAATTTTAAGTTCACCTAAGTGTGTATTTTTATTTCGGTAAAAATGCAGGCTTTACTTTTCACACCTTATAAGTGAAATATTGTGTCGCAACAATCAAAGCTATGTATTTTTCGTGCGTAGCTTCAGCTACGCACTTTTTGTTTTATGCGAAAAATATTTGCTTTTTTGAAAAAATCGAAAAAATTTGAAAAATTTTTCGATTTTATAAAATCAAAAGCCGTTTTAAATTGTCTATATTATGAAAGGAAATGAGAGGAGGTCATTTTATGAACATTTCCCACTTAGTAGAGAAAATTAAGAAGGGAGATAACAAATCATTTGAAAAGCTCTACAAGCTTACAGAGCGTGAAGTGTGGTTTACTTGTATCAGCTTTTTAAAGAACGAAACAACCGCACAGGACATTATGCAGGAAACTTACATAACGGCTTTTTTAAAAATCCAATCTTTGGAAAAATCATCACAAATCAGAAGTTGGCTTAACAGAATTGCCGTTAATAAGTGCAAAAATTATTTGAAAGGTAAAGGTGAAATCCAACTGGACGATGAAATTTTTGAAAATCAGGCAATAGTTGACGAGCGTATATCAATTCCCGAAGAATACATTTCAGACAAGGCAAAGAGAGAAATTATTCTTTCGATTATGCAGGAAGTACTGTCCGATGTTCAGTATCAGACAGTGATTATGCACTATTTTAATGAAATGACTGTTGATGAAATCGCAGAAGTCTTTGAATGTTCAAGGGGTACTGTGCTTTCAAGGCTCAACTATTCAAGGGCAAAGATGAAAACTGCAATTGAAGATTACGAAAACAAAAGCGGTGACAAGCTTCACGGTGTTGTATTTGTTCCGTTCTTTACAACAATTTTCAGAGAGCAGGCAAAGAGCCTTTGCGTTCCGAGCATAAAAATCACACTTCCAAACGGAGAAAGCCTTGTAACTGCGGCTTCAAAGGGTGTTTCAACAGCGGTAAAATCGAGTACCGCAACTGCGGTTAAGACAGGTGCAGTTACAGCGGTTAAGACAAAAGTCATAGCTATGGCTTGCGGTATGACCTTACTTTTTGCAGGCACAACAGTCGGCACAAGTCTTCTTGCAGGCTGTAAAAGTGACAAAGTTCCGACCGCAACAACTTCTGCTCAGACCACTGCACAGGCAACTACAGTTCCTGCGGTAACAGTACCAAAGGCAGTTAAAGATTTGGTAGACAAGGGTGAAATCAAAGTCGACAAAGACGGCAACATCACTGATAAGAAGGGTAAGAAAGTTGAAGTAAAAGACGGTAAGGTAGAAGTAAAAACCGATGACGGTAAGACAGTTACAGTTAAGGTTGACGATGTAAAAGCTACGGTATCTAACAACAATAACAGCAATAAGGGTAACACCGAAAAGAAGGAAGATACTAAGTCAAACACATCTTCAAAGAAAGACAATTCTTCAAAGACAAATACATCAAAGGTTGACACTTCTAAGAATGACAAGAAACCAGCGTCTAAGCCGAGCAACTCTTCAAAGAACGACACAAAGCCAGCTCAGAAGCCAGCATCTAAGCCAAGTGAATCTTCAAAAGATCCTCACGAAGGTAAGACTTATCATGAGGCAGTATATAAGTACTATAAGCACCACGATGCAGTGACAAAAGAACACAAAAGAGAGTGGATTGTAACAGGTACTCACGAGGAAGATGTATATGATTACGATTGGGTAAATGTGTGCAATGATTGTGGTATGCAGTTGCCAGATTCTAATACTTTATTAGATCATTTGGAATGGGAGGCAGATCATGGTGGTAAGGGATCTTATCACGCAGAGAAACAGAAGATTAAGGTTGGCACTAAAACAGTAGAAGACGGTCATTGGAAAGAAGCATACACAGAAACAATCTCCCCAGCTTACGACGAGGAAGTATCTGAAAATGATCACTGGGATAAGAAAGTTCTTATCCAGTAAGCGTACTGATATTAATTTGATAGCAAGTATAAAATCGTATAAATCCTTAAAATAATTATTAGGGAAGAGAGGGTTCATAAAGAACCCTCTTTTTCTATGCTAAAAATAAATATTATACTAAAGAAAGTATTTAACTTAGTTAGGATTTATGGTACAATATAAACATATTAAAAGAGGTATTTATAGGAAAAGTTATAACCCGATGAGGGTAATTATGATATGGGAATGCTCTGTAATCAACAAAATAAAAAAAGAGGTTAAGCATTAGAAAAAATTGCTTAACCTCTTTGTTGTTTTAATAATAGAAAAATCTTTTGTGTTACGGTGTAATAAATTTTAAAAATATATTATCTTGTTCCTTTGAAAATCGGCAGGCAAACTAAAATGACAGTAAGTTTGACAGTAAGTTTGACT
>ENA-OUQN01001680-OUQN01001680.1-human-gut-metagenome-genome-assembly--contig:-NODE-1680-length-12461-cov-4.413832_pt1 | contig 12461 bp, 16 predicted proteins | sample MGYA00237950_ERZ548832 | MGnify/ENA primary metagenome ERZ548832 (study PRJEB26490, sample SAMN05194703) | human gut metagenome | biome: terrestrial biome; feature: human-associated habitat; material... | reverse complement strand
GATAGTTCTATATTACTAGATAAAGATAAAAATATAATTAATGTTTCTGATGATGTTTTTAAAGCTAAATATTTATCTGATATTTCTTTTTCATCTAATGATTATGCTTTAAATAGTTTGCTTACTCTTATTCCTAAAAAGATTTATATTCATCTTATAGATAATTGTATTGATGAATTTATTCATACTCTTTCTCTTATATTTGAAAGTAGAGTTGAAATTTGTACTGATTGTGATATTTGTAAAATTTATAAAAATAATCCTATGAATTTAAAAAGAACCTTTATTAAAAAATAATTATGATAAGGTTCTTTTTTCGACAAAATTTTACACAAAAACTGGGATAAATTTAGTCTGTCCCTAATGTCTCACATGCTCATATTAATTCCTTTTGCTACTACTTCTGTCATATTTTCTATTAAATCATCTATTTCTTTTGGTGTAACTATTAGATTAAAGTCTCCTGGAATAAGTGCCTCTTTTATTTCATCGTAATTATCCTGTTCTTTTAATTTATTTAAATATTCATTTGATTTTGCTTCTTCTTGTAATTTTGTTATAAATAAATTTAAACAATCATTTACAAGTACTGCTGTTTCTACTACTGTTGGTATTCCTATTGCTATTACTGGGATTCCTAGTGTTTCTTTACTTATTTCTGACCTCTTATTTCCTACTCCGGCTCCTGGAACTATTCCTGTGTCTGAAAGCTGAACTGTACTGCTTATCCTTTCTATGCTTCTTGATGCTAATGCATCTATTACTATTACTAGTTTTGGATGAATGTTGTCTACTATCCCTTTTAAAATTTCTACTGTTTCTATTCCTGTTGTTCCTAATACTCCTGGTGATATCGCACTTACCATTCTTGTCCCTTCTTCTACATATTGTGGCAAATAGTTTATAATGTGTCTTGTTACTTCAATGTCATTTACTACTTTTGGGCCTAAGCTGTCTGGTGTTACATATATATTTCCAAGCCCTACTACTAAGATTTCTCCTTGTTTGTCTATATGTGTATCTAGTATTTTTGTAAGTTCGTTTGATAATGTTTCTGCTGATTTTTCTATATCTTCATCTTGTGCTATTTTTAGTTTTTTTATATCTATTGTTATATAGTTTCCTATTGGCTTTCCTATTGCTTTTTGTCCTTCTTCATTTGTTATTTTTACACGTTCTACTGTTATATTTTCATTTATTTCTTCTTTTTCACTTTCTATTCCGTCTATTTCATTTTCTATGCTATTTGCTTTTCTATATAAATCTCTTCTTTCTGTTGCTAAGTCTGTTCTGAAATTAAATGGTTCTTTTTCACAGTTTTTTTGAATTTTTTCTTTTTCTATGTCTGGTTTTGACATATATTTTTCTAACATAAAAACCAACTCCTACTTTTTAGTATTCGTTGGTTTTTGATTTTTATTCATTTTTTATTTTTTTAGTTCAATTTTGAAGTCATATGTGTTTGCATAGTCTAATGTCATACTTGTATTAAATTGTGTTTTTGCTCCTGGTTGTAATGGTGAGATTATTCCTCCGACCTTTACTATTTCTTTTCCGTTTTTGTCTAATAATGTTACATCTACTAATTGCATATTTGTTGCTGTGTTTCCTGTATTTGTTACGTCTGCTAATAATACTGTTTGTCCGTTTTGTTCTGTTAATTGCATATTTTCAAATTTATATGCTCCAACTTGTTTTACTTTGCTTAATTCTGAACTTGTATTTAATTTTGTTCCGTCTTCTAGTACTTGTACATATTCTTCTACTACGTTGTTTTCTTCTACTACTGTATTTTCAGTAGTATTGTTACTTTCTTTATTTTGTTTTTTACTTCCTACAAATGCAATTATTGCAATTACTAGTATTACTAATAATACTAATATCATAATTTTTTCACCTTTTTTCATGTGTTCTCCTTCTTTCCTTTTTTATTTTTCATATGTTTTTTATGGATTTATAATATAATTTTTTTATGTTTTTGTCAAGGAGTTTTATATAATATTTATATTTCTTATCATATTTTCCTGTGACATATCTATTGTAAACTTATTTTATATCTATTCCAAATCCACCATAATAATTACTATTATTTTCATCTGTACCATATATATGTGTAATATATGTTCCATTTTCATTATTATGTTCTGACTTTTTTACACTATAATACCATGTTTTTTTATTATTTTTCATTTTTGAAGTTGCCTCATACCATATTATATCATCCTGTCCATTATTTTCAGTCCATGTTGGAGCACCTTATTTATATTACAACAATTACTCATTTTTTAAAATATTCCTACTATTTCTCCATTTTCATCTATATCTATGTTTTCAGCTGCTGGAATTCTTGGAAGTCCTGGCATAGTCATAATTTTACCTGCAATAGCAACTACAAAGCCAGCTCCTGCTTTTAAATTAACATCTCTAATTGTAATTTTAAATGGTTCTTTACATTCTAAATTTTTACTGTCATCAGAAAAAGAATATTGAGTTTTTGCAATACATACAGGTAATTTTGAAAATCCCATTTTTTCTATTCTTTCAATTTCTTTTTTTGCCTCTTCTGAAAATTCAACACCTATAGCTCCATAAACTTCTGTTGCTATTTTTTCTATTTTGTTTTTTATACTATCTTGCAAATCATAAATATATTTAAAATTTTCTTCTTTTTTTACTAAGTCTACTAGTTTTTCAGCAATATCTATAGCTCCTTCTCCACCTTTTGCCCATCCTTCTACAACACTTGTATCAATATTTTTATTTGCTAATTGCTTACTTACGTATTCAATTTCTTCTAAACTGTCTGTATTATATTTATTTAGTGCTACAATTACGTTTAAACCAAATTTTTCTTTTAAATTCTCAATATGTTTATATAAATTTGACATTCCTCTACTTAAAGCTTCCATGTTTTCTTCTTGGATCTTATCTTTTTCTGCTCCTCCATGGTATTTTAATGCTTTTATTGTTGCAACAATAACAACTGCATCTGGTTTAATTTGAGCCTTTCTACATTTTATATCTAAGAATTTCTCTGCTCCTAAATCTGCTCCAAATCCTGCTTCTGTAATTGTATAGTCTGCTAATTTCATTGCCATTTTTGTTGCAATTATGCTATTACATCCATGTGCAATATTTGCAAATGGTCCACCATGTATTAATGCTGGTGTATGTTCCAATGTTTGTACTAAATTTGGTTTTATTGCATCTTTTAAAAGTACTGTCATTGCTCCTTCTGCCTTCAAATCGTGTGCATATATTGGTTCTTTTTTTGAGTTATATCCTATTATAATACTCCCTAATTTTTGTTTTAAATCTTCTATATTTTCTGCTAAGCAAAGTATTGCCATTATTTCTGAGGCTACTGATATATCAAATCCATCTTCTCTTGGTACTATATTTTTTTCTCCTGATAATCCTGTTTCTATTTTTCTTAATTGCCTATCATTTAAGTCTACACATCTTTTCCATGTTACTTCTTGTATGTCTAGTTCATTTCCAAAATATATATGATTGTCTATCATACTTGCTAGTAAATTATTTGCAGATGTTATTGCATGTATATCTCCTGTAAAATGAAGATTTATGTCCTCCATTGGTGCTACTTGCACATGTCCTCCACCAGTAGCGCCACCTTTTATTCCAAATACTGGTCCTAATGATGGCTCTCTTAATGCAAGTATGGATTTTTTACCAATTTTAGAAAGTCCATCTGCTATGGCTATTGAAACAGTAGTTTTTCCTTCCCCTAATGGTGTTGGGTTAATCGCTGTTACTAATATTAGTTTTCCATTTTTTTTGTTTTTCATTTTTTCATATACTTCATTAGATATTTTTGCTTTATATTTTCCGTAACATTCAATATATTCTTCATCAATATTTATTTTTTTTGCAATTTTATCTATTTTTTCTAATTCTACACTTTTTGCTATTTCTATATCTGTCATGTTGTTTCACCTCTTAATATTAATATTCTAAAAAAGAGCTCTAAAAAATTTTGGGCTCTTTTAATATATTATGCTATAATTCCTACTATAACTCCAAGTAATGCTCCTACAAAAACTTGAACTGGTGTATGTCCTAAAACTTCTACCAATCTTTCTGATACTTGTACTCCTGTAAGTCCTGGCGTTTCTATTATTTTATTTAATAAAGCTGCTTGTTTTCCGGCTGCTCTTCTTACTCCACATGCATCATACATAACAACAAATGCCATTATTAATGATAATGCAAAAATTGGTGTATCTACTCCTTGGTATTTTCCTATCATTGTTGCTAGTGATACTACAATTGCTGAATGTGAGCTTGGCATTCCTCCAGCACCTATTATTCTTTTAAAATTGAATTTTTTTGTTGTTATTAAGTCATATATAACCTTATATAATTGAATAAAGAACCATAATAAAAATGGTACATATATGTATTTATTTTGTATTAATCCCATAAAATTGTTCACTTTCCTTTTTCCCCTTAAAGTATTCTTTTTGTATATAAAATTTTATTCTTCTGAAACAAAATTTTCTTCTTTTACGTCTCCATCTTTTTCAAGTAATATTGTTATTTTCTTTTCTGCTTCTTCTAATATTTTATTGCATTCTTTTGAAATTTTTATACCTTCTTCAAATTTAGATATTGATTCATCTAAATTTAAGTCTCCCTTTTCTAATTCGGTTACTATATTTTCTAAATCACTCATGTTTTTTTCAAAATTTGTATTTGCCATGTTATATTCTCCTCTTATATCTTATCTTTAAAATGTTTTCAAAATTCAACGCTTTGCTTTATAATAATTTTATTATAAAATTTCTGCTTGTTTTTCTCCGTCTGCAAACCTTATATTTACTTTGTCCCCTGTTTTTAAATCTTTTGAATTTTTTATTATTTTGTTGTCTTGTTCAACTAAAGAATACCCTCTTGTTAATGTCTTTAGTGGACTTAAAGTATCTAGCTTTGATACTAACTCTATATATTTTGTTTTTTCTTCTTTTTGTTTTGTTTTTATTGTATTTTCAAGTCTTTTTATATATGCATCTATTTTTAAGTAATTGTCATTTATATTTCTCAATGGTTCTTTAAACACTCTACTTGACATACATTTTTCATATCTTAGTTTCATTATTTCAACTTTTTTTATTAGTGTTAATCTTAGTCTGTTTTGATATGTATTTATTTTTTGTTTTACTTCATATATATCTGGAACTGCAAGTTCTGCTGCTGCAGACGGTGTTGGTGCTCTTAGGTCTGCTACAAAGTCTGAAATTGAAAAGTCTGTTTCATGCCCTACTGCCGAAATTACTGGTATTTCTGAATTGTAAATTGCATGTGCAACTATTTCTTCATTAAATGGCCATAAATCTTCTAATGAACCTCCGCCTCTGGCTAAGATTAAAACATCTGCCAATTTGTTTTTGTTCATAAATTTTATTCCATATGCAATCTTTTCTGCTGCTCCTTCTCCTTGAACTGGAACAGGAAATAGTCTAATGTTTACATTTGGATTTCTACGTGTACTTACATTTATTATGTCTCTTATTACAGAACCTGTTTGTGATGTTAAAACACCTATTACTTTAGGCATTTGTGGTATTTTTTGCTTATGTTCTTCTGCAAAATATCCTTCTTCTTCAAGTCTTTGTTTTAATTCTTCATATTTTTTGTATAGAATTCCTACTCCATCTTCTTGCATTGCTTTTACATAAATTTGATAAACTCCGTCTCTTTCAAAAACTGAAACTCCTCCAAGTACAAAAACTTTCATGCCATCTTTTGGCATGAATCCAAGTTTTTGTGCATATGTTTTGAACATTACACATTTTATTAATGAGTTTTCATCTTTTAAAGTAAAGTACATATGACCTGTGTAATGATTTTTAAAATTTGATATTTCACCTTTTATTAGAACATTGTTTAAATATTCATCATCTGCAATTTTGTTTTTAATATAACTATTCAGTTCAGTTACACTTATTGCCATTTCTTCATATTTCATAGATTATTTTCCTTTACTATACTTGCTAAAACTCCGTTTACGAAATTTTTAGATTTGTCTTCTCCATATTTTTTTGCTAGTTCAACTGCTTCATTTATTGATACTTTATATGGTACATCACTAAATTTTATTTCATATATTGCAAGTTTTAATATTGCTAAATCCATTTTTGAAATTCTACTTAATTTCCATTCATCTTTTAAGTTCATTTCAATGTCTTTTAATATTTCTTCTTGATGTTTTTCTATTCCTGTTATTGCATCTTCAATATAATTTTTTGCTTCTTGATCTTTTATATTGTTACTTTCAAAATATAATTCAATTTGATCTTGTATGTCTTCTACTTTTTGAATTTCTAGACTGTATATTAATTTGAAAGCATTTTCTCTCATTAATGTTCTATTCATTTTTCCATTCCCTTTCGCTCACTTTGTTTGCTGTTATTACATTTTATCAATAAATTTTTTTAATTTTGCTTTAACATCATCTTTGTTTTGTTGAACATAATTACCTATAATTGCTCCTGCTAATATTAATAAAATTCCAATAATTACATAATATAATCTTGTTGCTAGTAGTACTATTGCAATAATTATTCCTATTATTGCTCCTTTATATTGGTTTATAAATTTTTTGAAATCGTCCATCTCTTATTTCATCCCTTTCTATAATATAACAAATCTTTATATTTAGATTTTTGTTCTATTACATTGCTGTTTTTGGTTGTTTTTCTTGAACAGCTTTTTTTACTGTTATATTAACTTCTTTAACTTCTAAGTCTGTTGTTTCTTTTACTTTTGTTTTTATTTTGTCTTGTAAATCTGCTGATAAGTCTTTTATTACTGTGTCTGAACCTACTACTAAATTAACAAAAATATTAACATTATTTTCTTTGTCTAGTTCAACTCTTGATGTTACTTCTTTTGCCATTTTGTATTGTTTTGTAACTGCTTGAACTAAGTCTTCTATTGTTTCTTTTGATATCATTAGTTTTCCATTGTCATTTGCTAAAAGTATTCCTTGTTTATCTTTTAGCTCTTGTTTAGATGTTGGGTCAAAGAATATACATCTAAGTGATAATAGTATAAATACTATGCTTACTCCTAATATTATTTTTGATGATGTTCCATATAATATCAAATCTTTTACTAAATTTTGTACTACATCTATGTCTATCCATCCAAATACTAATAGACATGCTATTACTGATAATATTAAAATTATGTTTGAATATATAATTAGTGTTACTTTTTCTATAAATTTCATTTTTTATTTCTCTCCTTCGTTTTCATTTGTTTCTTTTTGGTTGTCTGTGTTTTCAATTTTTGATATATTTGTGTCAACACCTTGTACATGTACATTTACTTCTTCTACTTTGAAACCAGTCATGCTTTCTACTGATTTTTTTACTCTATTTTGAATTTCAAATGCTACATCTGGTATTCTTGAACCATATTCAACTATGATGTTTACATCTATTTTTGCTGTATTTTCTGTTTTGTCTACTTTTATTCCTTTTGCCATATTTTTTTTTCCACTTAGTACTTCTGTTATTCCTCCTGCAAATCCTCCTGACATTGATGCTACTCCCTGTACTTCTGATACGGCTACTCCTGCTATTACTGCTATTACGTCATTTGATATTTCTATTCCATTTTCTGTGTTTTCTGAATTTTCTGTTTCTGCTTTTTTGTTTTCGTCTTGTGTATTTTCTTTTGTTTCATCTTGTTTGCTTTCATTTTCAATAACTTCTTTTTCAGAGTTTTTTTCTTCCATTTTTTATTCCTCCTTTTTTGAAATTTTTAATGATGTGCAATTTTTTTATATAATATTTTTTACTATATAAAAATTGATATACTTAATTACTTTATAAGTATATCAATTTTTCCTATTTTTTACAACCTTTTTGATTGTTTTTGTTTTATTTTTTTATTTTTCTATTTTCTCTTTAGTTAATTGAGCTATTTTGCAATTCTATTTTGTTTCTTGGTATTATTCCATTTGCTGTATTTGCTTCATAATATACCCTTCTTGCAAGTGCACATATATCTTTTGTAAGAAAAAATGTTAACCTTTTTGGTGCTTTAAGACAATATGTTAATGTATGGGCCGATAATTTTCTTGCAGTTTCAAGGAATTCTACTTTACTTTCATTTCTTTTGCTGACATATACTGACAATTTTTTTATCCTCCTTTTTTATTAACCCTCCTTCCGGAGGGCTGATATTATCAACAATTTTTATTTTTTCTCACACATATACTTTTTTGTTATTTTTAACTTTAAGCTTCCATGATGTTAGATTGAAAAGCCAGGCGCCACCCCATAGTAACTATAAGCATAACTACCGGTGCAATTGCCGCCGCTGCCCACACGGCAGAAAGTATTACTATAACCATAATAAGGAGAGCGAAACCACCAATAATATGAACTACTAGTATTAGGTTTTTTTGTTACGTTTGTAGAATTGCTATAAGACGTACTTTCTAAGTTTGTTTTATAATATTTATATTGGCTACCTTCTGTTGCTGCAGCATATCCTCTTGTATTTCCTCCATTATATCCATTATCCCATATTTCTCCACATGATAATAACCATAATTTATCTGAGCATGTTGATTTTGCTCCAGTATTATATGTTGTTATATATTCTTTATTTACCGCTTTTATATAATTTTTTATACTTAATGATTCATACACTGTTCCATTTAATGTTGTTCTTAATGGCATTGCTGCCCATCCATTCGTATTATTATTATTAGGATTCATTGCTGAATCATATGTTACAAAATCTACGTATTCAAAGCTTATTCCTGCTTTTTCTGTTCCTGTTTTAATTCCATATGCGTTAGAATCTGTTAATGGATCATGATTAAATCCTAATATCCTTACTGTTTCTCCAGCTACTGCTATTGTATCTCCAACTCCTAATGTTTTTGTTTCTCCATTTAATGTTACTGTTACTTCTGCTGTATCACTTGTTATATTTGTATTACTTGATATTAATTGTGCTATAGTTGAAAGTTCTGCCCATGAATATGTTATTGCACTTGCTGTATGTGTTGTTGATCCTGGTATGGCATTATTCACTGCTTTTTCTGTCATATATTCTTTTTCCTTTTCTGCTTTTTGTCCATTTCCTGATGTTACTACTACCTTTACAGTATATTTTTTTCCTTGTTCTAAGTTATCAAATGTATATTGGTTATCTGTTGCTTTTTGTGCTGTTCCATAATTGCTGTCATTTTCTCCTTTTATATAGCATTCTACTGTTCCACCTTGACTTCTTTTTGTTGTTATTTTTAATGCTATGGATTTTGATGTTGTTGTTGCACTAAAATCTACTGATGGTACTATTTTCCCTACTTCTCCTATAAATTCTTGTTCTTCCATTGAGACTTTATACATATCGTTATCTACTATTACGTCAAAATATGGTGGAACTGTTTGTCCATCTTCTTCTGTACTTATCTCTCCATCTACATTTACTGTTTTTTCTATTTTTTTAATTCTTCACTTTTCTCTGCTTTTCCTCTTGCTATTTCTAGTATTTCTGAATCTGTCTTATCATAATTTGTTGTTTGTACTTCCATTAAATTTAAACTTAGCCATTCTTTTATTTGTCCTCTTTTTGCTTCTAACTTTGCTTTATTTGCATTTTGAAACAACCCTGTACTAGTTAATGCTTGTATTGATATTGTTGATAATATTAATAATATAATTATTGTAATTACTAGTGCTACTAGTGTTATACCTCTTGCTGTTTTTCTCATTTTTTTACCTCCCTTATATTTTTATAGATAATTTTGTTGTGCAATTTTGAAATTTTTATTTTTTCAGCACAAAAAGATAGCAAATAAAATCTATATTTAAAAACCCTTATTAGTAGTGTACCTTCTAATAAAGTTCAAATATAAATTTATTTACTATCTTTATATTATTAATCTCTTCAATTCTATTATATTTGTTGCATTTGCAAAGTTATTTATTTTTCCATCAAATACCATGTGTGTACAGCCATACGGCTTTCAGCGTATGTTTTTTTCATTTGTATTCCTCCATTTTTTTATATATAATATAACTCAAAATTTAATAAATTGTCAATGTTTTTGTAATCTTTATTCGAAAATTTGGATTTTTTAGTTCAATTCTTCTATTTCTTGTTTAGTTAATCCTGTTGTTTCTATTATTTGCTCAATTGGTATTCGTATTTTTAGTAATTTTTTTGCTATTTCTTTTCTTTCTTCTTCTTTCCCTTTCTCTATTCCTTTTTCTATTCCTTCTTCAACTCCAGCCTCGAAAAAGTTATGCTCGCTTGTTAGTCTATTATATTCTGCCATTATTATTGAATTATGCCTTTCCCTTTCTTTTGGATCTTCACTTATAAAGTCTAATGTATTCATTGCTTTTTTTATTTCTTTATTTTCTTTTTCTGCCAACATTATCTCCTCCTTTCTTTGCGTAAATACACACATCCATTGGTCCAGTTTTGTAAATTTTGATGGCTCTTTCTTTTTGTATTTTGGTAATTCTATGTAGTGAAACTCTATGTATTTTGATGCTATTTGTTCTTCCTCTTTATATCCCATATCTACATATTCTTCTTCTAATGTTTCATCAAACTTCATTTTTCCTACACTATGATAACTATTTCTTTTTAAAAAATTATAATTTGTTATAAATATTACTATGCTCTTTTTTAATTTTGTATAGTCATCTCCTACTTGTAATTGGCTTGTAATCATATTTCCTAAATATTGTACTCCTCTTTCTTCTGTATCTTTCTTGTCTTTCATCTGCATTTCCACATCTAATACCATTCCATCATCTGTTTCTGCTTTGATATCTAAAAGTCCACGTTTTTCGTCTTTTTCATATGGTATTATTTCTGGGTTTTTAATTGTTACTTCCTTTATGTCTTTCCTTAAAATTGCCTCCAAAAAATCTTTTAATACACTTTCGTTTCCTTCGAATGCAAATACTCTTTTGAATATGTAATCATCTGTAAGTGGTAGTCTTTCTACTTCTCTTATTTTTTTATTTGCCATAGGCATCTTCCTCTCTAATTATACTAAATATTTTTGTTTTTGGCAACACTATTTAGTAAATATTTATTATTTATTTACAATTAAAGAGACAATTACAGACTAAATATGCATATTAAAATATTTTGAAACACTAGTGTATTAGGGTTATCAACACTTTTGTTTTTATACAGCACTTTATAAAATACCTTTTTATAATTTTATGGGTATTGTTAGATTTAATTTAAATATTTATTTTAAAACTTTAATTTTTTGGATTAATTTCGAAATTAAATATTTCTAGATTAAATTTTAATTTTTTGTCCTCCCTAAGGTGTTTGAATTAATTTTTATTTTTAAATCTTTAATAGCCATGCAATTGTCTAATTAATTGCATGGCTATATATTATCATAATTTTATGTTGATTGTCAATGATGATTTATTCAAAAACTTGAAACTCTTCTATGTGGTTTCCTCTTAAAAAGTCATTTATACTCATTCTTTTTGCATTTTCTCCTTGAATTTCCAGTACACTTAAAATTCCCTTTTTAGTTTTTATGAATAATCCATCTCTTTGATCTGAAACAAGTACTGTACCATTTCTAAAAATTTGAATATTGTCTTCATCATATCCAATGTTGTTTGCAATATCAACTTTCCAAAATTTTATTTTTGAACCATTTAAAAATGTATATGCTCCCATTATAGGATTTAATCCTCTTACTAAATTCTTAATTTCTTGTGCTGTTTTATTTTCCCAATCTATTTTTGCCATCTCTTTATTTAACATTGGAGCAACCGAAAAATCTTCTCCTTGTTTTTCTCTTGGTGCTGTTCCATTTTCTATTTGTTTTAAAGTTTCTACTAGTAACTCTCCTCCTATTTTAGAAAGTCTATCCCATAATTCACCTGTTGTTTCATCTTCTCCAATCTCAACTTCTTGTTTTAAAATCATATCTCCTGTGTCCATTCCAACATCCATATACATTGTCGTGATACCTGTTTTTTTATCTCCATTTAAAACAGCCCATTGTATTGGTGCTGCTCCTCTGTATTTTGGAAGTAATGAACCATGTACATTTATACATCCTAGTTTTGGTATGTCTAGAATTTCTTTTGGCAATATTTTTCCATATGCTACAACACATATTACATCTGGATTCATATCTTTTATTTGACTTATAAATTCTTCATTTTTCTTTACTTTTTCTGGTTGAAATATTTTCAAGTTTTTTTCTATTGCAAATTCTTTTACAGGTGATGCAACTAGTTTCATTCCTCTTCCTTTTGGTCTATCTGGATTTGTTACAACGCCTAATATGTTATGTCCTGCATTGTATACCGCTTCTAAACTATCTCTTGCAAAATCGGGTGTTCCCATAAATAATATATTTAACATTTTATCTTCTCCTCTCTGTGTGTCCAAAAGGGACGGTTCTAATTGGACAA
>ENA-OUQN01001678-OUQN01001678.1-human-gut-metagenome-genome-assembly--contig:-NODE-1678-length-12469-cov-5.289431_pt1 | contig 12469 bp, 7 predicted proteins | sample MGYA00237950_ERZ548832 | MGnify/ENA primary metagenome ERZ548832 (study PRJEB26490, sample SAMN05194703) | human gut metagenome | biome: terrestrial biome; feature: human-associated habitat; material... | reverse complement strand
GCTCGAACCTATGACCCTCTGCTTGTAAGGCAGATGCTCTCCCAGCTGAGCTAAGCTTCCACTTGCTTGTCTTTCCGGTGTTTTTTGTGTTTTCCTCACCGGCGACTATTACAGTATATCACATTGCAAGGGGTTTGTCAAGCGTTTTTTTCAAAAAAATCGAAAAAACGCACACTTTGTTATGTCTGTATAGTTTCAACATTGTTCCATTGTGTGATATGCACATGAAAGCCGTCTAATTTCTGCCATTTTCGCCGCTGCGACGGAACAGCCGCAGTACTTCCAGCCGCAACGCCCCATGTTCGGGAGCCGACAGATCCGCATCTTTTTCCAGAATTTTTTTTGCCGTTTCCTGCACTTCATGGAGCAGCTGGGTGTCATGGGACAGGTCGGCGATCTGTAACGGCGGCAGACCGTGCTGCCGCTGCCCGAAAAAGTCCCCCGGCCCCCGCAGCTGTAAATCCGCCTCCGCGATCTGAAAGCCGTCGTTGGTACGGCTCATGATCTGCATGCGGGTGCGGCAGTCCTCCGTCACGTGGTCGGTCATGAGGATACAGTAACTCTGTGCACTGCCCCGTCCCACGCGGCCCCGCAGCTGGTGCAGCTGGGACAAGCCGAACCGTTCAGCGTTTTCGATCAGCAAAATGGTAGCGTTTGGCACATCAACGCCAACTTCAATCACGGTGGTGCTGACCAGCAGATCCAGTTCATGGTTCCGGAACGCCGTCATCACGTTGTCCTTCTCTGCCGGCTTCATTCTGCCGTGGAGCAGTCCCACCCGATAGGCAGAGAACGCCCCTGCCTGTATGGACTCTGCATAGCTGGAAACCGCCTGTAATTCGCTCTCGTCCCGATCGTCGATCATGGGGCAGACAATATAGCCCTGATGCCCCTGTTCCAGCTGCTGCCGGATAAAGCTGTACGCCCGCTGCCGCAGCTTTCCGGTGACTGCAAAAGTCTGCACCGGCAGCCGTCCGCGGGGCAGTTCTTTCAGAACAGAAATGTCCAGATCGCCGTAGATCATCAGAGCCAGCGTGCGGGGAATCGGCGTCGCCGACATGACCAGCTTGTGAGGACAGCCGCCCTTGTCCGCCAGCAGCGTCCGCTGTGCCACGCCGAAGCGATGCTGCTCGTCCGTAATTACCAGCCCCAGCCGTGCAAAGGAAACCTCTTTCTGAAAAATCGCATGGGTGCCCACCACCAGCGTCATGCTGCCGTCCGCCAGTGCTTCGTAAATCTCCCGCCGTTCCTTGGCACGGACAGAGCCGGTGAGCAGCCCCACAGACACGCCCAGCGGCTCCAGAAACTGCTGCATGGTGTGATAGTGCTGCACCGCCAGAATTTCCGTCGGAGCCATCAGAGCACACTGCATGCCGTTCCGTGCGGCAAAATAGCACGCCGCCGCCGCAACCGCAGTTTTCCCGCTGCCCACATCGCCCTGTAACAGGCGGTTCATGGGAGCATCACCGCACAGGTCGGCTGTAATTTCCTCCACTGCATGCTTCTGTCCTGCCGTCATGGTAAACGGCAACGCCCCGTAAAACGGTTCCAGATCGGTATCCTGCCGCATGGGATAGGCAGACCGCCGCCGGTTGTCCGCACGGCGTATCAGCATGCCCAGCTGCAATTGCAGCAGTTCGTCAAAGGCAAGCCGCCGGCGAGCCGTTTCCATCAGTGCCGGATTGGCAGGAAAATGCACCTGTTCCAGTGCCGCCGTCAGGGGCAGCAGTCCGTGTTCCAGACGCATCTCCTCCGGCATCCAGTCGAAAGGCTGCTGCCGCATCAGTTCGATCGCCTGCTTGACTGCCCGCACCAGAATCGGCATGGTAATGCCGCTGGTCAAAGGATAGGACGGGTAGATCAGTTCCTTGCTGTCGTCCGCCAGCACGTGAGGTGCAGAAATTTCCCGCCGCAGCAGTCCGCCCTGCAATTTGCCGGACATGCGGTACCAGCTTCCCGTGTGCAGAGCCTGAAAGCCGTAGGGGTTGTTGTATAAGATCACCGTCACGTCATTCAGCCCGTCCGTGGCAACCGCCTTGAAAATGGTCATGCCCTTGCGGATAAACTGCGGGGCAAGCTTGTGCACGATCTGCACCCGAATCACACAGGGTTCTCCCGTAGGTGCCGCCGCAACGGGGACAGGGTGGCTGTAGTCCAGATACCCCCGCGGCACATGGTACAGCAAATCATAGGGAGTGCGGATCCCCAGCTTTTCCAGAGCCTCCGCCCGCTTGGTGCCAATGCCTTTCAGGTTGGCAACCGGCTGAAATAATGCGTCCATGAAACGATTCCTCCTTTCTGAAAAAATGTTGTTCGAGGGAACACAGCCTCTTTCGCTCTATTATAGCACAGTTTCCTGCAAAAGGCAACAAAAAGCTTCCCCGCCAACGCGAAGAAGCTTTTTTCAAAAAATCTCAAAGAGGGACATTTGTCTTATTTGTTGTTGTAGCCGTCAATGACTTCATCGATCACAGAGGACCACTCGTCACGCACTACAGCCCAGGAGTCCTTGTCGCCGTTCAGCAGTGCAGAGGTCAGGTTGTTCATGACACCTCTGGTTTCGTAGGTGTATTCGCCGTCGCCGTACATTCTGCTGCCCATGCCATAGCCGAAGTCGAATACCGGTGTGATGTTCTTCGGATTCTTGTAATCCTGCAACGCATCATACTGTTCCTCGGTCACATAGGACTTCAACTTGCCCTGTGCGTTGACTTCCGGAATGATCGCCTTTTCCTTGGCAGCGTCCTTGTATTCGTCGATCATAGCTGCCAGACGCTCGCACTTGATGTACGCTGCAACTGCATCGCCCTTGTCAGAATTCTTGACCAGCATCTTTGCACCGAAGTTGCAGTTCAGATAGTATTCATCACTGCCCGGCTGCTTCGGGAACGGTACGATCATCAGATCGTTTTCTTCCACAAAGCCGTCATCTTCATAGTCCGGATTCGGATCCGCCTTGACATTCGATGCACCCAGTGCCCAGTCTGCCATGCCGAAGAACAGCGTGGAGCCGTCGTCCGGCAGATAGCCGTACCATGTGGGATCATACAGACCAAGGCTCATGATTTCTTCCATTACACCCTCGGCTTCTTCAATTGCCGGATTGCTGATATTGTTGGAGAACTTAGAGCCGTCATACTTGACAAATGTTTCGCCGGTAGACTGCACTATTGCCTGACCAAACCAGCCGTTGATGCCGTAGCGGGTTTCGCCGTCCTTGGCATTGGAAACGAACGTTTTCATCATGTCCATGAAAGCGTCCCAGTCCCACTTGTCCTTCTTGTACAGCTCGTAAGGATCGTCCAGACCGTTCTCCTCACACAGGGAACGGTTATAGGTGATCAGCAGCGGATCAGACAGGCAGTACGGTACTACATAATGCTTGTCCTTATACTTGAACATTTCAATAACGTCTGACATATCCGACCAGATGTCGTCGCTCAGATCCAGATAGTCGTCCAGCGGCTGATACTGTTCCTTGGTCACGCCGTTGGGCACAGCGTCCCACTCATAGGGGAACATGTCCACCGGATCGCCGCCCAGAATACGGCTTGCCAGTGTGTCAAACTTGGTGTCAGAGGTACAGGAAACATACTCCACCTTTGCACCATATTTGTCCTCGAACAGCGACAGGGCAACGCTTCTGTCCTGATTGTTCTTCGGGTTGATGTCATAGTCTGCCAGCCAGTAAATGGTCTGTCCCTTAATGTCCGGATCATTCTTGACCATATCGTCTACCAGAGAAGCATCAATGGCAACGTCGTCCTTTTCCTTATAGGCAGATTCTGCCTCGGAGGAAGAAGCACTCTTGGAATCGTCCGAACCGCCGCCGCAGGCACCCAGTACTCCCACCACTGTCAAAGCCATCAGTGCCGCCAGCATACGTTTTAAAGTTCTCATTCTTGTAAAAAACTCCCTTCCAAATTATATCGCACAAAAAACGATTCGTGTCACGAATCTAGCACTTGTATTATAGCATAAAATTTGAGAAAGGTCAAGCATTTCAGACGGTCAACTTGCACAAATTGTGGGAAATATTTTTGGAAATCCCACAGAACATGCCCGTGCAAATTGCCGGTTGCAGAATTTTCAAATATATAGTATAATAGAACCTATGCAGAAAATACAAGGAGGCAACATATGAAAACAGTACAGATCTTCACAGACGGAGCATGCAGCGGCAACCCCGGACCGGGCGGCTGGGGAGCGATCCTGCGGTACGGCACCGCGGAAAAGGAACTCTCCGGCGGCGAACACGAAACCACCAACAACCGCATGGAACTGACCGGTGTCATCGAAGCCCTGTCCGCCCTGAAAGAACCGTGCAACGTTCTGCTGACTACGGACAGCAAATACGTGGTGGACAGCATCACCAAGGGCTGGGTCTACGGCTGGCAGAAACGGGGCTGGGTCAAGTCGGACAAGAAGCCTGCACTGAATGTGGACTTGTGGAAACAGCTGCTCCCGCTGCTGGAAAAGCATCAGGTCACATTCCACTGGGTCAAGGGACACGCCGGTCACCCCGAAAACGAACGCTGCGACCAGCTGGCAGTGATGCAGCGGGATCGGAATGCGTGAAATCGTATTAACCAGACAATGACAGGAACATTGCCCATATCCCCACAAACGGAAAAGTCCCCACTCTTTCGAGTGAGGACTTTTCCTGTATTATAGGGGTAAAAATGAAAAAATGAGACTGTCAAAAATAAGATTCGCCAGAAGCAGAATTACTTCTTCTTTCTGGTGATCGTGTATGCACCAACGCCCAAAGCTGCGGTTGCTACTGCACCCAGTGCAACTGCGGCAATGCCAAAGTCACCAGTCTGAGAAGTCTTTGCATTGTTGGTACCGCTCTTGGAGCTGTTGGAACTGGAAGAACCACCGGAGCTGCTGTTATTGCCGCTGTTGGAAGAACCGCCATTGTTGCCGTTAGAAGAACCGCCGTTGCCGCCTGCTGCGGTAGTTGTAGTTTCGCCTGCTGCAGTGGTCTTGCTCGGATCAGCAGTTGTACCATTCGGATCTGTGTTCTGCGGTGCCTCAGTGGTAGATGCCGGATCAGTAGTTGCCGTACCGCCGCCAGCTTCAATACCGCTGATGTTGAAGTTTACAACCAAGGTGTCGCCTGCACTCAAGCCGCCTGCACTAGACAGATCCTTGTCGATATTATTTTCATGCGTACTGGAACCCCAGTTGTCCAGAATGCTGTAACGCAGGCACTTGCCGTCATCAGCAGTTCTCAGAGAAGTAGCAGATTCCCGCATTGCAATTGTTCCGGTCGAACCATCTGTATGCTTAATTTCAATAGAATTGATCTTGATCTTTGCTGTGCCGTCCTTAAACGGATCGCCGCCTTCTTCTACAAATGAATATACATTGATGTTTGAATCCAAACTCAGATATTCAATAGTAGCAGATCCCTGTTCAAATGTAACGGAGCAGCTGTAATCACCGTCTTTCTCGATAGACGCATCAGTAGTGGTAGCCATTTCACCCGGATTCCACTGCTGCTCGCTGCCGGCAGAAACAGCCATATAAACTGTGTACGGTGCACCAGTTGCCGGCTGTAATGCATATGCACTTAAGCTTGCTCCTACAACAGAAACCGCTGCAACCGCAGATGCCGCAACAGCTGCCATGATCTTCTTCATAAACTTCATTGTAAACTCCTCCTTATTCACGCACTGCCACGCAATGCGTTTCACATTCTTTCAGTATTATAGCACATTTCAAAAAAGCTGTCTATGCACATTTTGACTAAATTTCAAGAGGAAATCCGTTAACTTCGACAAAAACCGCACAAAATTGCACTGCGGCAGTATTATTTCACGCTGCTTTTCCCAGCTTTTCCTAAAACGTCCAAGACTTCGCGGAACAATTCCAATGGCGGTTCTCCCGCCAGTTCCACGCCGAGATAGGGCTTCCCCACGCTGCCGAACTGCACCCGTCCCCGATACTTCCGGGACAGTGCCCCGATCATTTCCGCCGTGGGGTGCTCCATGTAGAACAGCATGCTGCCGCCACGCTGGTTGATCTCCGTGATCCCCAGCTGTGCCGCCGTGTTCCGCAGACGGGACACAGTAATCAGCCCCTGCACCGATTTCGGCGGTTCGCCGTACCGGTCGATCAGTTCGTCCAGCAGATCCATTTCGTCCTCCTGATTCCGCACGCCGGCGATCTTCCGGTACATATCCAGCCGCTGGCTCAGGCTCTCCATGTAGCTTTCCGGAATATGGGCATCGATCTGAATATCCACGGTGCACTCTGCCGTTTCCTGTATCGGCTCGCCCTTGGCTTCCGCCACAGCTTCGCCCAGCAGCCGCAGGTACATGTCATAGCCCACGGATTCCATATGTCCGTGCTGTCTGCCGCCCAGCAGACTGCCTGCTCCGCGGATCTCCAAGTCCCGCAGGGCAATGTGAAAACCGCTGCCGAACTGGGTAAATTCCCGCATTGCCGCCAGCCGCCGCGTGGATTCCTCCCGCAGCACCTTGTCCCGCTGAAACGTGAAATAGGCATAGGCACGGCGGTTGGAACGTCCGACACGTCCCCGCAGCTGATACAGCTGGGACAGCCCGAAGCAGTCGGCATTTTCAATAATGAGGGTGTTCACGTTCGGCACGTCCACGCCGGTTTCGATAATGGTCGTGCAGACCAGAATATCCGCCTCGTGTTCCACCAGCTTCCGCCAGATCTCCGACATTTCCGCCTCGCCCATTCGCCCGTGTGCCACCAGAATCCGTGCGTCCGGCAGATACCGCTGCAGCTTCGCCGCGGTGAATTCAATGGTGTCAATGCGGTTGTGGATATAGTACACCTGTCCGCCCCGTTTCAGTTCCCGCTGAATCGCCTGCACCAGTACCGGCTCGCTGTACTCCATGACATAAGTCTGCACCGGATAGCGATCCTGCGGCGGCTGGGAGATGACGGACATATCCCGTATGCCGCTCATTGCCATATTCAATGTGCGGGGAATAGGCGTTGCCGACAAGGTCAGCATATCCACGCCGGCAAACATGTGCTTGAACTTTTCCTTGTGTGCCACGCCGAACCGCTGTTCCTCGTCCACGATCGCCAGCCCCAGCGAACGGAATTCCACGTCTTTCTGCACAATACGGTGGGTGCCGATAATGACATCCGCCTTGCCGCTTCTGATCTCTTTCAGAATCTCTTTCTGCCGCTTCTGGGGAACGAAGCGGGACAGCATCACCACGTTCACCGGAAAATGTTCAAACCGGCGGACTGCCGTCTGATAATGCTGAATGGCGAGCACAGTGGTCGGCACCAGAATGGCACACTGTTTCCCACTCATGACGCATTTCATTGCCGCACGGAGAGCCACCTCTGTTTTCCCGAAGCCCACGTCGCCGCAGAGCAGCCGTTCCATAGGGCGTTCCTGCTCCATGTCGTGCTTGATCTCGTCGATGCATGCCAGCTGATCTTCCGTTTCCACATAAGGGAACCGAGCCTCAAAGTCATGCTGTTCCGGACTGTCCGGCTCAAAGGCAAAGCCCTTGGTCTTTTCCCGCTTGGCATACAGTGCCAGCAGTTCGTCCGCCATATCTTTCACCGCACGGCGGACGTTGCTGCGTGTCTTTTGCCACTCCGGCGAGGACAGCCGGCTGAGTTTTACGTTGGAATCTTCCCGCGGACCGATGTATTTCGTCACCATGTCCAGCTGTGTGACCGGCACATACAAGTTTTCCTTGCCGGCATACTGAATGGTGATGTAGTCCTTGGTCACGCCCTCCAGTTCCAGCTTGCGGATTCCCAGAAACCGGCCGATACCGTGCAGGGCATGCACCACCAGATCACCGGGGACAATGTCCGCCAGTGTCCGGATTTCCTCACCGCGGCGGTGCTGTTTCCGCCGCCGTGTGCCGGCGTGGAGTGCTCTGCCCTGTGTGATGAGAGCCGTTTTGGTTTCCGGATAGGCGAAGCCGCCGGACAGGCTGCCGGTGCGGAGATAGACCACGCCCGCACGCCACACGCTGTCCGGTTCCGCCAGCTCGCAGCGGATCCCGCTTTCCTGCAAGTCCTGCTGCAAGATCGGCAGCGTTTTTTCACTGCCGGCACAGAGCATGGTGCAGTAGCCCTGACTGCTGTACTCCTGTAAGTCCTCAGTCAGCTGCCGCAGTTCCCCGCCCCACGGGGCGTTCTGGACTGCCTGCACACTGAGCAGCTTCTGAAATTCCACATGTTCGCCGCCTTGCAGGAAATTGCTGCAATACACCTGAAAGCGTTTGTCCAGCTTCGCCGCCGTTTCCGCAGGGTCCTGATAATAGCCCTCCAGACCGCGGCAAAGGCTGCCCTCCTCCAGCAGCAGCTTGCAGTCCTCCTGATACTGTGCCATCAGCCCACGCTGGCTCTCCACAATGGCACCGTATTCGCTCCAGCAGACGATCTCCATGCCGTAATCATACAGCATCGGCGGCTGCTCCCACAGCAGCGGGGCGTACTTATCCAGATGCACCGGAATCATGCCGGCTTCCAGATGATCGGCATCGGCATAAAGCTTTTCCCGCACCAGATCGGCACGGCGAATGCGGAGCGACTTTCCCAGCATACGAATTTTCTTCGCCAGTTCCGCAGGGTCGCAGAGGGTTTCCCGTGCCGGCGGCACCAGCACCTCGTCCAGCGGGTCTGTCCGCCGCTGGGTTTCCGGATCGAAATAGTGCATGGTGTCAATGGTATCGTCCCAGAATTCCAGCCGCACCGGAGCCGAAAGCTGCACCGGAAAGATGTCCACAATATCGCCGCGGACGGAGAATTGTCCCTGACCGGAAACGCTGTCCCCGCGGACATAGCCGCAGTCCGTCAGCTTTCTGGTCAGTTCCGACAGGTCTGCCGTGCCGTCCTGCTGTAATAATATGGTATGTCCCCGCAGCTGTTCCGGCGAAAGGGTGGGCTGGAGCAGAGCCTCGATGCTGGCGGCAACCACCTTGCACTGCCCGTTCTGCAACGCAGCCAGTGCTCCGATCCTGGCGTGTTCATAGGCAGTGGTGATGCCCTCTACCGGTGTCAGAATCACTTCTTTCGCCGGAAATACCCATGCCGCAGTTTCTTCCAGCATGGTGTTGACATCATCACAGAGCCGACGTGCCTCTGCTTCGTCGGCAGTGATGACCAGAACCGGTGCCGAGGTCTGGCTCAATGCCGCCAGCAGGTGTGCCTTGTGAATCTGGGAAACGCCGGTAAAGGACACCGGTGTCACACCCTCCTGCCTTGCCCGCATCAGTTCCTGATATGCCGACAGCTGTTCCATTGTTGCGGTAAAAAACTGCATGGCTGATTCCCCTGCCTTTCGTTTCTAAGAAAACACGGATTAGTGACTGTACAGAGATTAGTGACTGTACAGATTCATTGCGGTGTTCATGTCGCCGCCCACGATCTTCACGGCAGCATCTGCGGCGTGTTCCAGTGCCGGCTGCAGGGCAGTCATATCCTCCTCGCTGAACTTGGACAGCACCCAGTCCGCCAGATCATACTGGGGATTTGGCTTCGCCCCCACGCCTACGCGGATACGGGGAAATTCCTCCGTGCCCAGCTGTGCGATAATGCTCTTGATGCCGTTGTGTCCGCCGGCACTGCCCTTTCGCCGCAGCCGCAGCTTTCCCGGCGGCAGGGAGATGTCATCATAAATGACCAGCACCTGCTCCGGCGGGATCTTGTAGAAGTTCGCCGCCGCCGCAATGGCATCGCCGCTGAGGTTCATGTATGTCGTCGGCTGCATCAGCAGGCAGCGTACTTCCCCCAGCATCGCCTCGCAGCAGTTGGACTGAAACTTCATCTGGTTCAGTTTTACGCCGCCGCACTGTTTCGCCAGTTCCTCCACCGCCAGAAAGCCGGCATTGTGGCGGGTGTGTTCGTATTCCAGCCCGGGGTTTCCCAGACCGGCAACGATCCAGCTCAGCTTGCCGTGCACTCTGCCGGCGGAACCTGACTCGATCTGCTGAAATAAATCAAAAATGCCCATTTTTCCTATAACCTGCTTCATGCGGCACCAGAGCCTTCCGATGCCGCATGAATCCTTTCGCTAATACTGCTTTCCGTTTTTTGTCAGCGGGCACAGCATGCTGTGCCCTGTCCTCTAGGCAATACCACATAAAAATTTGCAAGCAGATGGCGTGCAAAGTCGCCAGACGCTCTTTGTGCGGTATTGCCTCTATTATAACGGATCAAAGCGTTCTTTTTCAAGGGGGATTTTATGAAAATTACTTCTTGCCGCCGTCCTCGGGGAACAGCTTGCTTTTCAGCTTCTTCAGGCTGTAGCCCTCCTTGACCTTGAGGTCTGCACGTTCCACAGCCAGTGCGTAATCCGGCACGTCCTTTGTGACCGTAGAACCTGCGGCAGTATAAGCACCCTTACCCAGTTCTACCGGTGCGATCAGGTTGGTGTTGCAGCCGATAAAGCAGTTATCACCGATCACACAACGCTGCTTCTTCAGACCGTCATAGTTGACGGTGACAGTGCCGCAGCCGAAGTTGACTTTCTTGCCCACGTCGCTGTCGCCTACGTATGTCAGGTGAGCAATGGCAGTCTGCTCGCCCACGGTGGAGTTCTTGACTTCCACGAAATCGCCGATCTTGACACCGTTTTTCAGGTGTGAATTCGGACGGATATGGACAAACGGGCCTGCCTTTACAGCATCTTCGATCTCGGACTCGAACGCCTGTACATAGTTCAGTGTCACGTGGTCACCGATGCTGCAGTTTTCGATAAGGCAGTTCGGGCCGATGGTACACTTGGCACCGATCTTGGTCTTGCCTCTTAAAATGGTACCCGGCAGAATGGTGGTTTCCGCACCGATCTCCACATCGTTGCCGATGATGATGCCGTCGGTGTTGACAAAGTTGACACCGTTTTCCATGTGCTTCTCCAAAACCCGTTCCTGTGCCACCTTGTTCAGATGCAGCAGGTCTTTTCTGGTGTTGGCACCCAGGATCACGTCCGGATTCTCGCTGCGGTATGCACTGGCTTTCCAGCCCCGTTCCAGTGCCAGTCCCACAGTATCGGTGAGGTAATACTCGCCCTGTGCGTTGGACTGGGACAGATTCCCCAGCAGTTCCAGCAGAGCCTTGGTCTTGAACCAGTACGCACCGGAGTTCACCTCGTGGATCTCCCGCTGTGCATCTGTGGCATCTTTTTCCTCTACGATCGCCGCAATGCCGGTTTCGCTGCGGAGAATTCTGCCGTAGCCGGTGGGCTGTTCCAAAGTGGCAGTGATGACTGTCACGGCATTTTCCTGTGCCTCGTGCAGCTTCAGGGCATTGGCAATGGTTTCGCTGTCCATAAACGGGGCATCACCGCAGAGCACCAGTGTGTTGCCGTCGGTGAATTCCTGCATGAATTTTTCTGCCTGCATCACTGCATGACCGGTGCCCAGCTGTTCCGCCTGCAAAGCCGTCCGATAGCGGTTGCCCAGATACAGTTCCACGTACTGTGCCTTATAGCCGGTCACCACGCAGATGCGGCTCAAGCCTGCACCCTCGCATGCACGGATCACCCAGCCCAGCATCGGCACGTCCAGTACCTGCAGCATCGGCTTCGGGATCGCAGCCTTCATACGTTTGCCGTGTCCACCGGCAAGAATAACAACCTGATTCATGTTTTATGTCCTCCTGTAATACCCCACTCCGGAAATTTCCGGAGCAAAGTGATTTTGCATCATTGCATGGATTGGGTGCTCCTCCGGACAGCCGTCCGAAAAAGCCCCTTTTTACATTATGACAAAATCTTGAAAGGATTGCAAGTCTTTTTTCAAAAAAAATTCGTGTATTGTGATTTTTGTATAACTTGCCACAAAAATGGGCGTAATTTTTTCTTGAAAAGTGTATAGTATTTTCATGAGAAGTATGCTATAATAATAATGAGCCGGTTGAGAAAGGGAAATTTGCCAGATTTCCCCGAATGCAATCACGCAGCCGGACATTCAATCGAAATCAAAAATTGGAGGTATTTACCAATGGCAAACAAATGGGTTTATATGTTTAGCGAAGGCGACATGACCATGCGGAATCTCCTCGGCGGTAAGGGTGCAAACCTGGCTGAGATGACCAGCATCGGTCTGCCGGTACCGCAGGGCTTCACCATCACAACTGAGGCCTGCACACAGTACTATGAGGACGGCCGCAAGATCAACGACGAGATCATGGCTCAGGTCATGGACGGCGTTAAGAAGATGGACGAGATCAACGGCAAGAAGTTCGGCGATCTGAACAATCCGCTGCTGGTTTCCGTTCGTTCCGGTGCACGTGCTTCTATGCCGGGTATGATGGACACCATCCTGAACCTCGGTCTGAACGACGACGTTGTTGCTGCAATGATCAAGGGCAATCCGGATCCGGCTTTCGAGCGTTTCGTATATGACTCCTACAGACGTTTCATTCAGATGTTCTCTGACGTTGTTATGGAAGTCGGCAAGAAGTACTTCTGTCTCTTATACACATCTCCGAGCCCACGAGACCGAGG
>ENA-OUQN01001675-OUQN01001675.1-human-gut-metagenome-genome-assembly--contig:-NODE-1675-length-12491-cov-4.036024_pt1 | contig 12491 bp, 14 predicted proteins | sample MGYA00237950_ERZ548832 | MGnify/ENA primary metagenome ERZ548832 (study PRJEB26490, sample SAMN05194703) | human gut metagenome | biome: terrestrial biome; feature: human-associated habitat; material... | reverse complement strand
ATAAAATATATGATCAATTATATTTCCAATCAAAAGTGTGGAATTGAAAAAATAAGCAGTAAAATAGCGGAATATATTTTACGTTTTGATAGTGCTGATAAGAGTAAGTACGTTTTTTTACGATAAGTATGAATACTTAAAAACCGGATATTGAGGATGGAGAATGGCGAGATCATGTATGAGGCTTTCAGAGATGCGACTGACGGAACTGCAGGGTGGTCATTCTCAGATGAGACTTACATAGCAACATTAGACTGGAAGGAGAAATAATAAATGAAAAAAGTCATCAGCCTTATTTCGAGCTTAGCATTGGTGATATCTCTGAGTAGTTGTGCCATTAAAGAAACGCCTATCATAAACGGTGTTGAGTATAAATACAACGATCAGTTCTACGCAGATACGGTAGATCAATTATTGACATACATAGACGATGGGGATAAAGACGGCGTAAAATCCTTACTGTGTAACGGTCTGAAAAATTCAGATGGTATTGACGCTGATATACAAGCGCTGATCGATGGATTTGAAGGCGATATAATTCGCACGACAGAGTATGAAAAGGATACTGTGAGCGCCAGTTCTTCAGGGAAAAATTATACCAGTGCTTTTCTTTCCAGATCATTTTATATTATCACGGATAAGCAAAAATATGGGGTATATATAGCAGTTTGTCCCATCGATGAAAAGCATGATGATGGGGAAGATCTGGTCGGCGTTTATAACATATCCATAAATACTTTGGATTATGAGTCCGGTGATATCGAGTGTAATACTGCCAATACTATTGAAATTGCAGACCATAACTGCTGCGTTGCTTCCGGTTATGGCGACAGCAGCAGTTATATAGTGGCTCAGACGGGCAATAAGTACGAAGTTATAGATATTTACAGGATAATCAATCCACAAAGTATTGTAAAATATGATGATATAACCGCATGGAACAGCAGAGATTTTCTGAGCTTTAAGGAAAAATTCGGCGCTCCGTATGCCGAATCTCTTGACAATGACAAGGAACATGTTTTAGCCGATGTATATATGTATAAAATTTCAGACAGCAGTAAATATGCGATCGTGGCTGTTGGCAGAGATGACGGCTCGATCAATGCGCTGTCTGTTAAGGATATAGACAGCCGTTGGAGCGAAGATAATAAATATGAATATATTTTAGAGAATGAATAGATTAAAGGCAAGGAATAAAAAACAAATGAGCAGCGAAATAATCGGAACAAAATTCAAGTACACGGTATTAACATTGACACCGTTTTCTTCACACCATTTATGCACTGTAAGTCCGCTGCTTTTCTGTGCCTGGATCTGGGCTGACCATTCAGTCTGGTGAAATTCGTTCTTTACCGTTGCGATCGTTGTTTTCATTATCTTTATCTCCACATCTAATTTGGTCTATAGAGCTGCTTTGGTTTTGTCAATATCACTTGACACATTTTATTCGAACAAGGATTATGCAACGAGAAAGATATGATCATAGTAGAGCTTTCTTCGGCCTTCCGGAGGCAGCCCACCGTTGGCGGTGCAGATTGTTCCGGAACCTTCGGACAAGATCTCATCAATAATCTGAGTTGTATTATTAAGGTGTTCTTTTCTCTGCTTGCAGATTTTGTCATTCTCTCTTAAATCTGATATCTTTTTATCAAGTTTAGCTATTTCATCAGCCCGACAGGACATTTGTGTCAGAATGTGTATTTCTCATTGAATTACGCTCCACACTGCGATAGTATTTTCTGTAATTTATCGGTGTAACGCCGTACAGCTTTTTGAATCTGCGGCAGAAATAGCCGATGTTCTCAAATCCTGTTTCATGCGCTATGGCACAAACGCTGTTTTCGGTATCAACAAGGAGCTTTGATGCACGTTTCAGTCTGTATTCCACAACGTAATTTATTGGCGAAGTGTGCAGGTATGTCCTGAAAATATTGAGAACACTGCTTTTGCATATAAGAACTGTTCCTGCAATATCGTCCAGTGTTATCTGACCGCTGTAATTATCATGAATATACTGCATCATTATCTGAAGCTTCGCCTGCGTCTGTGCGGAATGCCCGGACACGGGGTCGCAGTCTGTTATTTGTATGCTTTCATATAACAGGCGCCATAGTTTCAGCAGCAGTTCTACCGTTTTCATTTCAGAAGCCGTGCCAGAACCCTGCACAGCAAATACCGACCTCATTGTTTCGATAATGCTGTGGTGCGCTGTTTCTTCGGCGGAAAAAATCACACATTCGGTAGTTGATTCAATTATCGGTCTGATGTATCTGCTGTATATCAGACTGCCCTGCGGCGCAAGCAGAACAGGTGAAAAAACAATGTTCGGAATGATGGCGCTGTCTTCTGCTTCAAACCTGTGTATCACCTGAGAATTTATAAAGATCCCATCGCCCGAGCTTAGAACATACCTGTTTCCACCCACCAGAAAATCAGCCTTGCCATGCTGTACATAAACAAATTCGACCTCTGGGTGCCAGTGCCAGTCGATACAGTGAAAATCGAAATCCCAGATGTCCTCATAATAGTAACTGAACGGATATTCTTCGCTGCCGTGACTTGCAGTTTCACGTAAGGTTTCGTCCGTTGTGATCCTGTCCTTTTTGATTTCATTTCCCATGTTCTCACCCGATTTACGATATTGTGTAATAAAAATGTGATTTTGTGTATTGAAATGTTACGATATTTACTATATAATCTGATTATATCATTTGTCAAGGAGTTTGTCAATATGGCTGTAAATTACAGAAAAACACTTATATCCTGCTATCTTGGATTCATCACACAGGCAATAGCGGCTAATTTCGCTCCGCTTCTATTTCTCACATTTCACAATGGCTATGGTATTCCGTTTGGAAAAATTGCCCTTATTTCGTCGGTATTTTTTGTTACTCAGCTTATCATAGATGTGCTGTGTGCACGTTTCGCCGACAAGATCGGCTATCGGAAATGCGTTATCGGTTCGCAGGTGTTTTCTGCGTTGGGACTTATCGGGCTTGCTTTTCTGCCAGAATTGTTTCCCGATCCGTTTTCAGGAATAATTATAAGCACGGTAATATATGCAATGGGAAGCGGTCTGACCGAGGTGCTTGTAAGTCCGATAGTTGAAGCCTGCCCGTTTGAGCACAAAGAAGCTGCAATGAGCCTGCTGCATTCATTCTACTGCTGGGGTTCGGTCGGAGTCATACTCATTTCAACACTGTTTTTTACTGTTTTCGGCATAGAAAACTGGAAGTGGCTCTCTTGTATCTGGGCGATAATTCCGCTGGTGAATGTTTACAATTTTTCAGTATGTCCCATTGCACACCCCGTCGAGGACGGCGAGGGAATGCGTATCCGTGACCTGCTCAGAGTACCGCTGTTCTGGCTTGCGATACTGCTTATGGTTTGTGCGGGAGCTTCGGAGCTTTCAATGGCACAGTGGGCGTCGGCATTTGCAGAATCTGCTCTCGGACTGACTAAGTCAGTCGGAGATATTGCAGGACCGTGTATGTTTGCGGTGACGATGGGCATAAGCCGTACACTTTACGGGAAGTACGGCGAAAAGCTCGATCTTATGAAATTCATGATAGGCTCGGCGCTGCTGTGTCTGATCTGTTACATCACTGCATCCCTGTCGGGAATACCTGTAATCGGACTTCTAGGCTGCATAATGTGCGGATTCTCGGTAGGTATCATGTGGCCCGGTTCTATAAGCATCTGTTCGGGAAAAATACCCACCGGCGGAACTGCAATGTTTGCACTACTCGCCATGGCTGGTGACCTTGGCGGAGCACTCGGTCCAGCTATTGTAGGAAATATCACCCAGCGTGCAGGCGATGATATGCAGAAAGGTATGCTCGCAGGCTGCGCATTTCCCTTGATACTTATGATATCGCTCCTGCTGCTGAACAGAGCCAGACGTAGGAATAACTGATCGTATCCGGCAGGTTTATGCAAAGCTACAATAGGAAAAAAGCATCATGTATCCGGACATGATGCCTTTTTGTTTTTTATACGGTGTCAGCGGTCAATTTACGAATTTCATAGAGCCTGTTCTATACTTCTGAACTGCGACGGAGTAATACTCTCGAACCTTTTGAAAATCTTGCAAAAATAACCGCTATCACAGAAACCTGTTTCTTCAGCTATCTGATCGACAGTTTTCTGCGTTTCTGCCAGAAGCATTTTAGCCGCCTGTATCTTGCGTTTTGTGATATATTCCATCGGTCGGCAGTTCAAGGTCTGCCTGAATAATCTGCACAAATGCTGCGAAGAAACGCCTGCGGCTTTACTTATGGATTCAAGACCGGGCTGTTTCATATAGTTTTCGTCAATATATGCGATCGCCTTTGTCACCGCAGGGGCGATTTGTACACTGCCTTTTCCTTTCGCCGTAAGACGGCTCAATTCAATGAAAAAGCTGTACAGATAGCCCGACGCTCACCAAAAAGACGGGAAGACTGCTTTCTTTGCTGATTATCGGATAATCGTAGAATTTTAAAATTAATTCACCGCCTGTGCTAAAATCGTTATATATTAATAATATCATTCATTGACTTGTATGTCAATAAGCGTTATAATCTATTAAAACAAGAAAGGGTGATTTTTTTGAGAACAGTAAAGGCACTCAACGATTTTTGGCGATTCACAAAGCTTCCCGCAGGAATGAATATATCGAAAGACAACGTTATCTCTCCCGAATATGAAGATGCATCATGGCAGCCTGTTGTACTGCCGCATACATATAATTCTGAAGACGGTGCAGGCAGAATGGCAGCTTCAGACGGTGGGGACTACTACCGTGGAACTGTATGCTACCGCAGAAACCTTGCGCTGAGTTTCGAAGAATGCAGCGGAAAAGAACTCTATCTGGAATTTGAGGGTGCTAATACTGTTGCGGAAGTCTATATAAATGGCAGATTTGCAGGAGAGCACAGCGGAGGGTATTCAGCTTTCAGATTTGATATTACGGACTATATATACCCAGACAAAGACAATCTGATAGCTGTTATCGTATCGAATGCTCCCACCGATTATATTGCGCCGATAACCGACAATGGCGATTTCACGAAAATGGGCGGCTTGTACAGGGGTGTAAAGCTTATTGCAGTCGAGCCTGTTCATATTGCTCTGAAAGACAGAGGCTCCTGCGGAGTATATATAACCCCACGCAATATTTCAGAAACATCTGCGGATATAGGCATACTTGTCAAGCTGGATAAAGCTGAAACCGCAGAGGTTAAGGCTGTGATACTTGATCCGCATGGAAATCTTGAAACGGAACTTTTCGGCAGAGCGGACAAAGACAGGATAACGCTTTCGGGAAAAATCAACTGCCCGAAACTCTGGAACGGAGTAAACTCTCCCGCCCTTTATCGTGCGGAGATAACCTTATTCTGCAACGGGGAACCTGTCGATAGCATTGAACAGGAATTCGGAATACGCTCGTACCGCATAGACGCCGATAACGGCTTTTTCCTCAACGGCAAGCCATATCCGCTCCATGGTGTGAACTACCATCAGGACAGTTACGAATCCGGCTGGGCGATGACTGGCGCTCAGCGTGAGCGGGATTATCGTATCATTCGTGATATGGGCTGTACAGCTGTAAGAATGGCTCACTACCAGCATTGCGACCATGAGTATTCATTATGCGACAGGCTGGGTCTGTGCGTTTGGACGGAGATAGGCATAATCAATAAAATGTCTGCCGATGACAGCGACGCTCATGTCCTTTCAGACGGCTTTGGAGATAACGCAAAACAGCAGCTTCGTGAGCTTATCAGGCAGAATTACAATCATCCGTCAGTTATTGTCTGGGGATTGTCCAACGAACTTTATCAGATGAGCGATGAAATATTCGGGCTTTACAGTGAGCTTTATGAAATTGCATGTGAAGAGGACGATACAAGGCTGAAAACCTTTGCAGACAATCAGTTTTACGGCAGATTTCTGGAGCTTCCTGCTGATGTGGTCGGGTATAACCGTTATTTTGGCTGGTATAAGGAGGCGGGCAGTGCGGAGAATTTCGGCGAATGGCTCGACCTATACCATAACAAAAAGGAAAAACGCCCTGTCTGCCTTTCAGAATACGGCGGCGGTGGGGCAATTTCGCAGCACAAGGACAATGTAGATTGGGAAAGCGACATAGACCCTGTCGGAGTACGACATTATGAGAACTATCAGTCGCAGCTGCACGAGATATTGTGGAAACAATTCTCGGTCAGAAAGTACCTGTGGGCTGAATTTATATGGTGTATGTTCGATTTTGCGTCCTACGGACGAACAGAGGGAGATACAAAGTCGCAGAACGACAAGGGACTTTGCACAAGGGAGCGTATTCCCAAGGACGTATATTTCTTTTACAGGTCCGTATGGAGCAGCGAAAAAACCGTTTATATAACTGAACGCAGGCATGAATTCAGGGCTTGTGATGTGCCTTTTGTAAAGGTTTATTCAAATGCGGACGCTGTGGAGCTATATATAAATGATGCTTCGCACGGCAGGATATCCCGGTGCGAACTTCCCGATGACGAGAGCACTGTTTTCGTGTGGGAAAATATAAAGATAAAACCCGGCACGAAAAACAAGATATGTGCTAAAGCATATTTCAGCGACGGAACATCAACGTCCGACTACGCATTATGGACAGGCATATAAACGTGTCAGTATGTTTTATTCATCATAATAGAGTTCATATCAGGGAACTTCTTAAGAATAATCGAAACGGCATTGTTAAGGTAGGGCTTGCTAGAATTCCCAATACGCTTGGAATGCTGCTTGAAAATGCAGTTATATCTATAAGCCTTGCAAATTACCCGTTCATTCAGCCGATGATCCTTGTAACGCTTTTCGCGATAGGGCTGATCCGCAGAGAAAAGCGTTCACGGCTCAATTTGATCTGAAGTATTATCTGTATCGTGGGTATAGTGGCTTTTCAGTTCACGTAAATTTTAAATACTCTGTATCAAACTTACTTCTGAAAAGCTTTGATACTTATCACTCCAACTTTATATATTCTTAGAGGCGAAATTTCACAGTTCTGAACCACAGATTGAATTTTAATATATGCAGATGTTGCTGCAATGGGTTAAAAGTAGATGTTTATGGAAGCGGCACTAAGTGTATATACCGCCCACAGAACCGCAACTGCACGGACTAAAAACCGCACTCTGCCGCACTTAAAACCGCACCTTTGCCGATGCATTGACCGCACCTATTTGAGCCCTGTATAAATATTCATAGCAAACAAAAATGTGTGACTTGAATATAGGAGGTTCGGATATGACGAACTATCGAAAGATCTTAGAGCTTTATTCACAGGGGGATAGCCAAAGAAGCATTGAATCCTCTGTGAGAAGCTCCCATCAAACAGTAAGAGCGGTGATTGACTGAGCAGCGAAATTGAACGTCCCGGCAACTGAAGAGAAGCATATCTTTCAGAAGAAAAAGAATTTATGCTGCCTTGGTGCCAATCTCCTTTGCGAGCTTTATTGCCTGCTTTTTAAACTCTTCATCATATTGTTTTCCTGTTCCCATTGATGACACACTCCTTTGTTTTTATTATACTTTGATTGTTTTGTATGTGTCAAGTTTTATTATACAGGCTTGCAACTATGATGTAGGAGATTCAGGACTGATATAATCACAGCATAAGAAAAAGGGCAATGTCCTCCGTGAGTGGAAGGCATTGCCCTTTTTTCCTTTAGGAAAAATCAGTTCAATTGTTTTTGCAGCCATTGAAGGCGATACAGATCATCAAATAAAGTGTCTGCTTTGTACTGCTCCCTAAAACTATAATTTCATCATACGATACCCAATACCGATATGTGTTTGTACCAGCGCCTGACTGCTGTCACTCAGCTTTTTTCGCAAGGTAGCCATAAATACACGCAGGGAGGCTTCACTGTTATCCGCAGGAGTTCCCCATACACTTTGGATAATGTACTTATGCGTCAGCACCTTGCCGACATTCTTGGCAAGCAGGCAAAGCAGCTTGTATTCTATCGGTGTCAGGTGAATTTCTTCATCATCAAGGTGAACACAGCCCGAAACATAGTCTATCCGTAGTCTGCCATTGACAAACTCCGTGACCGAGATGTTTTCGGACTTCATAAGCCGCCTTTGTATCACCCTGAGCCTTGCGAGAAGTTCATCAACAGAGAAAGGCTTTGTCAGGTAATCATCTGCACCTTTGTCAATGGCTGTTATCTTGTCCCTTTCCTCGCTCCTTGCACTGACTATGATGATAGGAACATCGCTCCAAGTGCGTATATGCTCTATCACCTCAACGCCGTCAATATCAGGCAGTCCAAGGTCAAGTATGATAATATCAGGCTTATGCGAAGCGCTGAGCATGATCGCTTCGTTGCCCCTGACAGCAGTAATAAAGCGATAGTCATTCATTTTAAGAGTAGTTGTAATAAGATTTCTGATAGGCTTGTCGTCCTCCACCACCAGAACAAGATATTCATTCATTTAGATCGACCTCTCCTATTGGCAGAGTAAAGCTGACAACCGTACCGTTTGGTATGTTGTCGCTGACAGATATAGTACCGCCGTGTGAAGTAATAATTGACCTGCACAGTGCAAGCCCCAGCCCCAGACTTCTTCTGCTGTCTGAGGAACGGCTGCCACCCGTATAGAACATATCAAATACCTTTTCTTTTTCTTCATCGGAGATACCAGTGCCGTGATCGGACACGGATATCACAACAGTATGCGCATTTTCTCGGCGCACACTGACGGTAACATCAGAATCCTCATCACTGTACTTGACAGCATTATCCATAAGATTGACTATGACCTGTACGATAAGGTTCGCATCTGCCATAACGGGGATTATCTCATCATACATATCAACGATGATATTTCGCTTTGGGTGAGTGCGTTTGGTGTGTTTGACAGCCTCCTGAACAATGTCATCAAGTATCTCTACCGAGATATTGAGCTGCATTCTGCCGTCCTCAATTCGTGTAGCGTATAAAAGATTTTCCACCATTTCGATAAGCCACATTGATTCGGAATAAATATCCGTGTATATCTGCTGACGTGCTGATTCATCAAGCGTATCGCCGCCGGAAATGAGCGTACTGGCATTGCCTGATATGGAGGTCAGCGGTGTTCTGAGATCATGGGATATGGAACGGAGCATATCAGCTCTAAGCTGTTCATTCTGCGCCAGAAGTGCCGCCTCCTCCTTTTCACGGGCATTCTGCTCGGCGATCAGAATATTGCGTTTCAGCTTATTGGCAAGCGTTCCTGCAATGAACGCTGTAATAAACATCGTCACAAATGTGACAAGATAGCCTGCATCGTGAACTGAAAGAGAAAACTCAGGATAGGTGAAGAAGCAGTTGAAAAGCATTACTCCTACTAATGATGATATCAGGCAGAAATACATCTTTGATGTAAAAATGGATATCACAAGCACAGCAATAATATACAGCATGATAATATCCGCATCGGCAAGTTGAAAGGCTTTGAATGCGTATCCGGCAAGTGTTGCAGCTGTCAGCACCACAATACATATAGCGGAGTCTTTGAACACAGAAAATGCTTTAGAGCTTTTTATAAAATTAGCAGTCATAAGGATCACCCTTGTTATTATAACATATCACTTTTGTGTTCGTCAACATCATCTTCTGACAGGTCGTGTCCACGTCTGCTCTTTTGTATCTCCTCGATGAATTCATCTACTTTTTTCATAATATAAAAACCGTAGAGAAACATTGCTCCTACAGACAGTGCAAGCAGAACATCTCTCACACGATCATCTCCTAGATTCTGAAACACTTCTGGATATCCCGAACCTCACCTATGACAAATGCGATGTCATCAGTTTCAATTACAGTGTCCGGTGAAGGGATAAATACCTCTTCTCCGCGTTTGATCGTCAGAATATTGATCTTGAATTTCTTTCGTATATCGATCTGTGAAAGCGACTTTCCGAACCATTCCTTCGGTACTTTCAGTTCGTAGATCGAGTAATTGTTATCCAGATGAATAAAGTCGAGTATGCTGTCTGATGCATATTTTGTAGCGATGCGAAGTGCCATCTGCTTCTCAGGATAGACAACCTCATCGGCTCCGTTTTTAAGCAGGAATTTCATTTGTACATCATTTGTCGCACGGGATATGACTTTCTTTGCCCCCAGCTCCTTGAGCAAAGACGTTGTTTCCAGAGAGGACTGAAACCGGCTGCCGAGGGCAACGATACAAACATCATAGTTTCCTACACCAAGCGAACGGAGAAATTCCTCATTGGTGCTGTCACCGATCCTTGCGTTGGTCACATAAGGCAGGATATCGTTGATATGCTTCTCATTTTCATCTACTGCCATGACCTCACACCGAAGCTCCTCCATGCGTCTGGCAATATGACTGCCGAATTGACCTACTCCGATAATTAAAACTGTTTTCATATATAAGACTCCTTACCCTACAGATATTTTTTCAAGCGGTAAGCGTGAATTCTGACTGTCCGCCGACGGCAGAGCTGCATAAATGAGTGTCAGTCCGCCGACTCTCCCGAAAAACATAAGTATCATCAGTATCACACGGGATACAGCAGACAGACCGCTTGTAATGCCGAGTGACAGCCCTACAGTACCGATAGCTGAGCTTGTTTCAAACAGACAGGTCAGCAGCGGTAGATCTTCCACTCTGCTGATAATGACACCGCTTGTAAAGAACAATACAAGATACATAAACAAAACAGCGCCTGCACTGCGGACAGTTTCGTCTGATATTCTTCTTTTGAAGCACTGCACATCATTTCTGCGGCTAAACACTGTGATCGCAGAAAGTAACAGAACAGCAAAAGTCGTTGTTTTCATACCGCCCGCGGTGGAACCTGGAGAACCACCTATAAGCATAAGAATGACCATAATGGCTGTACCTGATTCATCCATAGCAGCGAGATCAGTTGTGTTAAAGCCTGCGGTTCGTGTTGTGACAGACTGAAACAGTGAATGGATCGTCCGGTCATGGATAGTCCCATGGTCATATTCAAAAAAGAAGAAATACAGCGCAGACAGAACGATCAAGACAGCAGATGTCATCAGTACGACCTTGCTTTGCAGAGAGTAGCGCCTGATCCTGTGCTTGTGTGTTCCGATATCGCCCCAGACGAGAAAGCCGATGCCTCCCGTAATAATTAGCAGCATAATGATGATATTGAGATAGATGTTGCTGTGGTAAAAGGTCAGCGATGAGAACGGTTCTTTTATGCCGAACAGATCAAAGCCTGCATTGCAAAAAGCCGATATGCTGTGAAACAAGGAATACCACAGTCCCTTAGCGAAACCAAGATCATTGCAGAAAACGGGTGCAAGCAAAGCCGCACCGATCATCTCTATGATAAGTGATGTTTTAAGGATAAAGCCTGTCAGCTTCACAATACCGCCTACCTGCGGTGCGGAGATGGATTCCTGCATCGTACTGCGCTGCCACAGACCGATTTTCCGCCCTGATGCTCTAATGATCGCAAGCCCGACGGTGATAACGCCCATACCTCCGATCTGAATTAGCATCAGAATGACCGCCTGCCCGAACAGAGACCAGTATGTAGCAGTATCCTTTACAACAAGTCCAGTCACACAGGTAGCTGAAACGGCTGTGAACATTGCATCAGGGAATGAAGTCACACACCGCTGCCTTGATGAAATAGGCAGCATCAGAAGCAACGAACCTACCAGAATTAGGCAAAAGAAACTGATAATGATGACCCGAAATGAAGTCATATGAGTTCTGTTTTTTACTCTATTTTTATGTAACATCGTACACCTCTCGTTCAAATTATAGCTTTATTATATCACATGAGCGGTTAAAGTGCTGTTAAGATTACGGTTTACGGTGTTAAGATTTCGTTAAGGCACAATATTGATGTGTGCCACTTGCCCGTAGTCTATTAGAACACCTGCAAACCGTTCCGCACAAGTCCGTATCATCATTATGGCGCGCGCCACAATGACAGCATACCCTTTTTGAAACTGAATAACTCACAAAGACCTGAGACTTGCTCACTCAAGCACTTCTCAGGTCCTTTCTTTTCAGACGGTTAGTTTTCCGCTCCGCAGGAGCGAAGTTCTTGGTCTGAAGTGGGAAGCAAACCAGGATTGACTTGGACATTCTACTTTTAACGTTACCGCAAACTTTTACAGTCATCTCGATTATCAGTCGAGAATCTCATCTGCAGAGGTCATCGCCAATGCTCTTGGTGGTGAAGCAGAGACAGAAGAGAATGAGGACACTAATAAAAAAAACAGGCTCTTGATACAAGAACCCGTTTTCATGGTGCCGGTGACCGGGGTCGAACCGGTACGGTATCGCTACCATCGGATTTTGAGTCCGACACGTCTGCCAATTCCATCACACCGGCACATAACATTATGATTATAGCACACTTTTTTCATTTTGTCAAGCAAACTGCAAGTAAATTCTGCATTTACTCTGTTCAGTTGTCAATGATAGGTGACACATCTTCTCAAAAAATAATGTTAAGTAAC
>ENA-OUQN01001671-OUQN01001671.1-human-gut-metagenome-genome-assembly--contig:-NODE-1671-length-12515-cov-17.606260_pt1 | contig 12515 bp, 10 predicted proteins | sample MGYA00237950_ERZ548832 | MGnify/ENA primary metagenome ERZ548832 (study PRJEB26490, sample SAMN05194703) | human gut metagenome | biome: terrestrial biome; feature: human-associated habitat... | reverse complement strand
TAAACCACCATTTTTAGGTATTGATAACTCCTTATTCTTTCGTGAACTTTGTGGAGAAATAAAATGTTCTATATATAATGCGTAGATATAAAAAGAAAGGAGATCATTAAGAATGAAAAAAATAGTATTACTTCGTCACGGAGAGAGTGCATGGAATAAAGAAAATCGTTTTACGGGCTGGACAGATGTAGATCTGACAGAAAAGGGAGTTGCCGAAGCTGAAAAAGCCGGAGAGACATTGAAAGAATATGGTTTCAATTTTGATAAGGCTTATACTTCCTATTTGAAGCGTGCGGTGAAAACCTTGAACTGTGTTCTCGATAAGATGAATCTGGACTGGATACCTGTAGAGAAAAGCTGGCGCTTGAATGAAAAGCATTATGGTGAATTGCAGGGATTGAATAAAGCCGAGACTGCCGAGAAATATGGAGAAGAACAAGTGCTAGTGTGGCGTCGTAGCTATGATATAGCTCCCCATCCTCTTTCAGAAAGTGATTTGAGAAATCCCCGTTTTGATTACCGTTATCATGAAGTACCCGATGCGGAGTTGCCTCGTACTGAATCGTTGAAAGATACCATTGAACGTATTATGCCTTATTGGGAAAGTGATATATTTCCTAGTCTGAAAACAGCTCATACGCTGTTGGTGGTCGCTCATGGCAATAGTTTGAGAGGCATCATCAAGCATCTAAAAAACATCTCCGATGAAGATATTGTCAAGCTGAATCTACCTACGGCTGTGCCTTACGTATTTGAGTTTGATGAAAACCTGAACGTTGCTAATGACTATTTCCTGGGAAACCCGGAAGAGATCAAAAAACTGATGGAAGCAGTAGCCAATCAGGGAAAGAAAAAATAGAAAAGTTACACATTAAAAAAAGAAGTTATGAGTAAAGTAGTAGAATTATTAAGAGATAAGGCCTGTTATTACCTGGACCACACTTGCGAAACCATTGATAAATCATTGATTCATGTTCCGTCTCCCGATACAATAGATAAAATCTGGATTGATTCGGACCGGAGCATCAGAGTATTGAACAGTCTGCAAACGTTGTTGGGACATGGCCGCCTGGCAAATACCGGTTATGTGTCTATACTTCCTGTCGATCAGGACATCGAACATACTGCCGGAGCATCGTTTGCCCCCAATCCGATCTATTTCGATCCGGAGAATATCGTGAAACTGGCTATTGAAGGCGGCTGCAACGCCGTGGCTTCCACTTTCGGAATCCTGGGTTCCGTAGCGCGTAAGTATGCCCATAAGATACCTTTCGTTGTGAAGTTGAATCATAATGAACTGCTTTCTTATCCGAACAGCTTCGACCAAGTGTTGTTTGGCACCGTGAAGGAGGCATGGAACATGGGTGCCGTTGCCGTGGGGGCAACTATCTATTTCGGTTCGGAACAAAGCCGCCGCCAGATTGTGGAGGTCTCACAGGCGTTTGAATATGCCCATGAGTTGGGGATGGCCACGGTATTGTGGTGTTATCTGAGAAACAGCAGTTTTAAGAAAGACGGGATTGACTATCATGCGGCAGCAGATCTGACAGGGCAGGCCAACCATATCGGGGTCACCATCAAGGCTGATATCGTGAAGCAGAAGCTGCCGTCCAACAATGGAGGTTTTAAAGCCATCGGATTCGGTAAGACCGACGGGCGTATGTATACGGAACTGGTCTCCGACCATCCGATAGACCTCTGCCGCTACCAGGTGGCCAACGGGTATATGGGAAGGGTTGGCCTGATCAATTCGGGGGGCGAGTCCCATGGGACATCTGACCTGCATGATGCCGTCGTAACCGCAGTGGTGAACAAACGTGCCGGAGGTATGGGACTTATCTGTGGGAGAAAAGCCTTCCAGAAGACGATGAAAGACGGGGTCTCGCTTCTGAACACCATTCAGGATGTCTATCTGGATCCTTCGATAACCGTTGCATAAAAACTATATGGCATGAAAAGGATCGTATTGTTGAGACATGGCGAGAGCCTATGGAACAAGGAAAACCGCTTTACCGGTTGGACCGATGTAGACCTGAGTGATAAGGGGATCGCAGAAGCCTGTAAAGCCGGTGATATGCTGAAAGAAGCGGGATTCTCTTTTGAGGCGGCTTACACATCCTATCTGAAACGGGCTGTGAAAACGTTGAATTGTGTTCTGGACCGTCTCAATGAAGACTGGATCCCGGTGGAGAAAAGCTGGAGGTTGAACGAGAAACACTACGGCATACTTCAGGGACTTAACAAAAGGGAGACAGCAGACAAATATGGCGAGGAACAAGTCCATATCTGGCGGAGAAGTTACGGCGTGTCGCCCGAGCCGGTGAAGGAAGACGATCCCCGCTATCCGGGGAACGACACCCGTTACGCCGGTGTTCCCGAAATGGAACTGCCACGGACTGAATCCCTGAAGGATGCCGTCATGCGTGTCATGCCCTATTGGGAATGTGTCATCCTACCCACATTGATGCATAGGGACAACCTGCTTGTCGTTGCCCATGGAAACAGTCTGCGCGGGATAGTCAAGCATCTCAAGAATATTTCCGATACGGACATATCCCTCTTGAACCTGCCCACGGCAGTACCTTATGTATTCGAATTTGATGAACGGCCGGTGCTTGTCAGGGACTATTTCCTCGGAGACCAGGAGGAGATACGGAGACGGACGGAGGCTGTAGCCGAACAAGGTATGATCAGACGATAAAAGTCAGTCAATCAGACTGGATTGTATTGTCTTTTTGAATATTTTATTTATTAACAATTTAAAAAAGGAGGTAAAAATGGTACCTGTAAAAACAAACTCAAACTGGTTGCCGAGTATTTTTAACGATTTCTTCGAGAATGAGTGGCTGGCAAAAACGGGAGTTACGGCTCCTGCCATCAATGTCATTGAGAATGACAAGGACTACAAGGTTGAAATGGCGGCTCCCGGAATGACAAAGGATGATTTCAAGGTGAATGTTGACGAGAACAACAACCTGACAATCTGCATGGAAAAGAAAGAAGAGAAGAAGGAGGAGAAGAAAGACAAGAAGTATCTCCGCCGCGAATTCTCATATTCCAAGTTCCAGCAGACCATCCTGCTGCCTGAAAATGTGGAGAAGGATAAGATCTCCGCAAAAGTCGAACACGGGATTCTGTCCATTGAAATCCCGAAAATGAAGGAGGAAGAAAAACAAAAAACTTCCAAGGCTATCGAGGTTAAATAATTCCAGATCTGGAATGTCGTAAGGTCGGACAGGCTTTTCTTGTTCGGAAAAGCCGTCCGACCTTTAACAGACACTTCCGGAACAGGGAACCGGCACAACCGATGAAGGAATTCAATTTTGAAAAAGAACTACTTGGCGTACAGGACGAACTGTTCCGTTTTGCGTACAAACTGACAGCTAACAGGGAGAAGGCGGAAGACCTGTTGCAGGATACCCTGCTCAAGGCAATGCTTCACAAAGAAAGTTACAACAAGAACACGAATTTCAAAGGGTGGCTGTTTATCATCATGCGCAACACGCTTATCAACGGTTACCGGGCGGAGGTCGGTCATACCCGCCTGTACATATCCTCCGATCCTGCATATTATTCGCGGATCATGGACGAGTCCCGTACAGAGGAGGTGGACAAGAACTATGACCTGGAAAAGATACGTAATGCCATCAAAAGTGTACCGGAGTCACATTTCATACCTTTTGAGATGTACCTGTCAGGATTCAAATACCGTGAGATAGCGGAAAGAACCGGCGTGAGTTTGGGAACTATAAAGAGCCGTATTTTTCACTGCCGGAAAAAACTGAAAGCTATATTGGCAGAATGAAACAAAACAAGAACTGAGATAGATGAAAAAAGATGAATATATAGGAATTCTGACTTCCGGAGGGGACGCTTCCGGAATGAACGCGGCTATCCGTGCCGTGACCCGCGCCGCTATTTTTAACGGATTTAAAGTGAAAGGAATTTATAGAGGTTACGAGGGGCTGATTGCCGGTGAAGTGAAAGAACTCACTACGGAAGACGTAAGCAGCATTATCCAGAGGGGAGGTACCATACTGAAAACAGCCCGCTCCGAGACTTTCATCACTCCCGAAGGACGCAAGAAAGCTTATGAGATCATACAGAAAGAGAACATCAATGCATTGATAATTATCGGTGGAGACGGTTCCCTGACGGGAGCCCGGATCTTTGCGGAGGAGTATGATGTGACGTGCATAGGATTGCCCGGCACCATTGACAATGATCTGTACGGCACCGATTTTACCATAGGATATGATACGGCCCTGAACACCATCGTGGAGTGTGTGGACAAAATCCGGGATACGGCCACCTCGCACGACCGCATTTTCTTTGTCGAGGTGATGGGGCGTGATGCGGGCTTCCTGGCACAAAACAGCGCAATAGCTTCCGGTGCTGAAGCGGCCATCATTCCGGAAGACCGGACGGACGTGGACCAGTTGGAAACATTCATCGGACGTGGATTCAGAAAGACGAAAAACAGCAGCATCGTAATTGTGACCGAAAGTCCTGAAAACAAGAATGGAGGTGCCATGTATTACGCCGACCGGGTAAAGAAGGAATATCCCGGATATGATGTCAGGGTTTCTATCCTGGGCCATCTGCAACGGGGTGGCGCTCCGAGTGCCAATGACCGCATACTGGCAAGCCGGCTGGGTGAAGCCGCAATCCAGGCCTTAATGGAAGGCCAGCGAAATGTTATGATAGGCATACGGAACAACGAGATTGTTTATGTTCCTTTTGTCCAGGCAATCAAAAAGGACAAGCCTATTGACAAAAGCCTGATCCGGGTCCTTAACGAATTATCGATCTAAAATAACCGTTAATATGTCAGAAGTTGCTCCTTTAATATCGGATCTTGCCATAATTCTGATTATTGCCGGTATTGTAACCGTCATTTTCAAGTGGCTGAAGCAACCGGTCATATTGGGCTACATTGTAGCCGGTATTATGGCGGGTCCTTCCGTTTCCCTGGTCCCGACTGTTTCCGATCCTGCCAATATCAAAATATGGGCGGACATCGGTGTCATTTTTCTGCTGTTCGCGATGGGACTGGACTTTTCGTTCAAGAAATTGATAAATGTGGGCATTACGGCTATCGTTGCCACTGTCACTATTGTATGTGGCATGATGTTCATAGGCTATACAGCGGGGAATGCAATGGGGTTCTCCCACATGAGCAGTATTTTTCTGGGTGGAATGTTGTCCATGTCGTCCACGGCCATCGTATTCAAGGCCTTCAATGACATGGGACTTCTCCAACAGAAATTCACCGGCATTGTCTTGGGGATTCTTGTCATCGAAGATCTGGTGGCGGTAGTGATGATGGTTATTCTTTCCACGTTGGCGGTAGGCAAACATTTTGAAGGGAAGGAGATGCTGGAAAGTATATTGAAGCTGGCCGCTTTCCTGATTTTCTGGTCGGCATTGGGCATCTATCTGATACCTACCCTGCTGAAGAAGATACGCCGTTTCACCAGCAACGAGATTTTATTGATAACCTCTCTGGGACTTTGCCTGGGAATGGTGATGATTGCGACAAAAGCGGGATTTTCTGCCGCATTGGGAGCCTTTGTCATGGGGTCCCTGCTGGCAGAGACCGTTGAAGCGGAAAAAATCGCACATATCGTACAGCCGGTAAAAGACCTGTTCGCTTCCATATTTTTCGTGTCGGTGGGAATGATGATCGATCCTGCCATGATGTGGGAATATGCCGTCCCTATTCTTATCCTGACATTGCTGGTACTGTCCGGTCAGGTCCTGTTCGGGAGCTTTGGTGTCCTGCTTTCCGGCCAGCCGTTGAAAATTGCCATACAGTCCGGCTTTTCACTGACACAGGTCGGTGAGTTCGCATTCATCATCGCATCTTTAGGCGTCAGTCTGAATGTCACGGACAAGTATCTCTATCCGGTCATAGTGGCCGTATCTGTCATAACGACTTTTCTTACCCCCTATATGATACGGCTTTCGGAACCAGCATACCGGTTTATAGACATCCACATGCCTGAATCCCTGAAAGATTATCTCGTACACTATACGTCCGGGGCAATGACTGTAAAACACCAGGGTACTTGGCATAAACTGATCCGGTCTATGCTGGTGTCTGTCACACTCTATCTGGTCGTATGCGTTTTTTTCATCACTTTATATTTTTCCTATGTGCATCCTTTGATTAGGAAAAGTCTGCCGGGAATGGAAGGGAACTTGTTGGGCTTCATCATCATCTTTCTTGTCATATCCCCGTTTCTATGGGCCATCATCATGAAAAGGAACAATTCAACCGAGTTCCGTAAACTCTGGACGGACAACAAGTTCAACAGAGGGCCTTTGGTATCAATAGTACTTGTCAAAATACTGATCTGCACGATTATCATGATGAGTATCATTACCCATCTTTTCAATGTTGCCTTGGGAGCCGGGCTGGTAGTCTCTTCCATTATCATTGCCGTCATTTATTTTTCCAAGCGGATCAAGAAACGGTCGCTGACTATAGAGAGACAATTTATGGCAAACTTTCAAGGGACGGATGGGAATGGACTTTCTACAGAAAGTGATACAGGCTCCACCCTTGGCAGCAATATCCCGTTCAAGGAATTACATTTGGCGGATTTCACAGTATCCCCTGATTCCATATATGTGGGCAGAACATTAAAAGAAAGCAGCTTGCGCACCTTGTTTCAGATAAATGTGATTTCAATCACCCGTGGAGAAAAACGCCTGGATATACCACAAGGGGAAGAACATCTCTATCCATATGACAAGGTTACGGTCGTAGGTACGGACCGGCAGTTGGAAAGCTTCCGGACATCCATGGAACAAAAGGAGGTAGAAAGGAACGGGAACGAAACATCCTTGCAGGATGAGATGGAAATAGGGCAATTTCCTGTCGAAGGAGGTTCACCATTGATCGGAAAGACGATCCGGGAGGCAGACATATCGGATAGCATCATTATCGGAATAGAGAGGAGTACCGTGAATATTATGAATCCAGACCCTGATACAATTTTCAAGGAGAATGATACGGTATGGATTGTCGGTAAACGAAAAATAATAAAAGGATTGAATAAAGATTAGAACTTATTTAATTTAATATAAAATGTCATGGAATATTCAAGTTATAATGTAAATACCCCTCAATGGAGGGAGATTACAGTAGGTTCACATCTTCCTGCAGAACTGCGGAAGCTTGCAGAAATCGCACATAATCTCTGGTGGACATGGAATGATGACGTAAAGAAACTGTATTGTGATTTGGACCCGGGACTTTGGAAAGAGGTGGAACAGAATCCGGTATTGTTTCTGGAGCGGATAAATTATGAAAAGCTGGTAGCGCTGGCACATGATGAGAACTTTGTCTATAAAATGGATGCCGTCTATTCCGCCTTCAAAAAATACATCGATGTGGAACCGGACCACCAGCGCCCGTCAATAGCTTATTTCAGCATGGAATACGGCTTGGATGAAGTTCTTAAGATATATTCCGGTGGTTTGGGAATGTTGGCGGGGGATTACCTGAAAGAGGCGTCGGACAGCAATGTGGACCTTTGTGCCATAGGACTTTTGTACCGTTACGGTTATTTTGACCAGTCGCTTTCCATGGACGGCCAGCAGACAGTCAATTATAAAGCGCAGAATTTCGGGCAGCTCCCGATTGAAAAGGTAATGCAACCGGATGGGAAACAACTGGTAATCCACGTCCCCTATGCCGACAGTTTTGTGGTACATGCCAATGTTTGGAAAGCCAGTGTGGGGCGTATCCCCCTTTATCTGCTGGATACGGACAATGAACTCAACAGCGAGTTTGACCGCCCTATCACTCACCATCTGTATGGAGGTGACTGGGAGAATCGGCTAAAACAGGAAATTCTGCTTGGCATAGGCGGGATGATGACGCTGAAAGCTTTGGGTATAACGAAGGATGTATATCACTGTAATGAGGGGCATGCCGCATTGATCAATATCCAGCGGCTTTGTGATTACATAAATGGCGGCTTGAATTTTGGGCAGGCCATGGAGCTGGTACGTGCTTCCTCACTTTATACCGTACATACTCCCGTACCCGCTGGTCATGATTATTTTGACGAAGGGCTTTTCAATAAATATATGAAGGGATATCCTGGCAAGTTGGGTATAACCTGGGATAACCTGATGGATCTCGGGCGTCACAATCCGGGAGACAAGGAGGAACGTTTCTGCATGTCTGTCTTCGCCTGCAAGACCTGCCAGGAGGTAAACGGCGTCAGCAAGTTACATAAATCGGTATCCCAGCAAATGTTTGCGCCGATCTGGAAGGGATACTTCCCGGAAGAGAACCATGTGGGTTATGTAACCAACGGGGTACATCTGCCTACCTGGTGTGCGGCAGAATGGAAAAAGCTTTTCAAGGACAATTTTGATGAGAACTTTTTCTGTGACCAGTCCAATCAGAAAATCTGGGAGGCTGTCTATGGCATCCCAGATGAAGAGATATGGAATACCCGGTTAAAACAGAAAGCAAAATTGCTGGACTATATCAAAAGCAAATGCAGCAAGGACTGGCTCAGGAGTCAGGTTGATCCGGCATTGAGCGTTTCCATTTTTGAGAGATTCAATCCCGATGCCCTTCTAATAGGTTTCGGACGCCGTTTTGCTACATATAAGAGGGCTCATCTTCTGTTCACGGATATAGACCGACTTGCTAGGATCGTGAATAATCCGAAATATCCGGTACAGTTCATCTTTGCAGGCAAAGCCCATCCCAATGACGGTGCCGGGCAGGGACTGATCAAGCAAATCGTGGAAATATCCCGGCGCCCGGAATTTTTAGGTAAAATCATATTCTTGGAGAATTACGACATGGACCTGGCGCGCCATCTTATCTCGGGTGTGGATATCTGGATGAATACCCCTACGCGGTTGGCAGAAGCTTCGGGTACGTCGGGCGAGAAGGCATTGATGAACGGTGTGCTTAATTTCTCCGTGCTGGACGGTTGGTGGTATGAAGGATACCGCAAGGATGCCGGATGGGCACTGACCGATAAAAGTACTTATCAGAATGAACAGTACCAAAACCAGCTGGATGCCGAAGCCATCTATTATTTGTTGGAGCATGACATCCTGCCACTATATTACGAGCATGGGGGGAAGAACTATTCGGAAAACTGGGTCAAGTATATCAAGAACTCAATCGCACAAATCGCTCCCCATTTTACCATGAAAAGACAGTTGGACGACTACTATGACAGGTTCTATAACAAGCTGTCAGAGCATTTCCATATTCTGGCAGCCGACAACTTTGCGAAGGCGAAAATGATGGCTGACTGGAAAGCAAACGTCCGGAGCAGATGGGATGCCATAGAAATCAAATCCATAGAGGCTGGGAATGGGCTGAATGCCACGGTTGAAGCCGGAAAGGAATATGAGGTGACGGTTGTCGTTGATGAGAAAGGCCTGGATGACGCAATCGGAATAGAATCGGTCATTATCAGGCATGAAGGCGGTCAGGATCACATATATGAGGTAATTCCCCTTTCGTCAGTTTCCAAGAATGGGAATTTATATACCTTTAAGGCGACATCCGGCATTTTCAACGCCGGAAGCTTCAAGCAGGCCTTCCGTATGTATCCCAAGAATGCTTTGTTACCTCACCGGCAAGATTTCTGTTATGTACGATGGTTTTAATGAACAGTAAAAGGATATGCAAAAACAACGTATGAGCGGGCAAAATCAAAAAACAGATAAACGGATAGCATGGCCGATCATCATCATGAACTTCACGGGAGTGTATGACTACGAGGCGTTTGCCCGGAACAATAAGTTTATATGGTTGGACTGTCGTCATCTTTATGGTACAGAGGGCTACTGTGACAGGGATGGTACTTTGGCTTTGAAGCGGATGATTGCTGATTATCCGGCGGAGGGAGTCCATTTCATCGATTCAGGCAATTATCATTATTTGACTAAATTCTGGACAGACAAACTCGAAACTCCGTTTTCGCTGATTGTGTTCGACCACCATCCCGATATGCAGCCACCGTTGTTTGACAACATACTTTCTTGCGGAAGTTGGGTAAAGGATATATTGGACCATAACAACAACTGCAAGAAAGTAATTATCGTAGGTGCTTCAGACAAACTGATACAGGCTGTGCCGAAAGGATATGAAAGACAAGTCCGGTTTTACAGTGAAACTACGCTCATGCACGAAGAGGGTTGGCAGGACTTTTCTTCCGGACATATCAACGGGCCGGTTTACATTTCCATAGACAAGGATGTCTTGAATCCGGCTTCGGCAGCAACAAACTGGGATCAAGGTTCTCTCAGCTTATGGGAATTGGAGAAACTGCTGGCTGTTATTCTTCAGAAAGAACAGGTAGTGGGCATTGACATCTGTGGGGAATGCTCCACAACACTCAATCTTTTTGAAGAAAAACGGGAAACCATCATGGATAGCCGGGCAAACAAAGAATTGCTCAGACTTATCCGGTCATCCTCCGGCCTTCAATAGAATTAGTTTTTTCTTGTTATTATAATTTATCATATAAAAATAATTTAGCTTAATGAAAACAATTGTTCGAAGAATTGGGCTTGTTGCACACGATGCAATGAAAAAAGACATGATAGAGTGGGTTCTCTGGAACTCGGAACGTCTGATAGGACATAAATTCTATTGTACGGGTACAACCGGTACACTAATTAAAAAAGCCCTTGAAGAAAAACATCCTGAAATCAAATGGGATATCACAATCCTGAAATCTGGTCCTTTAGGAGGTGACCAGCAAATTGGTTCGCGGATCGTAGAAGGAGAAATAGACTATCTGTTCTTTTTTACAGATCCGATGACACTACAGCCGCACGATACGGATGTGAAAGCATTGACCAGACTGGCTGGAGTTGAAAATATTGTTTTCTGCTGTAACCGTTCGACTGCGGACCACATTATTACGAGTCCCTTATTCACTGACCCAACTTACGAACGTATTCACCCGGATTATACCAATTACACGCAGCGTTTTGAAAACAAGGGAATCATATCTGAAGCAGTGGAGCAAGTGAAAAAGCGGAGGAATAAAAGTGAGAATAACATTTCCAAATGAACTGTAATAAGTAGTAGCATATTTATAAGGCTATCTAAGAAACAAGTTGTTTACATCTTTCAGAACTGGTATCTACTGAATGGTAATCTGCTTCCACCAACCAGAAGGGTTGGTGGAAAGAAACCACTTATAAAATATTTCGCTTCCTTTATGCATCCCAGTCGAAAAAGGACAAGGGCATTGCGGGTGTACATCACTCCTTTCACCTTCTTGTTTAGTCCTTCCAGCAAAGTCTTGCTACCAGTTTTTTCTGGAACTACCTTGTGAAAAATTATGCGAAAATCGCCTTTCTGTGCCCGGATTCATCCGCAGGATCCCATGCCAAAGGGACATGGAACATGCCGGTAGCTTATCCCCCACGACTCCGGAGCATCAGGGGGTAGGGACGGTTTGGCGGCAGGTTGCCGTTAAACCGTACGATTTTCGTTTAACGAAAACACAACTTGCTGTCCGCAGGGGCGGACCATGTTTCTCCAATAATTATTGTGTATCAGACCATTGTGTGGCTATTTTCCTGTGGTTTGTGGGGCTTTTCCATCAGATATTTGCCGGCTGTTCTCCCCATTAAAGGATAGATATATCTCCATGACCATGTGACTTACGCCCATAATTCGGGGATAAGGAGGCGAATATACGGAAAATCTGCCCTTTACATGCCCTATTGTCCATTAATGGATTGCTACTTCTACACTTCTGCAAATGGAGAATAACAGGTAACCGTATACGCCTTATTGTTTTTTCATCGTCTCCATTAATGGATTGATACTTCTACACATCTGTAAATGGAGAATAACAGGTAGCCGTATACGCCTTATTGTTTTTCTTCATCGTCTCCATTAATGGATTGCTACTTCTACACATCCGCAAATGGAGAATGACAGGTAGTCGTGTGTGACTTATGTTTTTTCTTTATAATCTCCATTAATGGATTGATATTTATACACTTCTGCAAATGGAGATTTTGAGATATCTATATCCGGAAGGATGCGTGCTCCCTTCGCTCCCGGCTATCCCTATTTTGATATCCGGCTATATCGCAATTCTGTGATAGCATTATCCGGATAGCGTATCATACGGCTATATACAAATATGGCTACACTATAATTCATGGTTGTGATGGAGATGGCTTTTCCCATCCGGTAACAGACCATGATGCCACGAGGAAAAAAGCGACAGCCGCAGAGAAAAAACGGATGGCAGGAACCATTATGGAATCTGGTAAATAGAAAATCCGGTACATGCGAATTCAGGCGATCATCCCGGATGGTAACCTGTCAAAGAGGCTTTTGAGACATTTGAAATACCGATAATAAAAAAAACGAGATCAGGTATTTTGGCGGATGGTGGCAGGATTGCCGCCTCCGGCCCTTCCGAGTTTGTACGCGTCCTGCGTGAGGGCAGCTGGTTTGACAGCGGGTGCACCGACGGGGAGTACATGGT
>ENA-OUQN01001657-OUQN01001657.1-human-gut-metagenome-genome-assembly--contig:-NODE-1657-length-12612-cov-7.882775_pt1 | contig 12612 bp, 10 predicted proteins | sample MGYA00237950_ERZ548832 | MGnify/ENA primary metagenome ERZ548832 (study PRJEB26490, sample SAMN05194703) | human gut metagenome | biome: terrestrial biome; feature: human-associated habitat; material... | reverse complement strand
AGTTGTCTTTATGGAAAACGGCGTTGTCGTTGAAGAAGGTCCGTCGAAGGAATTTTTCGCAAACCCGCGGGAAGAGCGGACGAGAACATTTTTGCAGAATATTGAACAGCATTACGAGTAAGGTATCCCGTAAAGCGGCAAATCCTGTCCGGAGCACGGAATCCGGACAGTTTGCAATAAAGAAAACAGAAGAAGCAAAGGCAGCTTCTTCCAGAACAAAACAAAAAAGGAGTGGCGAATATTATGAAAAAGAAAATGGCAGCAGTATTTCTGGCAGGTATCCTGACATCATCCTTTTTACTGACCGGATGCGGAAACAGCACGGCAGATAACAGCAGTGCTTCTTCCTCTTCATCAGCATCTTCCGCAAGTGCGTCTGGGGATCTTTTAGAGCAGATCCAGAGCAAGGGTGAGATCGTTGTGGCAATGGAAGGAACCTGGGCACCGTGGACGTATCACGATGAGGACGACAACCTGGTCGGCTATGACGTAGAAGTGGCACAGCAGATCGCAGAGAAACTCGGCGTGAAAGCAACCTTTGTAGAGGGTGAGTGGGACGGCCTTCTTGCAGGAATCGATTCCGGCCGGTACGATATCATGGTAAACGGCGTAGATATCACAGAGGAGCGCGCTGAGAAATACAGCTTTTCCGACCCATACGCATACAACCGCACCGCTGTTATCGTAAACTCTGCTAACGATGAAATCCAGTCCATGGAGGATCTCGACGGAAAGAGCACCGCGAACACCATTTCCAGTACGTATGCAGAAGTTGCCGAGAAATATGGCGCAACCGTTACCGGTGTTGACGATCTGGAGCAGACTTTCGAGCTTCTCTTAAGTGGCCGCATCGATGCAACTCTGAACGCAGAGGTAACGTATTACGATTATATGAAAGCACACCCGGATGCAGAAGTGCTGGCACACCCGGAATGTCCGCAGGCAGTTCTGGAACTGGCAGATTATATCGGAAGTACAACCGGAATCATCAATTATGCGGGAGAGACGGATGCACAGGAGATGATCATCTGTACGGAGAGTGGTGTCCTGTATGAACTGGAGAAACGGTATCCTGAAAAGAAATTCTATTTTACAGAAACGCTTCCTGTATGCAGAAATATGAAAAAAGTGACGTTGGAAAAGATTCTTCATGTCTTAAAGACGGGGGAAAATGAAGTTTTTGTGGATGATGCACTTCGGGAAGAATCCAAAAAACCTTTGGAGAGAATGTTAGAACTGGCAAAATAAGAGCCGGAAGAATGGAGTTTGTTATGAAAATGAAAGCAGATGCAGTGATCGTAGGAACAGGTGTGGGAGGACTTTTCAGTGCGTTGAATCTTCCCAGAGATAAAAAGATCATCATGATCACAAAGTCAGATTTAGAGAGCAGTGATTCATTTCTTGCACAGGGTGGAATCTGTATGCTTCATGATGAGGATGATTACGACAGTTATTTTGAAGATACAATGAAAGCGGGACATTATGAGAACAGGAAAGAATCAGTAGATATTATGATCCGCAGTTCCAGAGAGATCATTCAGGATCTGATCGGATATGGTGTTGAATTTCAGAAAGAGTCAGATGTTCCGGAAGGTAATTCTGCTGAAGAAGGAAATCAGGAAAAAGGAAGAGAGCCGGAAACAGATAAGCCGTTGGAAGAAATCTATGCATTTACAAGAGAAGGGGCCCATTCCAGACCGAGAATCCTTTTCCATGAGGATGTTACAGGAAAAGAAATTACAAGTAAGCTGCTTGCACAGGTGAAGAAGCTTGCGAATGTGGAAATTTACGAATATACTACAATGACAGACATTATTGTGGAAGATGGAGTCTGCAGGGGAATTTACGCAAAGGATCAGAACGGTCAGGAACTGGAGATTTATGCAGATAATACGATCTGGGCAAGCGGTGGAATTGGAGGAAGATATCAGCATTCTACCAATTTCCCACATCTGACAGGGGATGCACTGGATATTTCTGAAAAGCATGGAATCCGTCTGGAGCATCTGGATTATGTGCAGATCCACCCGACAACACTGTATTCCACAAAGCCGGGAAGACGTTTCCTGATTTCGGAATCCGTCCGGGGAGAGGGTGCGATCCTTTTAGATAAGAATAAAGAACGATTTGTAAATGAACTTCTTCCGCGTGATGTGGTAACAGAAGAGATCCGGAGACAGATGAAGAAAGACGGAACAGATCATGTATGGCTTTCCATGGAACGGATCGATAAAGATACAATACTGAAGCATTTCCCGAATATTTACCATCATTGTCTGGAAGAAGGATATGATGTGACGAAGGAATGTATCCCGGTTGTTCCTGCACAGCATTATTTTATGGGAGGAGTATGGGTTGATTCTGACAGTAAGACTTCGATGGATCATCTTTTTGCTGTGGGAGAGACAAGCTGTAACGGAGTGCATGGAGCAAACCGTCTGGCAAGCAATTCGCTGTTGGAGAGTCTGGTGTTTGCGAAGCGTGCGGCAAAGAAAATTGGAGGAGAACAGGTATGAATACAATTACAATGACACTTCAGGCAGATCATCTGATCCTGGAGGCTTTAAAAGAAGATATTTCCAGTGAGGACGTTAGTACGAATGCGGTGATGAAGGAGTATGTCAAAGGAGAAGTAGAACTGATCTGCAAGCAGGACGGTATTATTGCAGGACTGGATGTATATCGCAGGGTCTTTGAATTGCTGGATGATAAGACGAAGACAGAATTTTACTGTAAAGACGGCGATGAAGTTAAAAATGGTCAGTTGATGGGCAAGGTGACCGGTGATATCCGGGTTCTCCTTTCAGGAGAGCGTGTGGCTCTGAACTATTTGCAGAGAATGAGCGGAATTGCAACCTATACACACTCCGTAGCAGCTCTGCTGGAAGGAAGTAAGACGAAACTTCTTGATACAAGAAAGACAACACCGAACATGAGGATTTTTGAAAAATATGCAGTCCGTGTCGGTGGCGGTTACAACCATCGGTATAATCTTTCAGACGGAGTACTTCTGAAGGACAATCACATCGGTGCAGCAGGCAGTGTTACGGCAGCGGTCAAAATGGCAAAGGAATATGCACCGTTTGTCCGAAAGATTGAGATCGAGGTTGAAAATCTGGCAATGGTAAAAGAGGCAGCAGAGGCAGGAGCAGACATCATTATGCTGGATAATATGTCAACGGAAGATATGAGCGAGGCAATCCGGATCATTGACGGAAGAGCAGAGACAGAGTGTTCAGGAAATGTGACAAAGGAAAATATCGGCAGACTGACAGCACTTGGAGTTGATTATATTTCCAGTGGAGCATTGACGCATTCTGCACCGATACTTGACATTTCCATGAAAAACCTTCATGCTATAAATTAAGAAGAGAAACCACAGTAGTAGAAAGGAAGAGGTATGATGACAGGATCAGAACGAAGAACTGCCATTATAAATCAGATAAAGAACAGCACCGTCCCTGTATCCGGGAAAGCACTGGCAGCACAGTATGCAGTGAGCCGTCAGGTGATCGTGCAGGATATTGCACTGATCCGTGCTGCAGGACATGAGATCATTTCCACTAACAGGGGCTATCTTCTCAATGAGGATGCATCCGTACAGCGGACATTTAAGGTAAAGCATACGGATGCCCAGGTAGAAGAAGAATTATATTCTATTGTGGATCTTGGAGGAAGTGTAAAAAATGTCATGGTAAACCACAGGGTCTATGGACATATGGAAGCGGAGCTGAATATTACTTCCAGGCGTAAGGCAGCGGAATTTTTAGATGATATCAAGACGGGAAAATCCAGTCCGTTAAAGAATATTACCTCAGATTATCATTACCATGTAGTGGAGGCTGACAGTGAGGAAACCCTGGATATGATCGAGGCTGCACTCCGGGAGAAAGGATTTCTTCTGGAACAGGAAGAATGGGAAAAAAAGCAGTATCACGTATAACGAAAGAAAGAGAGGTCAGACATCAGGAACCGGTGTCTGACCTCTTGACATCTTCGGGAATATTCTGCAAAATAAGAATTGATAAAGTGAAAGAAAAGAGATTTTCCGTCGTATCATACGACAGGATGGAGTTATATATATGGAAGAAATAAAAAAGCTTCTGAAGGAAGTTTTAAATAGAGAATTTATACGTGCGGTCATCAGCAGTCCAAAGGAAAAAGAAGGAACTGCGGTGCTGCTGGAGTGTGGAACAGAACCGGTTCAGGGGATTTTGAAGATAAAAGTACGTCCGCTGGAAAAAAGAGGGGAATTGATGTTCCAATTAGAAGCGTTTACGAAGACGCAGGCATTTCACCGAAATTTAAATCCCGAAGCGGCGGGTGAGATCCTGGCTGTAGTGATGGAGCGTTTTGGACAGATGCAACTGGAAACGGTGAGTCAGGACTGTACAGTGCTGATCAGTAAAAAGGGAAAGGTGACGATCCGCAGAAAGCAGAAAAAGATCAGAGCAAAGGCGGCAGACCTGTCCCATAACCGCAAAAAGCGGTATATTCTGGAAGAAGGAGTGAAAGTTCCGTTTCTGCAGGATCTTGGAGTTATGACGCAGGACGGGAAAATCGTGCATACAAGATTTGATAAGTTCCGGCAGATCAACCGATTTCTGGAATTTATCGAAGATATCCTGCCGCAGCTTGACAGGGGAAGAGAGCTGACGATCCTGGATTTTGGCTGTGGGAAGTCGTATCTTACTTTTGCGATGTATTATTATCTGCATGAATTGAAAAAATATGACATACGCATTATAGGACTGGATCTGAAGAGTGAGGTGATCCGGCACTGCAATGAGCTGGCAGAGAAGTACAGATATGAAAAGCTTCAGTTTTTAGAGGGAGATATTGCAGATTATGAAGGAGTAAACCGTGTGGACATGGTGGTGACGTTGCATGCCTGCAATACGGCAACGGACTATGCACTGGCGAAGGCAGTTGGCTGGAATGCAAAAGTGATCCTTTCCGTTCCATGCTGCCAGCATGAGATCAATGAGCAGTTTGAAGCGGGGGAGACCCCGGAGGTACTTGCTGCGGTGATGGAGTATGGTCTGTTAAGAGAGCGGTTCGCAGCACTGGTGACAGATGGACTGAGGGCAAAGTATCTGGAAAGCGAGGGATATGAAACCCAGGTACTGGAATTTATTGATATGGAACATACACCGAAGAATATTCTGCTGCGTGCAGTCAGGAGGGGGAAGACTGACGGGGTAATAGAAGCGGAGAGCAGAAAGAAGCTGGAAGAGTGTGAAGCATTTCTGAATATCCAGCCGACACTGGGCAGGCTTCTTTCAGAAAAGAGCAGGCATCAGTGACGGGATTTTAGAAAGGGATCATAGAAAAGGATAAGCACTGGCGACGGGATTTCAGGGAGAATAAATAATGATAAAAAGAATAATAAAGGGAATCGTGCTGGCGGTATTTTTTGCCGGAGCATTGTTGATAAGTAATTATGTGATGAACCGTGGGACGGACGATAAGATTATGACAATGGGCGAGCCGACGCTCCCGGTAGTTTCTTTTACCGTGAGTGGTCAGGAGATCAATCTTCTGTCCGGGTATGTAGACCAGATGGATGTCACTGCCATGCGTGATACGATCACTCCGCTGGAGAGCAATGGAACGCTTCAGGCTGAGATCGCAGAGAATGGAAATAAGATCAGTAAGATCAGCTATAAAGTTTATTCACTGGATGGAGCAGATACTTACGCAGAAGGAAAAGTCAAAGAAGAGGATGGGAAGGTTACGCTGGAACTGGGGACTGCCCTGGATCAGTCAGCACAGGAGGCGGTGCTGAAGCTGACTCTGACACTGGGAAGTGGTGAAGCACAGAAAAAGGTGAATTATTTCACCCGGATCGAGAAGCCGGATGAGATTACTGCGTGGAAATGTCTTACATTTGCAAAAGATTTTCATGCAAAGGCATTGGATCAGAGTGATGAAGATACACTGAGTATGTATCTTGAGCCGGGAGAAGAGAGTGATAATACGACTTACCAGACCGTCAATATCCACTCAGATATTACTCATATCCAGTGGGGAGACCTGAACCCGGAGATCGTGGGCGATGTGCAGTGGAGTCTGAAAGAAAGCAACAGTGTTTATACATCCATTCTTGCAAAATATCAGGTGCGTTGTCAGGATGATAAAGAGGAAACGGCACGGTATAATGTGAAAGAATTTTTCAGGATCCGGTCGGTGGGAGATACGATCTACCTGCTGGATTATAACCGGGATCTTCAGGAAGTGTTCAGCAGCAGTAGAAGTGTGATGGATCAAAAGGGTATCCTGCTTGGAATCGTGCCGGAAGATGTGCCTTATGAGACAAATAAAAAGGATTCGATCCTTGCCTTTGTGCAGAACCGTACTCTGTGGATGTATAATAAGAAAAATGAGGAGCTGACGAAAGTTTTCAGCTTTGCGGAGGAAGATACACAGGATGTGAGGAGCCTGAATGATCAGCATGCGGTACGGATCATCAGTATGGACGATCATGGGAATATTGCCTTTGCGGTTTATGGATATATGAACCGGGGAGAGCATGAAGGAGAAGTTGGTGTCGGTATTTATTATTTTAATGTGGACAGCAATCTGATTCAGGAGAAAGGCTTTATTCCGAGTACAAAATCTTTTGCCATTGCAGAAGATGAACTGGGAAAGATGGTTTATTATAATCATGCACAGGAGCTGCTGTATGTGCTTGCAGATCAGGTCCTCTACAGGATCGATCTTGATAAGAACCAGCAGGAAGTGCTTGCAAAAGGTCTGGAAGCCGGAAAGTATGCAGTTTCTGATGACGGACATCAGCTTGCTTATCAGACAGACGGAGAGAAAGATGCGGCAAAGGAGATCCGGGTGATGGATCTTTCCAGCGGGGATGAATATAGTGTGAAAGCGGCAAAGAATGAAGCCGTTCGCCCGCTGGGATTCCTGAATGGAGATTTTATTTATGGAATTTTGCGGACTTCCGATGCCGGAAAGACGGCATCCGGTGAGAAGACAACTCCGATGTATCAGCTTGAGATCCATGATTCGAAAAATAAAAAAATAGCAGAGTATTCCTTTGAAGATCAGGGGATCTATATTTCTGATATTTTGATCGAGGGAAATATGGTGACACTGAACCGTCTTGCGAAAGCGGGAGAGATCTATAATGTTACTTCACAGGAATATATTACAAATAATGTAGAAAAGAAAGATACGAAGATTTCTCTTACCTCATACAGTTCGGAGAAGCTGGGAAAGCAGTACCGGTTTACTTTTGCAGAGGGAATCGAAAAGACGGAGGTGAAGCTGCTCCAGCCGGATCAGCAGGTAGCCGAAAATGCACTGACGATCGTTCTGAAAGGAAAGGATGACCGTGTGAAATATTATGTGTATGGTATGGGTGAACTGGTCGGAATCTACGATAAGGCAGGCTATGCGATCCAGAAGGCGGAAAAAATTTCCGGTGTTGTGATCTCATCGGAACAGGCTTATGTATGGGAAAAAGGAAACCGGGATCTGGTGTATTCTATTGACGATGTTGCGGTGACAAAGGAAAGTGGAGAAAGCTCGCTGGAGGCATGTGAACGCTATATGAAAGCGTATGAGGCGGAGAAGACAGATCTTACGGGCTGTACGCTGGATCAGGTATTGTATGTGATCAATAAGGGCTGCCCGGTGATCGCTCTGACAAGTGCAGATCATGCGATTCTGATGACCGGATATTCCAAGACAGATATCACGTATTTTGACCCGGATACAGGGGCATCGCAGACTGTGACTATGGATGAGATGAATGCTATGGTGGCAGGAAGTGGAAATACCTTTATCGGGTATATTAAGTAATAGAAGAGAAGTGATGAAAGAGAAGAGAATCTGCAGGCGGCGGGTTCTCTTTTATATATAGTGGTTTTCCCTGCATACTACAGAAAAAAATACAGGCGGTGGAACTTCTGTTCCATCACCCGTATTTTAAAAATCCATGTAAGCAGCGAACCAGAAGAGGCGTCTGTACAAGACTCTGGCGACTGTAACGATAACCTTATGCTTCAGCTGCTTCGTCTGTGTTGGTATCTTCAGCTTCAAGGTCAGAAGCTTTTACATGAACTTCTGTGATCGTTACAACCGTAGCATCAACATCAGTCATAAGATCAACATCTTTGTCTTTGGCGATCGGAAGATCAGCCACACGGATGGTATCACCAACCTTGAGATCTCCGACATCTACTTCAACTTTCTCTACCAGTGCAGCAGGAAGAGCCTTGAAAGAAATCTCCTGTAACATCTGCTGTGGTACACCGGCAGCAAGTTTATCAAGGTTGACAAGATGGATCTCAGCAACAGAATGAACTTTCTCATTGCTTACAAGTGCCTGGAAATCAATCTCATCAACATAACCCTTTAATGGATTATAATCAACTTCTTTGATCAGTGCATCATAAGTCTGACCATCAACTTCGAGCATTACCTGTCCACCTTTGTTCTCAACTTTCAGAAGTTTTTCAACATCTGCTTTTTCCATTTTAAGTGGAATGCTCTCTTTCATTTCACGGCCGAAAATACAACCGGTAACAAATCCTTCGCGTCTAAGTTTTTTGGCTTTGATTGACATGTCTCTTTTTTCAGCTTTTAAAGTATTCATTTATCTTTTCCTCCAAATTCTGAATCCGCTTAGCAGCCTTCAACTTTCTGTACAAGTAGGTATTGTTAAGTGCTTTTTCTTTGCTACAGTTACACTATAGCACCGGATGTCAAGGGAAGGAAAAAACAGAAGAATCAGACAGGCTGAAAAATTAAGAATTTTTCTCTGAAAAATACCTTGAAAAATAAAAAAATTAAGATTTTCAACAAAAGAATTGAAAAAATTCTTGTGAAAATGATCAAAAAGAGTGCAAATTCTCATGGAAATAGGAAAAAATCGCTGAAAATACAGCACGTTGTATAAAGAAAGCGGTGTATCATGAAAGAAAGCAGGATATTATGAAAACGAACAGGATTTGCTGAAAAAATAGAAAATAACACCGAATATGGTGTATAATAAAAATAGTATGCAAAAAGAAAATCAGGAGGAAGATGCGTGGGCAGATATTTAAATTCCAATGCAGATGGATTTGGTAAGATTGTTAATTCTGAAATTTATGTGGACAAAACGAGTATGCTGAGCTATACGAATCAGGTACTGAATACAATGCAGGGATATCTTTGCGTTAGCCGTCCGAGAAGATTTGGAAAATCGACAGCGGCAAATATGCTTACAGCATATTATAGCTGTGGGTGTGATTCCAAAGCACTTTTTTCGGGATTCAAAATTGCAAAAGACAAAGATTTTGAAAAATATTTGAATCATTATAATACGATTTCTCTTAATATGCAGGAATTTCTGAGCAGAAGCAGGGATGTATACGAGTTGCTGGAGCGGATGAAAAAACTGGTGCTTCGCGATATGAAAAGAGAGTACCCGGATGTGGATTATTTTGATGAAAATGATCTGATCGAGGCAATGCAGGATGTATATGAAGAGACAAGACGACCGTTTGTTGTCATTATTGATGAATGGGACTGCATTTTTCGGGAGTATAAAGAAGACAAAGAAGCACAGGCGATTTATCTTGATTTTCTGAGAGATATGTTGAAAGATAAGCCGTGTATCCATCTTGCATATATGACGGGGATTCTTCCTATAAAAAAATATGGGACTCATTCAGCTTTGAATATGTTTGATGAATTTTCAATGATTGATCCCGGACCGATGGCAGAGTATGTTGGATTTACGGAAGAAGAAGTTGCTTCATTGTGCGAAGAATATAAGATGGACGGAGAGGAAGTAAAATGCTGGTATGACGGGTATTCTTTTGATAAAGTTCCGGCTGTTTACAGTCCAAGATCGGTTGTCAGTTGTATGAGATTTGGTAAAATCGGAAATTACTGGAATCAGACGGAGACGTTTGAAGCGTTGAAGATTTATATTGATATGAATTTTGATGGATTGCGGGAAGATGTACTGAGCATGATGGCAGGAGAATCAGTTCCTGTAAATACTGGTAGTTTTATCAATGATATGGCTACATTCAGGACGGAAGATGATGTGCTGACCCTGCTGATCCACCTTGGTTACCTGGCATATGATTATGAAAATAAGACCGTAAGGATCCCTAATAACGAAATACGGGGAGAATATGTGAACAGTGTAGCTGTATCAGAATGGGGAGAAGTGTCGACCGCATTGAAAAATTCTGCAGATACATTAAATGCAATCTGGCAGAAACGACCTTTGCAGGTAGCAGAGGGAATCAGGCAGGCACATTTTGAAACAGCACATATACAATACAATGACGAAAATGCATTAAGTTATACAATTTCACTGGCATTATATGCAGCAAGAAATTTTTATACCGTACACCGGGAACTGGCAGGCGGAAAAGGATTTGCTGATCTTGTATTTGTACCAAGAAAGAAATTTCAGGAAAAACCAGCGTTGATTGTAGAACTAAAGTGGGATAAAAGTGCCAGGGGAGCGATTGAGCAGATCCGGCAGAAAGAATATTTTGAGAGTTTAAAAGAATATCAGGGAAATATGCTTTTGGTCGGGATTAATTATAATATCAGAACTAAAGACCATGAATGTGTGATAGAGGAATTAAAGAAAGACAAATGAGAATGACAGAAGGCTGTCGGGATATTTTGAGAAATATTCCGGCAGTTTTTCAGGGGTATGGATTTTGGATTTGAAAACCAGAATCCATACCCTTATTTTCTTTGAAACAAAGAAAAGCGGTAAAATACAACCATAGAAAAAAACAAATGATTTCGGCCGAAAAAGAAAAAAGTAAATGTAACATTAAGAACAAAATTCAGACGAGGAGAAATGAACTATGAAAATGAAAGCAATCGCAAGATTTGGTAAAGAATTTGGAAGCTACAAATTGGTAGAAGTACCGTATCCAACATGCGGACCGGAGGATATCATCCTTGAGATCAAAGCGGCTGCAATCTGTGGAACAGATATGAAGCACTGGAATTATGAACAGCCCCTTGAAAAGGCGTTTTGGTGACTCTGTCACCGGAACGTCTTTTTCTATATCTTATGATGTCGGGGTCAAAAGCCCCCGACTTTGATGCCTACGGATTGCTCCGTGCTACGCACTCCCACAATCCTACCCAATATTCGCATATCGTGGGATTATCATCCCACTTTTATGCTCATATCGGGGCGGGTCCTAAGGTCTTTCACCCACCTATGAGCAAGCTCATGTGGGCTTAGACCTTTTGACCCTGACATCATAAAAGAAATGCAAAGAAAAATTATTTTGTAAGCAATTCTGCTTTTTGCAGAAGCTTCTCTACTTTTCTTAAAGAATTCAGGTCGATCTCCCTGAGAGAATAGGCAAAATCGATCAATTCAGAGGATATTTCCGCATCAGAAGATGTACCAAGCAGCCAGTAATCCAGCGAGAGATGAAAGGTCTGTGCAAGCTGAACACAAATTTCTATAGAAGGAAGTTGTTCTCCTCGTTCAATTTTGGTATAGTAGGAGTAAGAGATTCCTGATTTCTCGGCGGCGAGTTCCTGAGTATAACCCAGTTGGAGTCTACGCTCTTTCAGTGTTCTTCCTATGCTTTTACTATTAAGTAAGTCCATTCTTTTGCTCCTCCTCCTGATATATCTTTTATGATAATTCATAAATAAGGATAGTTCCACACACTGACCATGAACGAAACCGCCACAAATAAGGAGTGCAACGCACCCGGATAAAGAGAGGTAGATAATGAAGAAAAATGAAAAAATCCATGAATGATCGTAGTATGAAGAAAAGAACGGTATGGCTGATCCTGGGAGGGATCGCAGTGATAGTATGTGTTTTGTGGTGGGCATATATACAGTTCTGGTCAAATGCATCAGAGAAAGAAGATGTTTCTGCAAAGAGAGAAGCAGACTGGTCATTCCAAAAGCCCAAAGTGCCTGAGACAAAGCTGACAGATCAGGAAGAATGTGCTTTGTGCGGCAGCAGAAAAGAAAGTATGACGGGGATGTTCAGCGGAAAAGATGCGATTGGTATCATCAGTGTGAATGACTGGTACATTATGGATCTGAAGATCAAAAGTGGAAATGAGAAAGAAAATATGCCGGAAGATACAGAAGGAAAGAATACGACAAGGACAACGGTTGGGAAAAATGGAAGAGTTCTGGAGCGTAGTTCAGAAAGTCTCCGGGGTATTTCGGAAATCGTAGTAGATTATGGAGAGGACAGAGTACTTTCCATGGAAAAGGCATCGCAGATTTTGTGTCAGTCCTGTCTGGAAAAGCTGTCTGAAGCGATGGAGGTAAAATGTGAGGAGGGAAAAGAACCGGAGCCTGTCGACCTGGTACTGATAGATTTTGAGACGATGGAACTGTATTCTGTTCAGGAACAGTATACAAAAAAGAGTATCAGAGATTACACCTTGTGGATGGCACATACGGAGGATACGCTGGAGATCAATGCAGTTTATACACCGGTTCGCACAGAGGCAGGAAAAAATGCGGGTATAAAAGAAAATGCCGTACCCTCATCTGCAACAGATGATAGTGCGGCATCTCTGAAATAGATGTCGGGGTCAAAAGCCCCCGACTATGATACCTACGGATTGTTACGCACTA
>ENA-OUQN01001648-OUQN01001648.1-human-gut-metagenome-genome-assembly--contig:-NODE-1648-length-12655-cov-3.320397_pt1 | contig 12655 bp, 17 predicted proteins | sample MGYA00237950_ERZ548832 | MGnify/ENA primary metagenome ERZ548832 (study PRJEB26490, sample SAMN05194703) | human gut metagenome | biome: terrestrial biome; feature: human-associated habitat; material... | reverse complement strand
GTTCTGATGTCTGCGTCGTTTTAGGTTTTCTTATTTTTTTAAATAATAAATTTAACGAAATCATTAACAATGTTGTTATTATACTTGCTATTGTTACATATTCTTCTGTATATATAGCCATTATTAAAATTACTATTAATATTGAATTTGTGTAGCTTGTTTTAGCCCTCTTTTTCAAATTGATAGTATCAAATAATAATAATGCTAAAAATAATACTAAATATATAGCATATCTATATATACTAGTTTTTTCTATTATGTATAGATATACTATATACATAATTGAAATTATTACCCCATACATTAAAACCGGTTTATTTATTGTTCTATATTCTTTATCTATGCCTGCCATAAGAACTATAAATGTAAAATATAAAACAAAAAATACATATTCTATTATTTTTATTTTATCAAAATCATAAACACTTAATCCCATTAAATATGCTACTGCTACAAAAAATAATCCAGATAATGCTTCCAAAATTAGATATCTTGGCCTTATTTTTTGTTTACAATACCTACACTTTCCTCCTAAAAAAATATAACTAAATATAGGTATTAAATCAAATATATTTAATTTGTGATTACAATTTGGACAATATGAGTGTGTATGAGTTATATCTTGTCCTTTTGGTATTCTATATACTGCTAAAGTATAAAAGCTTCCAAAGGTAATTCCAATCATAAAAATTATAATATAAAAAAATATTTCCATTGTCTATTCCTACTTCATTTATTTTTTATTAAAGGCATATACATATTATTTATGCATATGCCCTGTAAATCATATAAATATTTATTAATCTTATAAATATTATTCTCCTTGTGGTAAATATTTGTTAAGTTCATCGCCATATTCATTTAATTGATTTAAATCGTTTTGTGCAGCTTTTGTAGATTCTTCTTTAGCTTTTTGTGCATTCTTGAATAATCCTGTATTGCTTAAAGAAGCAATTGAAATACCAGCTAATATTAATAATATGATTATTGTTATTACTAATGCAACTAATGTAATACCTTTTTGTCCTTTCATTATAACTTTTCCTCCTTTTTCTTTTGATATAATATATATATACTATATTTATAAAAATAAATATAATGTTAATAACTAATTTTATTTTGTCCCTTTATCAGGAAGATATCCTGAGTTTGAACTATTTGTTGTAGTACTAGATCCATTTCCACTATTTGCACTACCTGATGATGTAGTTGTAGTTGAACCCGTACTTGAATTTGTATTTGTATTTGACTTATTATTACTACTAGAATTTCCTGTCGTTCCCGAATTTGAATTAGATCCTGCTGTTGAATTATCTTGTTGCACAGATGCAAATGGATTTTTCTTTCCTGGGACATATTCTTGTATTTTTTTATAATTACTCAAATCAGTTGAATCTATTTGATATGTTACAACTACTTCAGAATCATCAACATTTTCATCAGTTTGCAATTCTGTTTTTACATTTTCAGGAGTAGTATATGAAACTTTCTCCGGAATTATTTTATTCGCAGGAACATATTTATAAAGTAATACACCTAATATTAATATAATTGCCAATGCTAATAATAAAAATATAATCATTTCTTTTATAATATTTTTAGCCATTACTTTACCACTCCTTTCTAAATTATTGAATTGTATTTGTTTGTACTGTTGTATTTGAATTTATACTATTTGTTTGTCCTATTGTGTTTGAACTTGTAGTATCTACCTGTGTTGTTACACTACTAGAAGTAGTTGAATCTATTCCTTGTATTGTAATATCTTTGCATACAAATGTTGCTTCCAACTGATCTCCACTTTCTGAAGATGCTGACATAGAGAAATTTTCTATTTTAAATCCTAATTTTGAATCATCCTCTATTCCTGTAATAAATTCTTCTATTCCTGTATAACTTCCAGTGGCTGTGAAATTCAAATTATAAACATTATTTACTCCTGTTGAACTTCTAGTAACTTCCATTTTCATAGTTACGCCTTCACTTTTTGCATGATTTTCTATTCTTACAAAAAGGAAGTCTATTGTATTGTTATATGTTTGATTTGCTGCTTCTACTTGACTATCTGTACTAACATCCACCATATCTTCGTAATTACTTTTTTGATTTTCTAATTGCTTTATTGCATCATTTAAATCATCTAAGTTTTTTTGATAGTCAGTACTTGTTAATCTTGTAGCTTGTTTTACCTTATCATCTAATTTATTATTTTCTTTTTTTATATCTGATATTCCTAAAATTATAATAGGTCCTATCTCTATTCCATTTACTATTGTAACTCCAGTCAATATTAAAATTAGAGCAATTATAACACTAATTAATAATTTTTTCATGGCAAATCACCTTCTATCTTTATTGTGACTATATTATTATCTTTCTGTCCAGAAGAAGATATAACATTTGTCAATATTCCATTTGTTTTTATGCTAGCTGTCAAATATCCTAATTGTGCATAACTTGTTGATTGTGCTTGAATTACTATATGTGTTGATGTTTCATTTTTTATAGATGTTAATTGAACTTCTGATGGCATTATATACATTAATCTATTTAGTAAATTAGGAATTGCCTTTTTAGTTCTATTATTTTCTTCTATTTTTTCATTTAATTGTTGTAAATTATTAATTTTATTTGTATAATCATTTGTTCTGCTTTGTACACTTTGTATATCTTTATTTATTAAAGCAATTTGTGCATTTGTGTTATTTATAGATTTGTCTGCTTCTTCACTTTTAGATATTATCTGATTTTGTATTAAAGCTGAAAAACCACAATATATAGCTAATAATACTAACAATCCTATTACACTTCTCAACATATTTTTTTCAGTACTATCTAATGGTGTGTCAAAGTCCATCGTTAATACTTTAGGTGGATTTTTTCTACCTACCATTGATTTTTTAGTTCCAACTTCCATTGTCAATATTTCTGGTAATTTATCCATAAATGAATTCTTTTTAAAGTTCATTCCTGAAATACCTTGCCCTAGTCCATTTAGTGCCAAAGATATAGCGGAATTGACTTCTACATAATCTTTTATATTTATATCAGGTGATATTTTAACAAAACTTGGTTTTAATATTTCGCATCTTACGTTTTCTAAATATTCCTCAAAATATAAATCTACATTATTTATTAAAGCTCCTGTACCAGTAATATATATCTTATCAATTTTATCTAAACTTTCATTTATAATTTTTCTTAAATGTCCAACTATTTCATATAATGTTGGCATTATATCTTCAAGATAGTTTGTTTCTGCATCTGTTAGTTCTTTACCTTCAGATGTATAAATCGTCGTTTCTTTGCATATTTCATATGCTTTTTGATAAGAATTTTCTTTTACATTTATTTTATCAAGTATTTCTCTACTTCCAATATCTAATTTTGTTATATCATATATATTTTTGTCTATAACTGTTGTAATTGTTGTATCTTCTTCTATATTTACTATTAGGCAATTTTCTTTTTCTTCTAGTTCTGCAATACTTGGTATAGTCATTGATACTGGAGTAATGTTTTGCAATTTATATCCATTAAATTTTTGTAATTTTTTGTTTAACTCTATTTTGTTTTCACTAACATGAATTACTTTTAATTTTTCTTTATCTTGAGTGTTTGGAGTAATTGCATACCTTGTTTCAAAAACATTTGGATTGTAATTTTTATCTGCACAATAAGACTCAAATTCTGTTTGTATTGCCTTTGGTAAATCTTTTTTATTCAATAAAGCAAATACTTGAAAATAATTATACATCTCCTCTGACAAGTTTATACTAATTGGTGTTTTATAACTATATGTTTCTTCAACAATCTGTTTTATTGTTTGGTCTAAATTGTCATAAAATTTCATTCCAAATGATTCAACTTTAATTTGTTCACGTTCTTTAGAAACTTTTGCATATTTAATTAAATTTTCTTCTATATACAATCCTAGACAAGTTGACATTTTTGCTCCTTCTATCTTATTATTTAAATAATCTTTTTTATCACATTTTCTTACAAATAATGATAATTAATTCTCTTTTATTTTACCGTTTCTAGCCAAAAAGTCAATAGGTTTTAATAAATTATAATACAAATGTAATCTTTCTGTAATATTGTTGTAATATTTGTTTATTTTTTATAAATTTTACATATAAAAAATCCATCTTCTTCCTGATTTGGCAATATATTGTGGACTTCATTTGATTCTATATAAAATCCACTATTTTCTTTTAAAAATTCATCAACAACATCTTGATTTTCTTCTTTTAAAATACTACATGTTGAATATACCATTGCCCCATCTTTTTTCAAATATTTTAAGCAATTGTTTAATATTTTTTTCTGAATCTCCGTTATTTTCTCTACATCCTCTAGTTTTCTTTGCCATTTAATATCTGGTTTTCTTTTTATTACTCCAATTCCTAAACAAGGAACGTCTAATAAAATTTTATCAAACTTTTCTTTTAATTTTTCATCATACAAGCTTGCATCTTTTACTTTTGTCTCTATTATATTTATCCCCAATCTCTGTGCATTTTGTTCCACTAGTTTAGTCCTATGTTCATGTATATCCCAAGCTTCAATTTTTCCTTCATTTTTCATAAGTTCAGCCATATATGTTGTTTTACCACCTGGTGCCGAACATGCATCTAAAACTAATTCACCAGGTTGTGGATTCAAAATTCGTGCAGTTTGACCAGCTGATATGTCTTGAATTGTAAAATATCCTTTTTTAAATTCATCAATATTTTCTATATTTTTTATCTTTTCCAATATCAAAAAATCATCTAATTTTTCTTGGGGCTCTTTACATTCTATATTTTTTTCTCTTAGCTTTTTAATTAGTTCTTGTTTATTTGTTTTTAACGTATTTACTCTTATTGTAATTTTTGGTTTTATATTTGAATTATTGCAAATTTCTTCTACTTCTTTTGGAGTGTAATTTTTCATTAATTCTTCTACTATCCATTTTGGCATTGATGTTGTTTTTGTTATTCTTTCTATATCATCTTCAATTTTGAAAAATTCTTCATAATCGTTTTTTTCAATTTTTCTTAAAATAGCATTTACAAAATTTGAACTTGATGCATGTCCATATCTTTTTGCTAAATTTACACTTTCATTTACAGCAGCAGATTTTGGTATTTTATCTAAAAATATTACTTCTGGATCAAAACATGTAATAAAAAGGCACACGTCGATAATTACCTCTCCTATAACCAGGATTACACAATTTGATATGCTCATATTTATCCTCCATACATTTAATAACGTTGTTTGTAGTGGTCTAATCCACCTCATAAGAAACTGACACTTTGTAATAAACATTCTGATCTTTGTTCTCGAGATTGAATATCTCTAACATGTTATCAGACCATGAAAATCCATAATCACCGGTATACGACTCAAAGGTTCCAGCTAAGTTCGTTGTGTCAAAGCTGGTTATTACCGCGTTTATATATCTTTCCTGTATTTTGTCCTGAATCCGTTTTGCAAGACCTTCCTGATTTTCGGAAACGGCTGTAGAATCCGTAGTAGAGGACTCTGTTGATGGCTCAGTTACAGCGGATTCTGTTTCTGTTTCCGAAACTACCGCTTTCGAATCGATTGTATCCTGGTTTGCCCCATCAATAAGAATGCTGTTTACTACAGTTCCGGTACCATCGAATACAATTAACATATTTGTTTCATCATTATAATCATAGCTGTATTTTTTACCATCATATACAAAGGTCTGGTCTTTGTAATCCGTAGAACCAGAATAATTGGATTCTAATGTTTCTCTTATATTTGTTCTAATTGTGCTTGCATCATTACCTGATTTGATACATTCGCAAATTGTCCAGGCTATTAAAACCCAATATAAGAAGACTAACACACGTCTAACGATATCGGGTTCAACCTCAAATAATACAGCTGTTCCAGAAGCTCCAATAAATAGTGTGATTACTATTTCCGTAAAAGTTTTACTCATAATTTTCCGCCATCTATCCTAAATCATTTTCACAAGAATCCCAATACTACCGAAAACACCAAGCCAAATTGCAACAATAAGACGAAGTTCTGTGGTATCTTCTAAGTTATCGGAATACAAATTTACAGTACAATATGTACTAATAATTCCCATTATTATAGGAACTACTATTACCAGCGCTAATTTAATACTCATACAATTTCTCTCCTTCTGACTTTTTAATTAATTTATTCACACTCATAATAAGGCTCACAAACTGGAAAGCTCGTCAGAAATCTGATAAGTTTTGCAGAATATCTATATATAGCAAAAGAGACATAATTCACATTACATCTCTTTTTTTTGTTAGATCCTCTTATTCTGCAATTTTCATGTAGATGACATTGTTTGGATTCTCAATTTCGGTAATCTCTAATAGATCATCAGACCATGAGAATTCATATGAAATACCTTCTGAATCAAAACTGCCTGATAATGTACTTGCACTGTAGTTTGTAATCAAAGCATCTGTATATCTTTGGAGGATCGTACTCTGGATTCGTCTATTTAGGTCTGAATTATCTTCAGAAACTAATGCAGAATCCGCTTCCTTTGTGTCAATTAAGGTGTCCGATACTTTAGATTCAGACTTCGTTTCCGAAACATTTTCATTTATATCTGTTTTGTCATTGTTATTCAGCTTCTGCCCATCAACATAAGTACCATCGATTACGGTTCCAGTTTCATTAAACACAACTAATGTATTTGTGTCATAATCATAATCAAAACTGTATTTCTTGTCGTCGTATACAAAAGTATTTGTATCATCATGATGATAATTCGTATAACCTGCATAGTTTTTGTTTAATGCTGATTCAATATTGTTTTCCATGTCTGCTTCTTTTACAGTTACAAGCACCATAAATACAGGAAAAATAATACATGGAATCATAATAAGACAGCTCAAAAACATACCAAATTCCGCCATACCCTCATCACTAGTCCTTTTCATAATCGAGCCTGAAGTAATAAACCCAATAAGTACAAGTAATACGGCTATAACGCTTACACAAATAATTTGACCATTCATAATAATTTTCCCTTTCTTTTGAATCATATTTTGCTTACACATTTAATAAGGCTCACAATTCAGGAAACTCGTCAGGAATTTTAATATTATCTAACGATACTTTTGGTTCTAATTTATACGAACCATCCATTCGTTTGCGTATGATTTCAGCCTGCCGTTTTTCGCCTCGTTCTTCGTATGCATCAATAATAAACTGCACATATGCCGCAAACTTTTCCTCATCGTGTTCATAATGTGCAGAAACCAAATTTCCGAGTACAGTTGCATTTACTAACTTCATAATGACCTCCAAACTATGTTTCTTATTATTCGATACATAAAAAATCTGAACACACACCCGGACGCAAATACATATCGTCTGTCTGATCGTTTTGAATCCGTTCTGCAATCTCTCTACCATAGCAATGATATAAGAACTCACATTCTTTACAAACATCATAATACTTAATGTTTTTCACCTTAATTGACAAAGCTATTACACCTCGTTTCTGTTTTCCTATGATATTTATAAGGCTCAAAATCCCGGAACCTCGTCAGAAAACTATATTTAGGACACAAAGAAAAGGGACACAAAATGCATCCCTGATCTTTTTAGTTTAAGAACAATGGTTTCATAGACTTCGAAACATTCATAACGAACTCGTAAGTCTGTGGACATGCTTCCTGCATACCGACTGGATCATAAATACTTGCCATATAAGCTTCTGCAAAATATTCGTTTGGTTCGCCAGTGTTATGTCCGTCTGTTCGATGGTACTCACAAAATGCTTCTTTTTCTGCGGCGTAAATAGCTGCGAACTCATCTGATTTACTAAGCCGACCTTTTGCATGATCGATAAAGTGACCAATTTCATGAACAACTGCTGTTTTTGCCACTGATTCGTTATTCACATAAATTGCATGCGCTTTGTAGTCGATCAGTCCCACAGTTCCGCTATGTTTATGAAAGCGTTCCGAAAGATCCTGCGAAGAAACGGTAATCGTCCATCCGGTCACCTCAATATAATCTCTCACATTTTTCGGGATCATCATAAATTCACTTTCAACAGCAAGAATCATCTCATCGGAAACTCCTTTATCTCCTTTCACATAGAGATTTTCAGGATCTGGATCGGCTACACGTCCTACGGCAACGGAACCACTTTTTACATAATCGGCAGAGATATAAGCATCGGATCCATTATATTGGATTCGATACCAGCCGCTTTCTCGGCATACACCAGTGATTGTCACGTCCTGGTTTTCTTTCAGTGATCCGATCTTTAAGCCAGTCGCTTCCGGGAAGTTTCGGACACATAATTCTGATGTCGTATGCATTACGATATCGTTCGCTTCCTGAATATGATAAATGACATATTCGTCCGTGTCCGATTCTGTCTCTGTTTCCGACTCTGTTTCTTTCACAGAATAAGCAGCAAACAAAAACACGCAAACAACCATTAGAATACAAAACAAAATGTACTTGATCACCCGTTTGCGATCACTCCGTTTGCAAGAAACAACCTCATCTGGTTCGTTAAATAAAATGTTACCCATATTGATACTCCTTTCATCGGTGCAATTATTTTGTATACTAAATATGGGTTTTGCATAATATGAGAAACGTTTGTATCATGTGTTCAAAGAAAACAAAAAAAGACACAACAATATGTTGTATCCTTTTGTTATCCGTTTACTATATTTAGTTTTCCCACACTGGAACCCATCTGCTCAAGCCGCCTATATTAATCAAAACCCAATACCCGGTAGAATAAGCCTCATCTATCGGATCGTATACTTTTCTGCCTTTATGGATTTTTTCGCTTTTAATATAATCTGGATTTGTTCTTTCTGCTTTTTCCATTTCTATTTCCTCCATGAGTATATATTAATTTTGTTACCCTAAATATGGATTACTGATTGATTTTCAATATTCAATGCGAACAACGAAATTCTTTTTGATCGACGTCTAACATATGGGTTCCACAAATTGGACAATAAGTTTCGGCGTCGAATGAACCATTTTCGTTTGTTATATATTCTTTGGCAAATTCTTTTGCTCCATTGTAAAATCGTTTCTTGATTTCCTCGTTTTTGTAATATGGATTTTCAGAATGAGAAGCCAACAGATGGAAAACATACGCGAAAACCAGAAAAAGTACCATAAATACGATATGTTTAGGATCCGTTACGTGCTGGTCTCTTATAATTCCGTAAACAAGGTTGCTTACATAATATACGGCTACAGGCATTTTGGCGTCTGATCTTTCAAATACGAAAATAATCTGACACAACACAAAAAGGACGCTTATCATAGCAGCAGCAAATATCGTAAGCGTTGAGATGACACGCATCAAATAATACAGTTTAAAGTTTCCGGCGAATCCTCGAAGTACTGTCTGTAAAACAGTAGCGATTAGACTGCCAATGATCAGAACAAAAGTTATAGCATACAAAATCATAATGGTATCCTCCTTTTCTCGTTTTCTAAGTATCATAAGGCTCACAAACTTAAAAACTCGACAGGAAATAGCGATTTCGGATGCAAAATAAAAGGAACCTAGTCTGTTTTCCAAACTAAGCCCCATAATATTTCTGTTCCAATATGTACGCATCCGAACTTATTATTCGAACGGCGTAAAATCATCATCTGTAAGCTCTGCTGTCAAATTGCAATACGGACAGCAGTACCGGTAAGGTTCGATACCAGCTAAGTCTTTTCCACAAATCGGACACACACCATCATTTACAAAGTAGCCCATTGAATTCCGTTTTGTATTCATAACGACTTCTCTAGCCTGACCATAAAACTTTTCTTTCGCCTCTTCGGATTTGAATTTTGTCTTTTTCTCCTTATATGTTTGGCCGTGATACATATCAGCAATAAAAGCTAAAACAAACACAATGATAAATACTTTAAGTCCGCCGACTGCAGATAGTGTTTTCGTAAAGAAACCAAAAACTCCGAACACGATACTGATAAGAACTGCTGCATACGATAATGGTTCTACATATTTCAATTACCGGTCGTATTTATAGAAATCACCCTTGCTGTTTCGTGCGGATGATACGGTATATGTCATACAAAAACTCATAACAATCGTGCATACACTAATGATAAGTAATATAAATGTTAATACTGCCATAACGATTTCCTCTCTTTCTGTCGATGCATAAGAAATACATCTGATATTAATTATATCATGAAGCTATTAATATGAAAACTATTTTAATCACCAACAATAAGGCTCAACATTTTGATTTCTCGTCATGCTTCTTATGATATTTTGTAACCGGCAGAAAATGGCACAAAAATAAAGGAACACACTCGTTCTGTGTCCCTTCATCCTGGTTACGCTTCTATGCTCATCTCGTCTGCTTCGTATTCATTGTTTTCGAACTCATCATTTTCAATTCCATCAAACTCTTGTTCTTTCGACATTTCTTCACATCCTGAAATAAAGTCAGTGATCGTTATCTTATCCATAAATTCCGGATACGGTCTATGGCGATCGTCTTGATAAACGTCTCCAGTCTTTGGATCCGTTACGGTAGGTCCAACATAGGATCCATATCTTCCATATACACGACCGTTGAAACATTCATCGCCTTTCACATTGTATCCTTTTTCTTCGAACAACTCCGGATGTTTCCAAAAGAAATCGTATGCTCTAAAAGATGGCGTCTGATATATCGTGATCGACTTTCCGGCTTGTGTTTCGCTTTCATATAAATGATCAAAAGCATCCAGACGCAATACTTTAAATGTGGCACCGCAGGCAACAAGATCTGGCAGTATATTGTTTAGTAAATTCATATAGTCTGCCTTATTAGTTGCCGAAATATGCAGCTTAACACCTTGTGATGGACATTCTGAAGTATCTCCAAACTGGATAAATGTAGGATTCATGATAACATTGTTATCGCTGACATCAATCCCGTTTTCCCGAAGTTTCATGTAAAATCCCATATTCATCATTTTGTCATCGATATACTCAAGGGAATCTGATTTATCCATAATTCCTGTTTTTAAATAATGAAACCCAAATACTTTTTGCATATCATCACGATCTTTGATGTATGGCAGAGCATCTTTTTCACAAACCGTACACTTACTTACAGATTCTGATAATTGCCATGCACTCGCCATTTCGTTGTAAGGCATCCCAAGGTCAAGCAGTGTCTGTTGGAATGACTCTGTAAAAGCGGTTGGTTTTAAACTATTATATAATGCAACCAGTCTGTTTTCGAAGGAGTTACCGATAGATGATGATATTTTATCAACATAATTGATGCAATTATAAATAGATCCATCTTCGATTCTTTTATACAGTCGGCGATCTAAATTTGGAAAGGTTACCCAAAACTTACCTAAATTCTCTGTCGTAGCCCAGTTTTCGGACATCAATGCATCTTTAAACTCTTGAATGTTATGAAATGGTTCTATATGTTCAAACAGAGACTTAAATTCCTGCATACTCGCCGTATTCTCTTTTTGTGTATTCCGAAATGTACGGTCTTCTCTTATTGTACTTTTACGTTTGATTCCAAACATGTTAAACACCTCCTTTTAATCTCCAATATCAAAATCATCATAATCATCGGGTTCCTCTACATTTAATTCTGACTGATCGAAACCGTCTTGATCTGCAGCCATATGTCGGATCACCACTTCTACCGGATCCTCATCTTTGTGATCTAAAACTTCGGCTGCAATCTTTTCCTGTTCTCTGTTTGCGTCGTCTACGTCATACTGTCCTTCCATAAGGTCATTAACGACTTCTCCAGCTTCTGCTGCTGTAAGTTCCTGAATATCTTTTTTCGTTTTCATAACAAAACCCCTCCTTATTTCTTGCCATCCGTTTTCTTGTTATCCTAAATATGGGATGAACGCAAAAAGAGCAACCGATAATGGCTGCTCTCTAATCTAATATCTATTTACTTGTTGCTGCTCGTTCTGCAAAATCTAATACGTTTCTGGACTTGACATCATCATTTCGTTCCAGCAATTCTTGGATGTTTTTGTTGCGAATTGTTTGCATATTTCATATTTTCAACCACAAACGTTACCTGTTCGTCTGTTAATGGGCGAATACTACGGTTAACAAACCACTGAAAGCCAACATCTCTGGAATAGAATCCGATATATCCCTTTTCAAGAAGCAACCGTTCTGACTCTATACCGGATAACGTCTGTCCGTATTTCTTTTCAACAATTTCAGTTGCTATTTCCATATGTTCATACGGTGCTGCCTCTTTGAATATTCCGTTCGGCGACAGAAAACCGCATAATCCGTTTTTCTTATTATTTTTCACTCATAATTCATTTCCATTTCATAAGCATTAGTTATAAGATATGGAACATATACAAAGCAAGTAATCCAGTTGCAGTTAAAACTGATATAAGTGTCATGACATTATCCATGTTCTGGTAAGCTTTTTCGTCTTTAGGAGAAATAAATTCCATGATATGTGCAAGAAAGTACTCACAAACTGGCGCTCCTGTTCTTTTTCTATTTTGAACTGCCCATCCGATAGCGAAACTAAGTAAGTCTTTTCTTTCCGATTCACATAGTTGTGATAAGAAATCGTTAATCTCATTCGCATTCTGCAGTGTTAGCACTTTCTGATAATTTTCTCTAAGC
>ENA-OUQN01001634-OUQN01001634.1-human-gut-metagenome-genome-assembly--contig:-NODE-1634-length-12757-cov-3.358211_pt1 | contig 12757 bp, 7 predicted proteins | sample MGYA00237950_ERZ548832 | MGnify/ENA primary metagenome ERZ548832 (study PRJEB26490, sample SAMN05194703) | human gut metagenome | biome: terrestrial biome; feature: human-associated habitat; material... | reverse complement strand
TGTGTGGAATAGTAGGCTATATAGGTCAAAGAAAAGCCTACCCCATTCTTATCAAGGGTCTGAAGCGGTTGGAGTACCGTGGATATGATAGTGCGGGGGTAGCATTAATCAGTGATAACCGACAGTTGAACGTGTACAAAGCGAAAGGTAAGGTTTCGGAACTTGAAACTTTCGTTGCTCAAAAAGATATTTCCGGTAGCATTGGTATTGCACATACACGTTGGGCCACTCATGGAGAACCTTGTTCCGTCAATGCCCATCCCCATTATTCCTCTTCCGAACGCCTCGCCCTCATCCATAACGGCATTATTGAAAACTACGCCGTCCTTAAAGAAAAACTTCAAGCCAAAGGTTATGTATTTAAAAGCAGCACTGATACCGAGGTGCTGGTACAGCTCATTGAATACATTCAGGTGACAAACCATATTGACCTGCTGACGGCGGTGCAACTTGCCTTGCAGGAAGTGATTGGGGCGTATGCCATTGCGGTGCTCGACAAGGACAATCCGGATGGGATAATCGCTGCACGCAAGAGCAGTCCGCTGGTGGTGGGCATCGGTGAAGGAGAGTTTTTCCTGGCTTCGGATGCCACGCCGATTGTGGAATACACGGATAAGGTGGTGTATCTGGAAGACGAAGAGATTGCCCTCATCCGTCGGGGAGAGAAGCTGAAGGTTGTTAACCTGAAGAATGTGGAATGTCCGCACGAGGTAAAGACGGTAGCGCTCAATCTCGGCCAGCTGGAGAAGGGCGGTTATCCGCACTTCATGCTGAAGGAAATCTTCGAACAGCCCGGCTGCATTCACGACTGCATGCGCGGGCGTATCAATGTGGAGGGTACGAACGTGGTTCTTTCTGCAGTGATTGATTATAAGGAACGTCTGCTGGCGGCCAAACGCTTCGTCATCGTGGCATGCGGTACGTCATGGCATGCCGCCCTCATCGGCAAGCATTTGATTGAAAGCTTCTGCCGTATTCCGGTAGAGGTGGAGTATGCCAGTGAGTTCCGTTACCGCGACCCGGTGATTGACAGCAACGATGTGGTGATTGCCATCTCGCAAAGCGGAGAAACGGCCGATACGCTGGCCGCCGTGGAGCTTGCCAAAAGCTGTGGGGCATTTATATACGGCATCTGCAATGCCGTCGGTTCCAGCATTCCCCGTGCCACGCACACGGGTTCCTATATCCACGTGGGACCGGAAATAGGGGTGGCATCCACCAAAGCCTTCACGGGGCAGGTAACGGTGCTTACCATGCTGGCCCTGACACTTGCCAAAGAGAAAAAGACGATGGACGAAGGGCAATACCTGGCAATTGTCAAGGAGCTGGGGCATATTCCCGACAAGATGGAAGAGGTCTTGAAATTGAACGACCGCATAGCGGAACTTTCCAAGATATTCACCTATGCACACAACTTTATCTATCTGGGACGCGGATACAGTTATCCCGTAGCCTTGGAAGGCGCCTTGAAGTTGAAGGAGATTTCGTATATCCATGCCGAAGGCTATCCTGCCGCCGAAATGAAGCACGGCCCCATTGCTCTGGTGGATACCGAAATGCCGGTAGTGGTCATTGCCACCCGGAATGGGCTTTATGAAAAGGTGCTGAGCAATATCCAGGAAATAAAGGCGCGTAAAGGCAGGGTTATCGCCATTGTGACAAAGGGAGATACGGTCATCAGTAAAATAGCCGACACTTGTATCGAGCTTCCCGAAACAATGGAGTGCCTTGATCCGTTAATAACTACGGTACCTTTGCAACTGCTTGCCTATCACATTGCCGTGTGCAAGGGAATGGATGTGGACCAGCCGAGGAACCTTGCTAAGTCGGTGACTGTAGAATGAGGACATGTACAATTTACCATTTACAATGTACAATGGGGCTGCGCTTGGGAGGGGTAAATGTAAATGGTAATTGTATGCTATAATAAGGAAAAGAAAATTGTACACTTAAAATTGTACATTGTAAATGGTAAATAGTAAATAAATAGATGGAACAACTGAAGCATGAATGCGGCGTCGCCATGATACGCCTGCTGAAACCTTTGGAGTACTATGAAGAGAAGTACGGAACATGGATGTACGGACTCAACAAGCTCTATCTCCTGATGGAGAAACAACACAACCGTGGGCAGGAAGGTGCCGGACTGGCCTGCGTGAAACTGGAAGCCAATCCCGGTGAGGAATATATGTTCCGTGAACGTGCGCTCGGTTCGGGCGCCATTACCGAAATTTTCGGTACGGTGCAGGGCAACTTCAAGGACTTGACCAAGGAACAGCTGCACGATGCGGAATATGCCAAGCGTGTGCTGCCCTTTGCAGGGGAGGTCTATATGGGACACCTGCGTTACTCCACTACCGGAAAGTCCGGCATCTCGTACGTGCACCCGTTCCTCCGGAGAAACAACTGGCGTGCCAAGAATCTTGCCCTCTGCGGCAACTTCAACATGACGAATGTGGATGAAATCTTCGCACGCATTACCGCCATCGGCCAGCATCCGCGCAAATATGCCGATACCTACATCATGCTGGAGCAGTTGGGACATCGCCTCGACCGCGAAGTGGAGCGCCTCTTCAACCTTGCCGAAGCGGAAGGGCTGGCAGGCATGGACATCACCCGTTATATAGAAAACCACATCGACCTTGCCAACGTGCTGCGCACTTCGAGCAAGGAGTGGGACGGGGGATACGTGATGTGCGGACTTACCGGCAGCGGAGAGACTTTTGCCGTACGCGACCCATGGGGCATCCGTACAGCCTTCTGGTATCAGGACGACGAGATAGCGGTGCTTGCCAGCGAACGTCCCGTGATACAGACAGCCCTTAATGTTCCTGTCGAATCCATCAAGGAGCTGCAACCCGGACAAGCCATGTTTATCAACAAGGCCGGCAAGGTGCGCACCGTGCAAATCAACAAGCCGCGCGAGGTGAAGCCTTGTTCCTTCGAGCGCATCTACTTCAGTCGGGGCAGTGATGTGGACATTTACCGGGAACGTAAACTGCTGGGTGAGAAACTTGTACCCAACATATTGAAAGCCATCGACAACGATGTGGACCATACCGTCTTCTCCTTCATCCCCAATACGGCAGAAGTCGCCTTCTACGGTATGTTGCAGGGATTGGACGACTACCTCAACGAGGAGAAGGTGCAGCAGATTGCCGCCTTGGGGCATAGTCCCAGCCACGACGAACTGGAGCATATCTTGTCGCGGCGCATACGGAGCGAGAAGGTAGCCATCAAGGACATCAAGCTGCGTACCTTCATTGCCGAAGGAAACAGCCGGAACGACCTTGCCGCCCATGTGTACGACATCACTTACGGAAGCCTTGTCCCGGGAGTGGATAATCTGGTCATCATCGACGACTCGATAGTGCGCGGAACCACCCTGAAGCAGAGCATCATCGGCATCCTTGACCGTCTGGAGCCAAAGAAGATAGTCATTGTAAGCTCTTCACCGCAGGTACGCTATCCCGACTACTACGGCATCGATATGGCTAAGATGAGTGAATTCATTGCCTTCAAGGCTGCTGTGGAACTGCTGAAGGAGCGTGAGATGCGCGATGTAATTGCCGCCGCCTACCGCAAGTCCAAGGAGCAGGTAGGCCTGCCCAAAGAACAGATGGTGAATTACGTGAAGGAGATTTATGCTCCTTTCACTGATGAGGAAATCTCTGCCAAGATGGTGGAGCTTCTTACTCCGAAAGGGACGAAAGCCAAAGTGCAGATTGTCTACCAGCCTCTCGAGGGGCTGCATGAGGCCTGCCCCAAGCATCCGGGTGACTGGTACTTCAGCGGCGATTATCCTACGCCGGGCGGTGTGAAGCTGCTGAACAAGGCATTTATTGATTATATAGAACAAGTTTATCAATTTTAATTGAATCAATGAGAAATGTAACTCTAATCCTCGACGACGGGAGCCGCTTCCACGGCAAGTCGTTCGGCTTTGAAAAACCGGTAGCGGGAGAGGTGGTCTTCAACACAGCCATGACGGGTTATCCCGAAAGCCTGACCGACCCTTCGTATGCCGGACAGCTGATGACGCTCACCTATCCGTTGGTGGGCAATTACGGTGTGCCGCCTTTTACTCTCGAACCGAATGGGCTTGCCACTTTTATGGAGAGCGAGCATATCCATGCCGAAGCCATTATTGTAAGCGATTATAGCGAAAATTATAGCCATTGGAATGCGGTGGAAAGCCTCGGTGACTGGCTGAAACGCGAACAGATTCCGGGCATCACGGGCATCGATACCCGCGAACTGACAAAGGTGCTTCGCGAGCATGGGGTGATGATGGGACGTATCGCCTTTGATGATGAATCGGATGAAATGCCTGAGGCCTCTTATGCCGATGTGAATTATGTGGATAAAGTTAGCTGCAAGGAGGTTATCCGTTACAACGAAGGAACCGGTAAGAAGAAAGTGCTCCTTGTGGATTGCGGCGTCAAGCATAACATCATCCGCTGCCTGCTGAAACGTGACGTGGAAGTGATTCGCGTTCCCTGGGACTATGATTATACTGGGATGGAGTTCGACGGGTTGTTCATCTCCAACGGCCCTGGCGACCCCGATACCTGCGATGCTGCCGTGCAGCATATCCGCAAGACAATGCAGAACGAGAAACTGCCCATCTTCGGCATCTGTATGGGAAACCAGTTGCTTTCCAAAGCTGGGGGCGCCAAGATATACAAATTGAAATACGGCCACCGCAGCCATAACCAACCGGTGCGTATGGTGGGTACGGAACGTTGCTTCATCACCTCACAGAATCATGGGTATGCCGTAGACAACAACACGCTGACAGAAGACTGGGAACCGCTTTTCATCAATATGAACGATGGTTCTAATGAAGGAATCCGCCAGAAACGCAATCCCTGGTTCTCCGCACAGTTTCATCCCGAAGCTGCCAGCGGGCCGACGGATACGGAGTTTCTTTTTGATGACTTTGTGAAGTTGCTTTAGTAAGAGAATTTTATCAAGAATGATTGCGTTTATAATCTCTTGATAATCAGTATGTAAAAGACGGTATAATGAGTCCCATACTGAATGTCATTCAGTCCCAGAGTGAATACCTTTCAGTCCTATACTGAATGCCATTCAATTAGTGACTGATTGTGTAAGGTAAGAGAAAGATAAGGTTTTATTACTACTATTACATTTTTAATAAACAGATATGCAAATGAAAGAAAACAATATAAAGAAAGTCCTGCTGCTCGGTTCCGGCGCACTGAAAATCGGTGAGGCAGGAGAATTTGACTACTCCGGTTCGCAGGCGCTCAAGGCATTGAAGGAGGAAGGCATCTACACGGTTCTCATCAATCCGAACATTGCCACGGTACAGACCTCGGAAGGAGTTGCCGACCAGATTTACTTCCTGCCCGTCACTCCTTACTTCGTGGAGAAGGTGATAGAGAAGGAGCGCCCGGACGGCATCATGCTTGCTTTTGGCGGACAGACGGCACTGAACTGCGGTGTCTCCCTCTATAAAGACAAGATTTTCGAGAAGTACGGCGTGACGGTTCTCGGCACTCCCGTGCAGGCCATCATTGACACGGAGGACCGTGAAATCTTTGTGCAGAAACTGAATGAGATTGATGTGAAGACCATCAAGAGCGAAGCCGTGGAGAATGCGGCGGATGCCCGTCGCGCAGCCCGGGAACTGGGATACCCGGTCATTGTCCGTGCCGCATATGCGCTTGGCGGACTGGGTTCGGGCTTCTGCGACAATGAAGAAGAGCTGAATGTGCTGGTGGAGAAAGCCTTCTCCTTCTCCCCACAGGTGCTGGTGGAGAAATCGCTGAAGGGATGGAAGGAAGTGGAATACGAGGTGGTGCGCGACCGCTTCGACAACTGCATCACGGTCTGCAACATGGAGAACTTCGACCCCCTGGGCATCCATACAGGTGAGTCCATCGTTATTGCCCCGTCACAGACGTTGAGCAATACGGACTATCATAAATTGCGTGAACTTGCTATCCGCATTATCCGTCACATCGGCATTGTGGGAGAGTGTAACGTGCAGTATGCCTACGACCCGATGAGCGAGGACTACCGGGTAATCGAGGTAAATGCACGCTTGAGCCGTTCGTCTGCACTTGCCTCTAAAGCAACGGGTTATCCGTTGGCGTTTGTAGCGGCAAAACTCGGCTTGGGCTATGGCTTGTTCGACTTGAACAACTCTGTGACAAAGACTACAAGCGCTTTCTTCGAACCCGCCCTGGACTATGTGGTCTGCAAGATACCGCGTTGGGATTTGGGCAAGTTCCACGGGGTGGACAAAGAGCTGGGTTCAAGCATGAAGTCGGTAGGCGAGGTGATGGCTATCGGCCGTACTTTCGAGGAAGCCATCCAGAAGGGGCTTCGCATGATAGGCCAGGGCATGCACGGCTTCGTAGAGAACAAGGAACTGGTGATTGCCGATTTGGACAAGGCTCTGCGCGAACCTACCGACAAACGTATCTTTGTCATCTCCAAAGCCTTCCGTGCCGGGTATACGGTGGACCAGGTGCACGAATTGACCAAGATAGACCGTTGGTTCCTGGAGAAGTTGATGAACATCATGGATACCAGCAGGGAACTGCACTCTTTTATGGCTGATGGAGAGTTGCCAATGATTCCCGTGGACTTGTTGCGTAAAGCCAAAGTACAAGGCTTCTCTGATTTCCAGATAGCCCGTGCCCTCGGCTTGGAACAAGCAATGGACGGCGAAGAAGCCATCCTTGCCGTCCGCAATTTCCGCAAGAGTGCAGGCATTCTGCCTGTAGTGAAGCAGATAGATACCCTTGCCGCCGAATATCCCGCACAGACCAACTATCTCTACCTGACGTATAGCGGCACGGCAAATGATGTCCGTTACCTCGGCGACCGCAAGTCCATTGTCGTATTGGGCTCCGGCGCCTACCGCATCGGTTCTTCCGTAGAGTTCGACTGGTGCGGCGTGCAGGCCCTGAACACCATCCGTCAGGAAGGCTACCGCAGTGTCATGATAAACTACAACCCCGAAACCGTGTCTACGGACTATGACATGTGCGACCGTCTTTACTTCGACGAGCTCACCTTCGAGCGTGTGATGGATATTCTCGAACTGGAGAATCCCCACGGGGTGATTGTCTCTACCGGTGGTCAGATACCGAATAACCTTGCCCTGCGCCTCGATGCGCAGAAGGTACCTATTCTCGGCACAAGCGCCAGGAGCATCGACAATGCCGAGGACCGTGACAAGTTCTCCGCCATGCTCGACCGCATTGGTGTAGACCAACCCGAATGGCGGGCGCTGACCTCCCTGGAGGACATCAACGCCTTTGTGGATAAGGTGGGCTTCCCGGTATTGGTCCGTCCTTCCTACGTATTGTCCGGCGCTGCGATGAACGTCTGTTCCAACCGGGAGGAGCTGGAACGCTTCCTGAAGCTGGCGGCGAATGTCAGCAAGAAACATCCCGTAGTGGTGAGCCAGTTTATCGAGCATGCCAAGGAGGTGGAGATGGATGCTGTGGCGCAAGATGGAGAGATTATCGCGTACGCCATCAGTGAGCATATCGAGTTTGCCGGAGTGCATTCCGGTGACGCCACTATCCAGTTCCCGCCACAAAAGTTGTATGTGGAGACGGTGCGCCGCATCAAGCGCATCAGCCGCGAGATTGCCCGTGAGCTGAACATCTCCGGTCCGTTCAATATCCAGTATCTGGCACGCGAGAACGACATCAAGGTGATTGAGTGCAACCTCCGTGCCAGCCGTTCGTTCCCGTTTGTCAGCAAGGTGCTGAAGATAAACCTTATTGAACTTGCCACGAAGGTGATGCTCGGCATTCCGGTACAGAAGCCGGACAAGAATCTGTTCGATTTGGATTACGTAGGCATCAAGGCGAGCCAGTTCTCCTTCAACCGTCTGCAGAAGGCCGACCCGGTACTGGGTGTGGATATGGCAAGCACGGGCGAGGTGGGTTGCATCGGCAGCGATACTTCCTGCGCCATTCTCAAGGCGATGCTCTCCGTGGGATATCGTATTCCAGAGAAAAATATCCTGCTTTCTACCGGTACTCCGAAGCAGAAAGTGGACATGCTTTCTGCCGCGCGTATGCTTCAGAAGAAGGGGTATAAGATATTTGCCACGGGTGGTTCCAGCAACTTCCTTACGGAGAACGGTGTGGAGAATACGCGCGTCTACTGGCCCAGCGAACCCGAACGCCAGCCGCAGGCACTCGACATGCTGCACCGCAAGGAGATAGACATGGTGGTCAATATTCCGAAGAACCTCACCGCAGGCGAGTTGGATAACGGCTACAAGATACGCCGTGCCGCCATCGACCTCAATATTCCGTTGATAACGAATGCCCGTCTGGCAAGTGCGTTCATCAATGCATTCTGCACGATGATGCCGGATGATTTGGCTATCAAGTCGTGGGCGGAGTACAAATGATGATTTAATTTGCTATCTTTGCTGAAAACTAAGTTCGATGGAAACAATTTTGACCCAATACTATCAATCTCCTTATGGCGAGTTGCTCCTCGGCTCTTTCGGCGATAAACTCTGCCTATGCGACTGGATGCTGAACGAGAAACGTAGAGTACCCGTTGATAAGCGTATACGGCAGGCGCTGCATGCCGATTATGAGGAAGGCACTTCGGAAGTGATTGCAAGGGCAATCATTCAGTTGGATGAGTATTTTGCCTGTAAGCGGACCATATTCGATGTTCCACTGCTTGCAGTCGGAACAGAATTCCAGCGGACGGTGTGGCAGGAGTTGCAGAACATCCCTTACGGAAAAACAGTGTCCTACGGCGAGCTTTCACGAAAGCTGGGCAATCCGAAAGCCGTACGCGCGGTGGCGGCTGCCAATGGGGCAAATGCCCTCTCCATACTCATCCCCTGCCATCGTGTGGTGGGCAGCAACCATACGCTGATAGGCTATGCCGGTGGACTGGCAGCCAAACAAGGGATGCTGGCATTGGAAGCGGACTCTTGCGACGGACCGTCAGGCTCCCGTATAGGACAGCTGTTTTGAGGTCAGGTTTGTTTCTGGTATTCCGCCGGTGTCATCCCCGTCATACGTTTGAAGAACTTCGAGAAGAACGACGGATTGGGAAAGTTCAGTTCGTCTGATATTTGAAACACCAGTAGATTACTGTGTTTCAGCAATACTTTGGCTTCGAGGATAACTGCTTGATTAATCCATTGCATCACGGTTTGTCCGCTTGTTTCACGTATCACCGAGCTCAGATAGTGCGGTGTCAGGCATAGTTTGTCGGCATAGAAGTTGACGCTGCGTTCGTGCTTGCTGTGTTGGTTCACCAAAGCGATGAAGCGGCGGAATAGCTCTTCCTGGCGTGAAAGGCGTGACGGAGTTGACTTGCATGTGTGCTCGTGGATATACTTAAGGTTATAGAGAAGTGAGACAATCAAGTGCTGTACAGCTCCGCGGCGGTAGGGCAAACAATGTAGTATATTCCACAATAAAGAGAAGAAGCTGCTGATGTGTGCCCATTCCTCGTTGTTGCATGAAAGGCGGATTCCGTTTCGTGTATAAGCTTCCGAAAGAATGGAATTCTGTAGTACGGGCAGAAAATTGGCAGTGGGCATGATGACTTGGAATTCGTAGTCGGGACTGACTTCCGATATTTCTATCAGCGAATTGTCAGGGATGATAATAATATCGTGGGCTGTAGCTTCATATTCGATAAGATTGATGGAGATTCGGCCCTTACCTTGCATGATGCGTACAATCCTTCCTTCTTTGGCACGATAAGGTTGCTGGGTGCGGAATAGCCTGAATCCCATTGCTTGAAAACTGATGACCATTCCCAAATCGTCGTTTATAAATCTGTATTCGGAATGTTCTATAAAATCCGGATTGTTGCGGATGTCCTCGAATGCGACGCTTATCGGTTTGTTCTTTTCCATATCTTTCCCTTTATGAATAATGTATATTTCCACCGCAAAGATAATAAAGTGTTCCTATTATTTGTCTTTTTCTACGAAATGTCGTACTATTAGAACATCTTTGCGCACAAATGGATTGTAAGGTTATAGGGTTATGCCTTTATCTTTGCATGTGTATAGAACAAAACCATGTAGAATAAACAAGAAACAGAATGGATATGAAACGAACCGTTTTCTTTTTTACCCTTTCTCTTGCCGCCATGCTGGCACATGCCCAGCTCACGTTGGAAGAGTGCCAGCGCCGGGCGCAAGACAATTATCCGTTGGTCAGGCAATACGGACTGATAGAAAAGGCACGCGGGTACGACCTCTCCAATGCCGGAAAAGGTTACTTGCCCCAGTTTTCCCTATCCGGCAAGGCCACGTACCAGAGTGACATCACCCGGCTACCGGTCGAAATCCCTAATCTCGACATCAAGACTGCTTCGAAAGACCAGTACCAGGTGATGCTCGAAGTGCAGCAGACCCTCTGGGATGGTGGGGATATACGTTCCAGAAAACGATTGACGTGTGCCGCCTCGGAAGTGGAACTGGAAAAACAGCATGTAGACATGTATGCCTTGACTGACCGGGTGAACCAGCTCTTTTTCGGCATCCTGCTGTTGGACGAACAGCTGAAACAGAACAGCCTCTTGCAAGAAGATTTAGGAAGAACCCACAAGCAGGTAGCCGACTATATAGCCAATGGCATCGCCACCCTGAGCGACCTGGATGCAGTCAGCGTAGAGCAACTGAATACCAGGCAGCACCGTGTGGAATTGGAGACCACCCGCCGTGCATACCTCAGCATGCTTGCTGCCTTTACGGGCAAGGATCTCTCTTCCGAAACGGTTTTATTGAAACCGGCTGCCGAAGAAAACATAGACCGGCAGATGAACAACCGTCCCGAACTTCGTTGGTACGATGCGCAAGGAGAGCAACTCCACCAGCAGGAGGCAGCCTTGAACACCCGGTTGATGCCGCGTTTCGGCCTTTTTGTACAAGGGGCATACGGCAATCCGGGATTGAATATGCTGAAAGATGAATTCAACGCCTATTACATGGCGGGGGTGCGCATGTCCTGGAATTTCGGCAGTCTGTATACGTTGAAGAACGACCGCCGCAGGATAGACAATACCCGCCAACAGATAGAGACCGGCCGGGATGTGTTCCTTTTCAACATTCGCCTGCAGGCTACGCAGCAGGATGCGGGCATTGTATCCATGCGCCGCCAGATGGCGGATGATGACGAGATTATCCGTCTGCGTGGGAATATCCGCCGTGCAGCCGAGGCCAAGGTGCAGAACGGGACAATGACCGTGACCGATATGCTGCGGGAGATTACCAACGAAAGTATGGCACGACAGACCAAGGCATTGCATGAGGTGCAGTTGCTGATGAACATCTGGCAGCTGAAATATACGCTGAACAATTAATGACTATAATCCGTAATTTATAACTTGAAATAGTATGAAATCATTGAAATTATTTCCTTTTTTATTTCTCCTTGCCGCCTGTACCGGCGGTACTCCGAAATATGATGCGACGGGAACGTTCGAGGCTACCGAAGTCGAGGAAGGCACGACACTGATAGACGGGCAGGAAGTAGGCATTATAGATACCGTCCAACTCTATCTGAAGAAACTCCAGTTGGAGGCCAGTGTCAAGTCCGTGGAAGGCCAGCGGCCTGATATCCTGAAGCAAGTAGCCGCCACTCAGGAACAGATTGTGCAGGCTCGACGCGAACGCGACCGTGTGTCCAATCTGCTCCGTGTGGGTGCCGCCAACCAGAAGCAACTGGATGATGCCGAGTCCCTTCTCGAAGTCCTCCGCAAGCAGCTCGACGCCCAGAACTCCACCCTGCGCAACAGCGACCGCAGCCTCACTTGGCAAAGTTCCTCCGTCGGCATCCAGGTGGCGCAGATAGAAGACCAGCTGCGCAAATGCCACATCACCTCTCCGCTGACGGGAACCGTCCTTGCCAAATATGCCGAAGCCGGAGAGCTGGCTGCTCCCGGTACCCCTCTTTTCAAAGTGGCGGATATGGAGCAGATTTACCTCCGTGCCTACATCACCTCCGAACAGCTTGCCGAAATCAAGCTGGGGCAGCAAGTGAAGGTTTATGCGGATTATGGCAAGGATGTGCGCCAAGAATATCCTGGCGTTGTCACCTGGATTTCCGATACCTCCGAATTTACTCCAAAAACTATCTTGACGAAAGACGAGCGCGCCAATCTGGTCTATGCCGTAAAGATTGCCGTGAAGAATGACGGGATGCTGAAAATAGGAATGTATGGAGGCTGTAACTTTAACTAATATCTCCAAACGTTACGGCAGCGTGGAAGCCCTGCGGGGTGTCTCTCTGTCAGTGGCTCCCGGTGAGCTTTTCGGCATCATCGGGCCGGACGGTGCGGGCAAGACATCGCTTTTCCGCATCCTCACCACTTTGCTGCTTGCCGACGGAGGCTCGGCTTCGGTCTGCGGTCTGGATGTGGTGAAGGACTACAAAGCCATCCGCAGGCGGGTGGGGTATATGCCCGGACGCTTCTCCCTCTATCCGGACTTGACGGTGGAGGAGAATCTCAATTTCTTCGCCACCGTCTTCCACACCACCATCGAGGAGAATTATGATTTGGTGCGCGACATTTACCGGCAGATAGAACCTTTCCGCAAGCGCCGCGCCGGAGCGTTGTCCGGCGGCATGAAGCAGAAACTCGCCCTTAGCTGTGCCCTTATCCATAAACCGGATGTCCTCTTTCTGGACGAACCCACTACGGGCGTCGACCCCGTGTCCCGCAAGGAATTCTGGGGAATGCTTCGCCGACTGAAGGAGCAGGGTATCAC
>ENA-OUQN01001630-OUQN01001630.1-human-gut-metagenome-genome-assembly--contig:-NODE-1630-length-12772-cov-4.083825_pt1 | contig 12772 bp, 7 predicted proteins | sample MGYA00237950_ERZ548832 | MGnify/ENA primary metagenome ERZ548832 (study PRJEB26490, sample SAMN05194703) | human gut metagenome | biome: terrestrial biome; feature: human-associated habitat; material... | reverse complement strand
ATGTGCAAGTCGGTTGTTTTGTTACAACAGAATTTCCGTAGCTGTGACCTGTTGCATTAGTTGTGCTGTCCTTGTATGAAGTACCGCAAACTGAACACTTGTGGAGTGTATAGCCGTTAGTAGTGCAAGTAGGTGCAACAACTGTGTCAGCATATTTGTGTGAAGCCTTTGGTATAGTTTCTGTAACTGTCGCATTGCACTTTGTGCAAGTCTTTATAGCAGTACCCTCTGATGTGCAAGTCGGTTGTTTTGTTACAACAGAATTTCCGTAGCTGTGACCTGTTGCCTTAGTTGTGCTATCCTTGTATGAAGTACCGCAAACAGAACACTTGTGGAGTGTATAGCCGTTAGTAGTGCAAGTAGGTGCAACAACTGTGGCTGTGTAGCTGTGGGAAAGCTTTGCAATTGTTTCTGTTACTGTTGCTCCGCACTGCGTACAAGTTTTTGTTTTTGTACCTTCTGATGTGCAGGTCGGCTGTTTTGTGATAACAGCACTGCCATATGTGTGGCTCGTGCATCCGCAGGTTAATTTGTATGTCCTTGCTACAGACGGATTGTATGTAGGATAAATTTTTACAGTGAGTGAACCGCCGTTTTTGAATGTGATACGTCTGATATCATTAGCATAGTTTTCAAGCTTATTTACACTTACCATACTGCGATCAGAAAATTCAACTGTGTAGTCTGTATCGTCATAAAGCCAGAAATCAATGCTGTCGCCCACACTGAACTGAGTTTTGCTCAATACGCTTGAAAAGGACGTATTCGAAAGGTCTGTGCGCCAATAAACAGTGGTAGAGGTCGGAACTGTGAACTTATTCACATAGCCGCAAGACTTGCAGGTCTGTGTTACAGTGCCGTCAGTTTTTGATGCGTACTTTGTTTCGTAGTCATGACCTGTTTTGACGTCAACCGTCTTTATATCGTCAAGATTTGAAAGGTTCAGGGAGTTGAAGGTCACGTTATTTTTATCGTAAACATACCAAACTGCTCTGCCGTTTTTGATAACAGGCTGGCAATCTGAAAGGCTTCCCTCAAAGGTGTGTATACTGCCGTTTACTGTGCCGTCAGCGTTTAGCTTCACACAGCTTACCTTTGTATCTCTGGCCCACAATAGCAAAAAGCTGTTATTATTTATCTTCACAAGCTGTGGAACAGAAGCTGAAGCTGTACCCTCTGCATAAGAAGTTATCTTATTGAGCTTGTTTGTGGAAAGATCCTTTGAAACAGCGGAAACGTAGACGTTTCGTGTTTCTGACGTATTGATATAATCAAGGTCAACTGTACTCTGTGCCACGATATAGCTTGATGATGACACATCAAAGCCGCCTATAGCCGCACCTGTATAGTTATAGTGACCGGCGGTATATTCAGGGTATGTTACAACGTCGATATTGCTGACCTGTTCAAAATAGCTTGGGAAGAATTTGCCTGTAGTAAAATCAGAATTATACTTCACCAGAACAGCAGAACGTGGATGAGCGTCACCATGGTCGAGGGCGACTATATGGTTGCCGTCGGTTTTTATAAACTGATTGAAGGAGTGGCTCACATAGCCATAATCAACGTTCATGACGCCGGTATATGAATCAGTGATAGTCATTGAAGGCATATCCACTTCAATGGTAACATTAGCCTGATGATTATTGCCGTCGCTTGATTTATACATTTTGTGGCAGGTTCTCACAAGCAGGTGGTCACCGCTATGGGTCATTCTTGCCGAGCCTGCATCGAATGGAACTGTAGTGTTAGCTCCATACAGACCGCAGGACTTTATTTTGTTCCAATTCTTATCATACTTCGTGATACGGAAAACCTCGAGGGAGTCGTTTTGTTTCGGATTTTCCTGACCGCTAAGGACATAATAATTATTGCCGGAGTCATAGAAAGCACCAAAAATCGGCAGTTCATTGTCGATAAGCTTAGTGCTGAGCGGTTCAAAATTAGGGCTGTAATATTCCACAAGGAGCTTGCCCTCGATAGCGCCTGACTGGACACGCATATAATTGCCGTTGTCGCACACTGTCAGGTAAGATTTCACTGTGTCAGACCATTGCACATAGTCCTGAGCATTCACATTAGAGCCTGAATACGCAACACATTGCGCCACGGCAAAGGCACTGAACGATCCAGCAGACACAGCAGTAGAAACAGCCATTGCGCCAGACATGACAATGCTCAACATTCTTTTCTTCATATTCATCAATTTCATCACCTCATACAAAAACTTTTAAACGAGAACACCTTTATATATATAATATCACAACGTGAGGCGTATGTCAATGAAAATAAGTTACAATGAGAATGATTTTAATAAATTCGTCATACACCAAAGGTCAACGCAGTAAAAAAGAGCAAAGAGGATACAAAACAGAAAAAAACGCCTTGACAAGGTTTAATGGGTGTGATATAATATTACAGTGGTATTTCGAGGTGTGGCTCAGTTTGGTAGAGCGCTGCGTTCGGGACGCAGAGGCCGTGGGTTCAAGTCCCGTCACCTCGACCAGTAAAAAGGGTTATGCTTTGAGGAACCGAAAAGCGTAACCCTTTTTATTTTGGTCGAAACGCAGGCTTGAACCCACTGTTCAACGTCCCGTCACCTCGACCAGTCACTCGCCGTGACGGGCATTGTCCGTCATGGCTTTTTTATTATCAGAACTTAAAGCCGCAGGGGGAGTTTTTGTATTACCTAAAAAAAGTAGGGTTATGCTTTGAGAAACCGAAAAGCGTAACTATTTTTTTGTATGTTCCACATAGCAAAAGTGCCTTATGACTAGCATTAAGACACTTTATCGATTCAATCTTTTCCCAACCTCTCCGAAATCTCCAGGACAAGTTTCTGATCCTTCTCAGAAAGCCTCGATACGCTGTCCACGATCTTCTGTGTGAGGACAGGATTTTTGCTGCCATCGTCGAAAAACTGCTGATGATAAAGATATAGAGCAGATAAAACGAACCATGCTTGAACGTGTCGAAAGTATCGAGCCTAGAATAAGAGATTATGCAGAAGAATGGCATATCAACATATTCAGACAAAAAGATCTCCGTTGGAGATATGAGAAAAACTCAGCTTATCACTACATATGGTGTTGGCGCTATAGTTGACTTTAAGAACGATACTGTTGTTATCTCTTCTACAGACGATTGGGACTATTCCCCTAATGACGCTGGTGAGGTAGAAAATCGAAAAATATTCAGCTTTTTAAGGAGCTTCATCAGCTTTATGCTGCTAAGCGTTTGTAGATATCCGCACCACATTGCATACAGCGCTCTGATTTTCACTTGTCCTATTTCTTCTTTCCAAAAAACAAATTAAACAGAATATCCACCACATCTTTTACAGGAATGAATATCACCGCCGCCTCTTGTCCCCCAAGAGAGCGGCGGTATCTACACTACGCTACTTTTCAGTAAGATATTCATTTCTGTCAAACAACTGCTCAATTGAAAGATTTTTAAACCTCGGAATGTTGTATCCAAACGGCGAGTTGAGAGCCTTTACAAAGTCTTTCGTATAGCCGTGATTTTTTAAAAGATCGTCCTCATACTTTATTTTCTCTTCTTGCTTTGTGTCATTTTCCCTTTTCGTGATACAGCGCTGCATAACATAATGATAAATGGAGAAGTAAGAATCCACTGTACGAATATCTCCTATGTATTCTTTCAGTTCACGAACTACAGTAAGATGAGCAATACAGTTGCGGTATTTTCTTGTCATGTTGCTGTCTGCATTATTGATATCAACTTCAACGCACTTGCGCAGCCGCTTGTTCTTTTTCAGGAACAAATTCGGCGACTCGTCACCATTATCACAAAGTTCACAAAGCGTCTGTGAAAGTATCCTGTAGTCATTTTTCAAGTTCTTTGAAGCCAGCTCAGGAATTATCTCCTTATACAGCCCAAAGTCACGTTCAAGACAGTGTATCGCAATAACATATCTTGCATTGACATTCACAAGATTTTTCACCAGCAGATACATGACCGTAAGATAAAGCCCGATAACAGCCTTTGCCCTCTCCTTTGCCACGTTTTCTCTGCCCTTTGCCTGCTGTTTCACATTTTTGAAATCATCAAATCTGATGTTCTTTATCATTCTCGCAAGCTCACTGCGCTTTGCTTCCAAAGAACTGTTCATGTCAGGAAATTCCACACAACTCTTGTAATAACGCTCTATCTGCGTGTCAGGGATACCCCCAAGAACAAACATGACAACTTTCTCATTCTTAGCCACTTCTCTTATCTTCTGAGCGTTCGCATACTTGATAAGGTATACAAACCGAGAGGACTCGATAACATTGTTTGTTATGAAATTCCTCAGACCATGTATGCCCTTGCCTTTTTCTTTAAGTTTTAAAATCTCGCTTATCCTATCGTCCGTGATATTGTCGTCTATACCGAGTATAGTCAGTGCGTCACGGAACATCGTAAGCTTCGCCGAAGCCGCAGGCTTTCTCATGGAAGCAATGTTCTTTACGATAAAAAGCTCGTTGGTTATCCTCTGGCTGTCATTGAACAGCTTGTAGCCCGCCGTAAGCTCACACTCAACATCAACAGCAGAGCTTTTCATTATCTTCAAAAACTCCTTGATGTTATCAAACTTGCTGATAAGCGTTGTAAGAAGATCGTTTATCTCCTTGCCGTCAAGAAAATATGTGAGCATATATATCATTTTGGAGAAATACAAAAGGTCAGACGCATTCTTCTTTTCGCTGTCAATAATTTTCTCATCAAAATCCATGTCAGCCTTGCCAAGCTCCTTGATAACGTCACCGTTCATGTGGTCGGCGATATTTTCAAAATCATTCCTGAATTTGCCCCAAAGCTTTGCCGCTTCATCAGCATATATCCCCTCTTTTTCATCATCGGTCATTGAAAAACGCAGTTTGCGCACAAGAACTTCGCCTGCGACAACGTCATTTCTGTAGTAGTTGCAGAAAAGCAGAAAATCCATAAGCTTGTACATCTTTGAGCGCACAGAGTCATATTGCTTGTCCTTAAATCTGAAGCCGTATTCGTCCAGCATTTTCTCACGAAGCTTTTTGATAGAAAAACCGAGATTTTTCTGAGATTTAAGCACAATGAAATCATAATAAAGGCGTATGATATCATCAGCCTCATAGCCTTTCATCATATCAATAAGCAAGCTGATATTGACCTTGTTGCCCTGGATAAAACCCTTATTTATAGAATCAAATCTCTCATCTACAAGATAGTCAAGAGTATCTCTGTATTCGGGATCAATATTGTTAATAAAACTGTAAAGGTCAAATCTTTTTGCACCCGATTTATCATGAAAAACACACTGTCTTATCTGTCCCACAATTGCAAGCATATGATAAACACGCTTTTTGTATGCTTCCGAAGCTCTTGTGTCTTTTGTCTTTGGCTCTTCAAGACCGAAATAGCCAAGGCGCTTAGTTTTCAGCAGGACATTGAACTTGCTAAGGCTTTTTCTGACATTCGCTTTCTTATCATCAGATAAACTGCTATTATCAGGGTCAATAAAAACATCATAAGTATTATTTGTGGAAAGATACCCAATAAAATCGTCATGACTTTCTGAACCCTTTACACCGAGCATATTGTTCAGCGCATAAACGATATTCGTTACATACACCGCAAGTATCTTTTCGATATCCAGAATGTTGTAAATAAGCTGGATATGTATATTATCATCAAAAGTTTTGCCGAAAAAGCGCTTTTCAAGCTCCGATTTAAGCCCCAGCATATCCCATCTTACAGGCGAGCTTTCACCGCTTCTGTGAGTAGGGTTTGAAGTATTTATCTCCACTCCGCTCCCAAAGCCATGCTTGCTTGAAAAAGTGATGTTTACCTCGTCTACATCACCAAGCTCGATATTGCTGTTGTCCTTTGAAGAAAGCTGAGTTTTGTTGTAGTCATTATTGTCCACCTCATATTCAAGCACAGCAGAATTGCCCTTGCCGAAAGAGGTTATGTACATTTTATTTTCGCTGACAAGAATAGACTTCATTCCTGCCGCCTTTACGGAGGATTTTTTCTTCTCTGCCGCAGGTGCAATGACCTCTGCAGCAGGCATGGCAGCGATCGCAGGAGCAGCGTTATTATTTATCTCAGCCGCTTTGAGCTGTCTGGCTTTTTTCTGAGCCTCACGCAGCTCTCTAGGCTTCATTTTATTCTTTTTTGCCATAAATATTACTCCTTATATTAGTTATCCCTTAGCGCATTGAGCGTTAAGGGATTTTTTTATTTGTTGGTTTTGATGTTAAACTTTGCCGGTTAGTGCAAATTCGCACCAGTGTAGTAGCAAGCTGGCTGAGATAGTTGTCATGGGTGTGTTTTAGACTAGTGCAAATTTGCACCAGTGTAGTAGTGCGTTCGACACGTTCATTCACAGGTATAGGTTTTAGACTAGTGCAAATTCGCACCAGTGTAGTAGGCTTATGGCATCCTGAAGCGTATAAATGCAGTTTTAGACTAGTGCAAATTCGCACTAGTGTAGTAGGACCAGCACAAATGGGAACATGAACACGAGTTTTAGACTAGTGCAAATTCGCACTAGTGTAGTAGGTCAAAGTTGACAAAATAATCAATGATATTCTGTAATAAAACACCAAACTTATCTTATCGACGCTTTAATACATATATATTATACCATTTTCAGACACAAATGTCAATATAAAGTGGCTATTTTATATAAAGCATTTTTATCACCTCCCGTCTGTTGTTATTTCATCTCATTCCCCAATCTCCTTGACAGCTGCGATAGCGCAGTCAAGTACAGCTACAAGGATAGCCGTAAGGATCGTCTTTCCCATTTTTATCACCTCCTGTCCTTTGTTCTGTATACATTATACCACCTTATCATCGTCAACAAAAGTGTAATTTTCAAAAACTTTTTTATCTATGTTTTTGCACATTTATCACGTTTTTACGGCATTTATATCACAATTTCAGCAAAATGATTTTCTATGATATTGACAAAAAGTACATTTGTGATATAATGGATACAAGAGGTGATAAAAATGCTCATACCCCCAAGCACATTTCTGCCCAAGCGTGAGGGCGGCGTACCATATATCGCAGAGGTGCAATCCATACCCCTCTCACCCTCTGCATATTCCGTCATTATCAAGGACAAGTCCATATTTGAAACAAGCCTTTCCCCTAACGGCAGCGTATCAATGTCCTCATTTCTCACAAGGATATTTGATTCCGCATATATCGCATCATTAAAATACAAAAGCGAAGAATATAATGGGATACCGCTTCTGAACGCATTTGTCCAATGGCAGATCGAGGAGATCGATGACAGCCTTGATGATAAAAGCAAGGAGATAATAAAAAGCTATCTTATCTCAAAGCTCTCTGCAAAATACGAAAAGACCAAGACCGAAAATGCAGTGCGAGTAAGGCTAAGCATATGCCGTGACCTTTACGATACACTGAGCAGTGATGACCTTTATTATGAAAACAAGGTGTACAGCTCGACCCTAAGAAGATTTCTGAAAGCCGTGTATGAGGACTATGCCCTGCTGTCAGATTGCGAACGTGAAAGGCTCATTTTCGCCGACAATATCATAAAAATAAATGAAATCATCAAACAAAACGGCAGCAGATATTACAGCTTCATTTACGCATATTCTAATATGTACAGCCGTGAAAAGCGCAGCATAAGGCTTATCCCCTACCGTATCGTCAGCGACGAATATAAGATGTATAATTATCTTGTCTGCCTGTCCGACGAAAAAAGCGCAGGCAAAGAGTTCAAAGCCGACAGCTATCGCATAAGCAGATTGAGCGGACTAAGCATCGCAGAAAAGCTCAGCCAAAAGGAATACTCCTCCGTCACCGAATACGAACGGCTGAAAGAGGGTCACGTCAAGTCCGTGAAGCACCTACTCAGCGACCCACGTTTTGGCAGTGATGAGAGCGATATCTCCAAAGTGTACCTCACCGAAAAAGGCGTTGAAATGTTCGGCAAAATACTCTATCAGCGCCCCATATTGAAAGGCAATGAAAAGCCCAAGCCCAACGCTGTCAACGAGTTCATCTCTCCGCCTATCCAAGTCAAATACTATTTCAATAAGTTCGGCAAAGACGGCGTTATCCTATCCCCAAGCGACTCGTTTGAAGAAATGAGAACGCTGTATGTCGAGGGGGCTGAGGCGTATAACCGAGAAGTTGAGATGTGAGAATATAAATGAAAATTATAGCAAAAAACGCCCCTATACAGAAATATACTCATGATATCATAAATAGTCAGGCTCATGAGAAAAGTTAATATATGGAGTTTATCTTTGTAAAATAAACCGACCCCATTCGCTAGACTTTTTGACCTAGCGAATGGGGTCGGTTCAAATATCAATATCATTAACTAAAAAAAAATCAAGACATAAACGCAAGCATAATATGCGGATCACTTTACTTTTCTGCCGTAAACCTTGCCCACTCATATTCCGCTGTAAGCGGAACTGTGCCGTCAAAGGCTTTCAGCCAGCTGTCAACGCCAATGCCGTTCCACGCATTCATCATTATTTTACCAGGCGTAACAGGCAGATTTTCAGTAGCCTTGTATGCTTCCTTTCCGTCAACATACCAAGTTATGCTGTCCTCTTTCCACTCAAATGCGTAAGTGTGAAAATCCTCAGAAGCGTCAAAACCAAGATCATACATATATTCGTGCTTGCCAACACCATTGGTGTAGTAATTGAACTGCACCTTTGTTGTGTCCTTGCCAAGGACTTCAACATCTATTTCGTCCCAAGGATTATCCTCCGACGGACCTGTGTATGTAAAGAACGATGATACAACGCCGTCATTCTTTATGGCTTTCATTGAAACCTCATAAAGTCCATAGCCATAGTTCTCCTTTGAACGATACTCGCCGCCTCTGTACGCTTCGGAATCGCCCATGCTGTCAATGGTAAGCTGCATTTTTCCGTCATTGAAAGTTACGTTATCTTCGCTCCACGAACAGTTGAACGGATCACCATTTGACCAGCCTGCTGAAATGGAAAAATCATTTGACGCACCCTTGCTGAAATCTGCCTCAACCGTGTATGGAGAATTGCTTTCCGTTTCCGCCTTGCTGCTGACATCTTGCGAAGAACTGCTGTCAGATGAAGCACCACAGCCACCCATAGACATAACTATCATTGTGAGAATCGACATAGCCAAAACTTTTTTCATTTTTCATTACCTCCGAATAAATATCAGAATTTTATCTTCTATAAGTATTATAATTCAACAGATGTGATATTTATATCATAAAAGTAATGCAAATATTATAATATTAATATCAACTTATATTTTCGATCTGCTTGTGCTATGCTTGTTCCAGTTTGCACGGAAAAACTGATCTCTATACTGTTTCGGCGTAAGTCCTGTCTGTTTCTTAAAGCAGGCAATAAAATGGCTGTGCGAGCTGAAAGCAAGATAATTGGCTATATCAAGCGGACTATATTCAGAATATCTCAGCATATTTTCAGCCGCTTGTATCCTTTTTGACATAATAAAATCAGAGATCTTTACGCCAACTTCCTCTCTGAAAAGCTTTGAAAGATACTGAGGCGTTATGTTCAGTTCATCAGCTATCTGATTGACGGTCACGCCCTTGTAAATATTATCGAAAATGCAGTCAAAGCACATAAGGATATGCTTTGAGTAAACGTTCTGTGACGCAGCCTTTTTCATTTGCTTTGTATAATAAACGATAACTTCTTTGTGTACAGCCATAACGCTTTCTTCATTGCGGCACTCATCACATTTATTAATGTATATATCGCTTATGGTATACGCAGTTTCCGGGTCAAGTCCACCCTCGATGCAAAACCTGCACAGCATAGCTATGGTTATGACAAGATGATACTTGACGTTTCTAAGTTCGTCTTTGCTGAGTCTGCCCTTTCCGTTTGTATCCAGCGGCGTATACAAACGTTTGACCGTTTCAAGGTCGCCCTCCCGCACCGCAGAATAGAATTCCAGTTCCGTTTCATATGGTGAATGATGATAGTCATTTTCCTTTTGCATAAACTGCCGCTTAGACAATTCTCTGTTTATTTCCATAGCTTTCACCCCCTGCTTTTTAGCTTATTATATCATATTTACAGACACAAGTAAAGCCTCATATTTATAGAAAAAGGACGGCAAATCACCCTGCCGCCCTTTTTTCTGATAATTAGATATTATTTAGCCTCTTTCATTGAAGTCATAGCCTCGTCGATAAGATAATCTATAGCCTTTTCATTTTCCTGAACGACCTGTGACCAGCTCTTTGACTCCTGCGGATTCATTGTTCCTCTTATGGCAGTATCGCAAATAGAGTTAAGGTCGGCAGATACGCCCTGCTCAAAGTCAAATACAGGATTCTGTGCAGACAGATCATAGATAGTTTCTCTCATTTCAAGCATCTCATCTGTCCAGCCGTAATCGTCCTTGTACTGATCAAGGGTTATCTGATGTGCAGCCTCGTCAAGCTCTGCATAACGGCAGCATTCAAGGAAAGCTGCCACGCCCTCAGGATTTTGAGCGTTCTTTACAATGCTAAAGCCGTGTACTCTTGAAGGAATATACTGTTTATCGCTATCAGCTGAGCAAGGAACAGGAACGAACATTACCTCTCCCTTTGATACATCGCCATAGTTTACAGTTGTTGATGGAGCATTCTCAAGTGCCCAAAGTCCGATAGGATAGAAAAGCGTCAGACCTGTTGCCATTCCGCTGCCCTCTGCGTCGCCTCTGAGTTTCCAGTTATTCTCGTGCTTTGGATAAACAACATTGTTCTTCTGCAGCTCATACATCATATTCTGAGCCTTTGCTATCATAGGGTCAGAAATATTATTTACAAGCTTGCCATCTGTGATACCGATGAGCGGCACACCTGAAGACTGCTGCAGAGCTTTTTCATAATACCAGCCATCTAGAGCGTATTTATCGCTTTCAGCGTCAGTAAAATCAAGACACATTTCTGTGAATGTATCCCAGTTCCACTTTCCTTCTTTGAAAAGCTCAGCAGGATCGTCATAGCCGTTGTCTTCCATTGTCTGCTTGTTGTATACAAAAACATATGCAGGGTCTGTTCTGATAACGCTCACATAATGCTTATCGCCAAGCATAAACTGATCTGTCGCACCCTTTATGTCTGTCCAAAGAGGCTTTGAAAGATCGATATAATCGTCGATAGGCTCTATCATTGACTTTATAGCACCCTTAGGGAAAACGTCCATATCATCAGCACCGATGAAATCAGGTGAATCATTTGACATTACAAGTGCCGCAAGATCGTCAAACTTAGTTTCCCAAGTGGTCTGCACCCAGTTTATCTTACCATTATACTTTGTCTTGAACAAAGCAAGGTCAGCGCCTATCTCCTTGTCCTCTGCCTCAGTAGGGTTGATATCCCAATGTGAAAACCACTTTATTTCGTTGCTCTTGAGATCTCTCACATCTTTCATATCATCAGCAAGTCTTTGAACTATCTGCTGCTGATCTTCCTTAAGCTTTTTGTCAACGACCTTGCTTGATGAATCACTTGAACTTCCGCAAGATGCAAATGCTGAAAGCGAGCAAACCGCAAGGGCAAATGTCAAAACTCTTTTTGCATTATTCATAGCCATACCTCCAAATATTACTTTCTTCTCTTTGCAACGATCACTGCTGTGCCTGCAAGAGCGATAACAGCAAGTGCTCCGCCAACAGCCGCACCAGTTTCTGCTGCCTTAGATGTATTGTCAGATGCTTTTGAAGACGTAGCCGCTGCTGCAGAAGTCTTGCCTGCATCCGCTTTAGATGAAGAAGCGTCTTTCTTTGACGTATCAGCCTTTGAGCTTGAAGCATCAGACTTTGAATCTGCCTTTGAAGCATCTGTTTTTGACTCTCCGCCCTCGGCAGATGCAACACCGAAATCAAGCGTCATTGAAAGTGTGCCGCCGTTGAAAGCGCCTTCCTTCTCCCAGCCTGCGACCTCAGGACGAGATTTCTTTGTTACCTCGCCTGTTTCCTCATCGACCTCTTCAGTTGGTCTGATATGTATTCTTATTCCACCCTCTGGGTCCTCGTCCAATGAAGTGATAGAATTAATCGAATCAAAAACCGTTGTTGTGCCGTCCTCGGCAACGAACTTTGCGTCAGATATCTTAACGTCCACAGGATAAACACCATCAGGCAGATTTGCCACCATAACGCCCATATCTCCAAGAGTTCCCTTTCCTGACATTGTCTTATCAGCGATAACTTTGCTTATCTTATATTCAACAGTTATCTTGCCAGCATCATCAATGCCTACCCAGTCGCCCTGATTCCAGGTCCAGTCCTGACCCATATAAAAGCCCATTGCTCCGATAGAGTAATATGAGTCATTCATTTTTGAGTCCTCCTCTGACGGGTGAACAACATCGCCAAGCTTTGCTGCCGAAACAGAAACTGACATCATTGTTGCTGCGAGAACCGCTGCTGAAAAACCTGCTACAAATTTTTTGATCTTCATAACCTTTTCCTCCTATTTTTCAATAAAATTTTTCGCTAAAAGCAATTAATTTGTTGTTTCTGTATATATTATAACTATGTAAACGTTTTGTTTATATCAAAAACGTAACATAAATATCATAAAAGTGTTTAATATCAAATTTATGAAAGATTATAAATATATGAAAACAGACCCACTTGATATTCAAGCAGATCTGTTTATTCGGAAGTTATTATAAGAAAGTGACTATGAATTATTATGTTTATATTATACGCTTTGTTTTAAAACTATTATATCAATATTCAATTATTTATATCAAATAATTAT
>ENA-OUQN01001628-OUQN01001628.1-human-gut-metagenome-genome-assembly--contig:-NODE-1628-length-12787-cov-6.393732_pt1 | contig 12787 bp, 9 predicted proteins | sample MGYA00237950_ERZ548832 | MGnify/ENA primary metagenome ERZ548832 (study PRJEB26490, sample SAMN05194703) | human gut metagenome | biome: terrestrial biome; feature: human-associated habitat; material... | reverse complement strand
CGATTTAAAATGGCGAGATGCGTTGCTGGTCGCACATCGTGTGAACAGTAACAAAGGCTAGTATAGACAATGGCTGAGAGATGAATTAAAATAGAATTATAAAAACTTAAAAAAGACAGCAGAGAGTGAGTGATCATTCCCTGCTGTTTTCGGACGTTATAAAAGGAATAGTGAAAATGTAAAATGAGCGTGTGGGAGGCGCGGGGGAATGATTACAATACTGATTGTAGATGATGAAAAACTGGAGAGAAGGGGAATCCGTTTTCTGCTGAAAAGAGAAGGAGACTTCCAGATTTTAGAAGCGGCGAATGGAAAGGATGCACTTGGTATACTGGCTTCGAATCATGTAGATATTTTATTTTCGGATGTAAAGATGCCTTACATGAACGGACTGGAACTGACAAAAGCAGCAAGAGAAGATCATCCGGAGATGGAAATCGTGATTTTCAGCGGATATAATGATTTTTCCTACGCGAGAGAGGCTCTGCGATATGGTGTCGTGGATTATGTCCTAAAGCCGGTCGATCCAAACGAATTTCATAAGACCTTTCAACGAGTGATGGAAAATATCTCATCTAAGGAAGAGAAGCAAAAGCAGCAGAACAGAAAAGAAGATTATCTGAAGAAATACTTCTTCCTGAGATATCTATATTCGGGAAAAGAAGAGGATTTTGTTCAACTTGAGAAATTAACGGATGAAACAGAAGACGATGTTTCACAGCTTTCGCGCATGGTTCTTGTCAGTGCATCCAATGGTTTTTTCGAGACGGAGGAGGAACATTTTCTGACAAGTCTGAAGGAAGAGGTGCAGAGAGAATTTTATTATGTAAATCTGAATTCAAATGAGTCCATCTTTCTGTTCGCGGAGAAGTATACAGACTATCATGTGGTTGTAGAGAAAATGTATCGGTTCTTTGCGTATCAGTTTGACAGTGAATGTTATTTTGCGGTCAGTAAAGAAATTGAGGATAGAAAGAATCTGGCAGAGGAGTTTAAAGCCCTGGAAGGAATGCTAGAAGAGCAGTTCTACCAGCCACATCAGCATTTATTTTTTCATGGAGAAAAGCAAGAAGAGAAGAAAGCAGACTCGGCGGAAGATTCTGAAATCATGGAACAGATTACGAATGATATTCAATATAAAGATTTGCCCCATCTCCGTCAGGATTTTCAGAAATTGGAAGATAAATACCGTGCCAATAAGCAGTTTTCAGATATGTATGTAAAGTTTGTATTTTCCGGAATTTTAAAAGAATTGCTTGATCAGATGGATGAAATGGATGAGAAAATGCTTTCGAAGAGAGTGGATCGGTTATATCGTTGCAAAAACCTGAAGGATGTGATCGCTATAGTAGACGAAGCACTTCAGGAATATGAACACTGTATACAGGAACAGGAAGACGGATTCCGTTCAGAGATTACGAAAGTAAAAAGTTACATTTATCATCACTACCAGGAGAGGAATCTTGGAGCAGAGACGCTTTCAGCAATGGTATTTCTTTCTCCCGGATATTTGAGTGCTGTGTTCAAAGAAGAAACGGGAGTGACACTGAACCGCTTTATCCGTGAAGTGCGGATGGAAAAAGCGAAAGAACTTCTTGAGACAACGAATATGAAGATCTCCGGAATTGCAAAAGAAGTAGGATTTTCCAATAACTCATACTTCTGCAGAAGCTTCCGGGAATTTTTCGGAGACACACCGGAAGCATGCAGGAAAGGAACAGAGGCGGATGAAAAAACAAATACGGAAGCTGCTCCATCGATTTGAAAATCTGAAATTCCGTAAGAAACTGTCAGTTTTGATGTTGATTGCAGGATTGGTGCCGGTTGTATTCCTGGCTTTTTCTATGCAATATGGCATGACGAATCAGCTGAGAGAAAAGGAACAGTATAACCTGGAAAAAATACTGGAGCAGTCGGTGAACTCAATTGAGAACCAGTCACAGATTTATGAAAATCTGGTCGATTATTTATCCTATTCACAAAGTCTCAGGAATATTTTCGATACGGAAATGGAATCAGATTATGAGAAATATTTGAAATATGTGAAAGTAGCAGATCCGTTGCTTCAGATGCCGACCATCTATCACAAAGAGATTCGGAGTATTACGCTGTATTCTGACAATATAGAAGTGCCACATGGAGATACACTTCTTCCAATGTCAGAAGCGGAGAATCAACAGTGGTATTCCAGACTGAATGAAGGAACGCTGATGCAGTGGAGCATTACTCGTGGGGGAAATAAATCAATCATTGCCAGTCGAAAATTCTACGATAATGATACGATTAAAGCAGTATTGGAGATGCGTCTGGATTATGAAAAAGTTCTTAGTCCATTCATGAGTCAGATTACAGATAATACAGGTGGCATGATTATGGACGATAATGGAAATGTTGTTTATGCGGATTGTTCTATGGATAAAAAATATCGTCCAAAGAATATTGAGAATCTTAAGGATATCAGTGATAAGTATTATATTTCACAGAGAACAATGAAAGATACCGGATGGAATTTCTATATCTATCGTCCGAAGGCGGTAAGTGAAAATGCAATCCATAAGCTTTTGCTTAAAAATATTCCGTTAATTTTAATCAGTGTTCTCCTTTTGAGTCTTTTAGGGTATGTTTTCTCCATCCGTATGGTGTCACAGTTGGAATTATTGACAGAGAATATGAACCAGATCAATATGGGACTTCGCAAGGTTACGGTGCAGAGTAAGTCCAAGGATGAGGTTGGTGTGTTGATTCGGTCATTCCAGCGCATGATGGATCAGATGAACCATTTGATCTCAGAAGTATATGAGAGTAAGATCCAGCTTCAGAATAGTGAGATGAGAGCGCTGCAGGCACAGATCAATCCACATTTCCTTTACAATTCACTTTCTATTATCAACTGGAAAGCAATTGAAGCGGGGGAGGATGAAATCAGTTATGTGACATTGGCACTGTCTACTTATTATAGAACAAGCCTGAATCGTGGTGAAACAATGACTACAGTGGCAAAAGAAATTGATAATATCCGTGCATACCTCAAGATCCAGTTGGTTATGCATGATAACGAGTTCCGTGTGGTCGAACAGATTTCAGACGGTCTTAATGATTATATGATACCGAAGCTGATCCTGCAGCCGCTGGCAGAAAATGCAATCGATCACGGAATCGATGTGTCAGATAATGAGGATCCAACATTGTGGCTGACGATTCGTGAAGAAAATGAGCATATTTTCTTTGAAATCAGGGACAACGGAGCAGGAATGACGCAGGAAAAGGCAGATCAGATCCTGACCTATCAGTCGTCCGGTTATGGCGTGCGAAATGTCTGTGACAGAATCCATGTTCTTTACGGAGAGAAAGGTGAGATGAAGATAGAAAGCACTCCTGGAAAAGGAACGCGTGTCTTTATCCGGATTCCGAAGAAGACGGAGGCAAAGGTGCTATGAAAAACGATAGGAAAAAGCGAATTCTTTCAGCCCAGCTTGTATTAATTTTGTTGATGATACTTTGGTGCGGAACTTGTTTTGAATCAAAAGAAAGTCAAAGACAGATGGAACAGTCAGATGCATCTCAAAGTGAGTCTGGTGCAGGCGAAGCAGCTGAAGGGAAAAGAAAACAGATGTATGAAGCAATGCATACGCCGCTTGGAAAATATCCTGAGACAGTCACGTATACACTTGGCAAGATTGCAGGAGCAAATAATTCGAATCTCCCGGTGGGAAATACGTACGAAAACAATGCGTATACGAGATATCTGAAGAAAGTGCTTAATATTAAAAATGCAGATGTCTTTGAATTGCAGGATGGCAATACGTATGAAGAGGCAGTCAATGTAGCGATTGAAGATCGAGATATTCCGGATGTGCTTGTCGTGAAGGGAAGAGATAACCTGCTCCGCCTGATTGAAGCAGGTATGATTGAAGACCTCACAGAAACTTATGAAGAGTGTACGACAGATACAATCAAAGAAATGTATGACAGTTATGGAGATTCTCTCTTACAATCTGCAACAGTTGATGGAAAGTTGTATGCATTTCCGAATACGGTGATCGATGACGGAGCTCCACTTCTCTGGTTGAGGAAAGACTGGATTGAGAAGTTGGGATTGAAGGAACCGGAAACGGTAGAAGAAGCGTTGGAGATAGTGCGTGCATTTGTAGAACAAGATGCAGCAGGAGACGGTCAGACGATTGGTCTTGCCTGTAGTACAGATGTGATTGCCGGGGCGGACCAGACTTATGGAGTGGATTCAGCGTTTATACATGCAGGTGCAATGCCATGTCACTGGATTCTGGATGAAAGTGGAGATGTAGTTTATGGGTCAGTAACGCAGGAAACAAAAGAAGCACTTTCAAAGCTTCGTAATCTATATGAGGATGGGATACTCGACCAGAGATTCTTGTTGAGAAAGACGGAAAACATAGATAATCTGTTAAAAACCGGACATTGCGGAGCAATCTACGGACGTTGGTGGGCTCCGAATAATCCGCTTAGTGCGGCATATAGTGTCGATTCAAATGCAGAGTGGAAACCGTATCTTTTAGACAAAGAACAAGTGAATGAGACACAGAAGATATCAGTTTTTGAATCGTATGACCAGTGGATGTATGTGGTGGTACGCAAAGGATATGAGCATCCGGAAATTGTAGCAAAGTATGTGAGTGCTATTTTTGATCAGTCCAGATATGCAAATGATGCTTCAGCAAGAGAGGTGAATGACTATTTTTCCATTAATGTAGATCCGACGGCCCGTCCGCTGAATATTAATGTGGATTATGAGGATGCACTTTATCGAACAACGGAACATATTCAGGCAGCGTTGGACAAAACGCTTGATGTGTCGGAATTGAGTGGACTAGAAAAATCTTATTATGATACATGTAAATCATTTTTGAATGGACAGTTGACAACGGCAAATGGCTGGGCAGCTTATGCATCAAGAATTGAGGCAGTGGGGGAACTGCAGAAAGCGGGAATACGAAGTGCACAGACACTGCCTTTGGAAAACGTAAATGCCGAAATCCCGCAGGAATTACAGGAACTGGAGAATGAAGCGTTTCTTCAGATTATCAGTGGGGAGAAACCAGTGGATTACTTTGATACTTTTGTGGTAGAATGGTATGCGAACGGCGGAAAAGAGCTGACCGAGCAGGTACAGAATGCCTATGAAAGTGGAAAGGACTAAAAAGAATGGATATTAATCAGAGACTGACAGAAGAACTGGATGTAAAACGCTGGCAGATCGATGCGGCAGTACAGCTGATCGATGAAGGCAATACGATTCCATTTATTTCAAGATATAGGAAAGAAGCAACCGGAGAACTGAATGATGAACAGTTGAGAAAGCTGTATGAACGTCTGGTATATTTAAGAAATCTGGAAGAGAAGAAAGAGCAGGTAATCTCAAGTATCGAGGAGCAGGGAAAACTGACAGAAGAATTAAAGAAACAGATTCTGGCAGCGGAAACACTTGTGGCAGTAGAAGACCTGTATCGTCCGTATCGTCCGAAACGACGTACCCGTGCGACAATCGCGAAGGAAAAGGGACTTGAGCCATTGGCTGCACTGATCACATTACAGAAGACAAAAGAGCCGCTTGAGAAGGCAGCGGAAGCGTATATTTCCGAAGAAAAAGGTGTGGAAAGTGCAAAGGATGCAATCAGCGGAGCGTGTGATATTATTGCAGAAAGCATTTCAGATGAGGCAGCTTACAGAACCTGGATCCGAGAGACGACAATGAGAAAAGGAAAGGTTACTTCTCAGGCGAAGGATCCGGAGGCAGAGTCTGTTTATGAGATGTATTATGAGTTTGAAGAAGCAGTTGCGAAGCTTGCAGGACATCGAATTCTTGCATTGAACCGTGGTGAGAAAGAGAAATTCCTGACAGTGAAGGTGGAAGCACCGGAAGAAGATATTTTAAGATATCTTGAGAGAAAGGTGATCCGTACAGAGAATCCTTATACAACACCGGTATTGAAGGAGACAATTGCAGACAGTTACAACCGTCTGATCGGACCGGCTATTGAGCGTGAGGTCAGAAACGAACTGACAGAGAAGGCAGAAGACGGGGCAATCGAAGTGTTTGGAAAGAACCTTCATCAGCTCCTGATGCAGCCGCCGATTGCAGGCAAGGTTGTGCTTGGCTGGGATCCGGCTTTCCGTACGGGATGTAAGCTGGCAGTTGTTGATGAGACAGGAAAGGTAATCGGAACAACCGTTATTTATCCGACTGCACCGACAACAGAGAAGAAGATCCGGGCAAGTAAAGATTTGCTTAAGAAGATTATTCCGAAGTATCACGTTTCTCTGATCTCTCTTGGAAATGGTACTGCTTCCCGTGAATCAGAACAGTTTATCGTAGAGCTTCTGAAAGAGATTCCGGAGAAGGTACAGTATGTGATCGTTAATGAGGCGGGAGCATCTGTCTATTCTGCAAGTAAGCTGGCAACAGAAGAATTCCCGAAATTTGATGTGGGACAGAGAAGCGCGGCATCAATCGCACGCCGTCTGCAGGATCCGCTTGCAGAGCTTGTAAAGATTGACCCGAAATCAATTGGTGTCGGTCAGTATCAGCATGATATGAACCAGAAGAAGCTTGGGGAGTCTTTAAACGGAGTTGTAGAGGATTGCGTAAATAAAGTTGGAGTAGATTTAAATACTGCTTCTGCACCGCTACTTTCCTATATTTCAGGAATCAGCAGTGCAATCGCAAAAAATATTGTGGCTTACAGAGAAGAAAACGGTCGTTTTACAGACAGAAAAGAACTGCTTAAAGTACCGAAACTCGGACCGAAAGCGTTCGAGCAGTGCGCAGGTTTTATGCGTATTTCCGAAGGTAAGAATCCACTTGATGCTACAGGTGTTCATCCGGAATCTTATGCTGCAGCAGAAAAGCTGTTGAAGAAGCAAGGGTACGAAGCAGATGCTATCACAGCACATCAGCTGACAGGACTTGGTCTTACAATCGGAGATTATAAGAAGCTTGCAGAAGAGCTTGGAATCGGTGAGATTACGCTTCGTGATATTGTCAAGGAGCTTGAGAAACCGGCGCGTGATCCGCGTGATGAGATGCCAAAGCCAATCCTTCGCACAGATGTCCTTGAGATGAAAGATCTGAAGGAAGGTATGGTGCTGAAAGGTACTGTGAGAAATGTAATCGACTTCGGAGTATTTGTGGACATCGGAGTTCATCAGGACGGACTTGTACACATTTCCCAGATTACAGACAGATATATCAAACATCCGCTGGAAGCAGTAAGTGTTGGAGATGTTGTGGATGTGAAGGTGATGAGCGTGGATTTGAAGAAGAAGAGAATTCAGCTGACGATGAGAGGGATTTAATAATTTTGTATATTGTATTGTTAAAGTGAATATGCTATAATGCCGATAGGCAAAGAGAAGTGAGTAGTTCATGTGATTTGACTACAAGCGCGAAAACCCCAGAGCGGCAACTCTGGGGTTTTCTATTCCCCAAAATGGTGGGAATAAATCCGTAGGCTCGTTACCGACTATTGTCTATAAAAAGAGAAACATCCAAACAGAAACCGATGGAGGTTAGTTTGGATGTTTCTTTCAGTGAACAATTCAATTATCTTATCTTCTGTGTAGCTCCGTAAAGTTTTGGTCCTACGATTGCTGCGATGATGATTTTAGCTGCATCTCCCGGAAGGTATGGAATAACACCCATCATAAGTCCTTCTTTGAAGGAGAGGCTTAACAGTTTGGCAAGCCATACAGTTCCGAATGCATAACATACAGCCATTCCGATGATCATTCCGATGATCGTAGGAACGAGCTTACGGTCAAAGTGATCGAGTGCAAATCCCATGATCAGTGCGAGGAAGATGAATCCGATCAGATATCCACCGGTTGGTCCTGCGAGAACCTGGAAACCTCCACGGAAAGAGGAGAAAACCGGGACACCAACTGCTCCGAGCAGGAGGTAGATGATAAAGCTGATTGTTCCGGATTTCATTCCGAGAACGAAGATTGCAAGGAAGATTGCAAAGTTTGTAAGGGAAATCGGAACAGGGCTGAATGGCAGCGGGATGGAAAGTGGTCCGAGGACGCAGGTTACTGCAGTCATCAGGGCGATGAGTACCATCTGTTTTGTTCTTATTTTCTGGTTGTCTACGGCAACTGTGCCGGAAGTTTCGTTCTGTGACATTTCAATTTACTCCTTTAGATCTTAATAATTATCGCTGTTTCAAGCGAGCTTTAACATCGTTGTCTGAAATATGGCAACGATTGAGTTCTTCGTTAGTATAATTCATGAAAAGTTAATTGTCAACTATAAAATATAAAAGGTTAACAATTAAAAACTTATTAATTTTATTAATTTTGCAGACATGTGATAGGCAAAATGGAAAGAATAAGGTAGAATAGATAAAGTCAGGAAAATTGACAGAAGAGAAAGGAATTGCATGTTTGGATATGTAACGGTCTGTGAACCGGAATTAAAAGTAAAAGATCTGAAGAAATACAGGGCATATTATTGTGGACTTTGTCGGACATTGAAAGAAGATTATGGATTTATGGGTCAGATGACATTGACGTATGACATGACATTTGCAGTTATTCTGTTATCTTCTTTATATGAGACAATTGCGAAACATGAGGAACACCGCTGTAAGGTTCATCCAGTGAAGCGGCAACATATGTTGCGGAATGAAATTACATCTTATGCGGCGGCGATGAATGTGCTGCTTGCATATTATCATATGGAAGATGACTGGCAGGATGATCATAAAGTGTCAAGTCTGATGACGAAGAGCCTGATTCAGGGAAAAGCAAAGAAAATTATAGAGAAATATCCGCGGCAGAGCAAGGTGATTCAGCAGTCTTTGAGGGAACTTGGAGAATGTGAGCGTGAGAAGAGTATGGATATTGACCGGGCAGCAGGATGTTTTGGCAGATTAATGGCAGAGCTTTTTGTCTGGAAGGAGGATATCTGGGAGAAGACGCTCAGAAAGATGGGATTCTATCTCGGAAAATTCATTTATCTGATGGATGCCTATGAGGATCTGCCGGAAGATAGAAAGAAGAATCGCTACAATCCATTGAAAGAACTGGCAAAGCGGCCGGATTATGAGGTGCAGATGGAACAGATTCTTCGGATGATGATAGCGGAGAGCACAGTCCGTTTTGAACAACTGCCATGTCTGGTTGACGTGGACATTTTGAGAAATATATTATATGATGGAGTCTGGAATCATTACAATAAGATTCAGATGAAGAAAAGTGAGGAAAAGAATGATGACAAAAAATCCATATGATGTGCTTGGTGTGTCACCGAATGCGTCGGATGATGAGATAAAGAGAGTGTATCGGGATCTGACAAGAAAATATCACCCGGATGCAAATGTGAATAATCCGTTAGCAGATCTTGCAGAAGAGAAGTTTAAGGAAGTACAGGAAGCGTATGATATTATCATGAGAGAGCGTGCGAATGGAGGAAATTCGTACGGGAATAATTATGGATATGGTTCTTCTGAAAGTTATTCTTATGGAAATCAGTCTTATGGAAATCAGAACAGCTCTTATGGCTATGGAACGATGGATCCCAAACTGCAGGCAGCTGCGAACTATATTAACAGCAGACGTTATAGAGAAGCAATCAATACATTGGATCAGGTTCAGCAGAGAAGTGCGATGTGGTATTATCTGAGTGGCTGTGCGAATGCAGGAATCGGAAATCAGATTCTGGCAAGGGATCACGCGGCACAGGCAGTAAATATGGAACCAAATAACATGCAGTTCCGTCAGCTGTTGAATCAGCTCGACTTTAACAGCAGAAGATATCAGAATAGTCCGTATGGTGGAGGCTATGCACCGGGAGGACAGAATTCCTGTGGTACAGGAAATATGTGCTGCGACTTATGGCTTGCGGACACATTGTGTGAATGTATGGGAGGCGATCTCTGCTCATGCATGTAAAAGCAAAACAAATGGCATTTGGAGGTTTGATCCTTGCGGTGACTGTCGTGTGTATGGCACTTGGAAGCGTGATCGAGACAAATACATTGTTTTTGTTGGCAGCAGCGGCATTTTTTGTAGGGATTGTTATTCGTGAGTTCGGTCTTCGTACAGGGGCAGCCTTTTATCTGGCAGCAATTTTATTAGGATTCCTGGTTACGCCGAACAAATTTTATGTAATTACATTTGCTGCAATGGGATTCTATATTCTTGGAATTGAAGCAGTCTGGATATTTCTTGCGAAAAGACCACAGATGGGACATAGGATGGGGATTTACTGGCTTGTGAAATATGTGATCTTTAATCTGGTGTATCTCCCGTGTCTTTTCGGATTCCGCTCGATGCTGTTTCAGAAAGCAGTGTCAGATCAGATGCTGTTAGTGGCTGTAGCAGTAGGCCAGATTGCATTATTGATTTATGATAAAGCTTATCAGTATGTTCAGGGAACCCTATGGGAAAAATGGAGAAAACGTATTCTATAAAGAATGTATGAGAAAATCTTGTCGAGATGACAGGATTTTTCTTTATATAAAAGGAATGAGCCACATCTCTGTGACTCAAGGGGGAAAAAGTTTATGAAAAAGTGTTCTTTTTAAGAACAATTATAGTATAGAGGTATTTTGTGAAAAAAGTGTGATGAACTTTTGAACCGAAAATGAACATTATTGAAAAATTTTATTAAGAACACGATAAACCTAGTAGGAAAAAAGGAATATCAATATAATATTAGTCGAAAGTGCTATAAGTGATATCGATTACGGTGGAAAATGATATTAAATATCAATAAAAGGGGTTGCATTTTTAGTAAGAGCGCGCTATAGTAGTAAGAGTAAAAGGAATTTAATCTTCGGGGTAGGGTGCAAGTCCCAACCGGCGGTATAGTCCGCGACCCGCATATGATGCGGCTGAACTGGTGACTCGTCTGTGATGGCATTACAGAATGGGAATTCCGGTACCGACAGTAAAGTCTGGATGAGAGAAGAAGTTCATGCCCGCAGGATCAGAAAAAGAGATATTCGAATATGATATCTGATTGCCTGAGAATCTTGCGAGAATGCCATTAAGAGCAGAAAACATGAATCCCGGAAGGTAATTACCTTCCGGGTTTTTTCTTGTGAAGATTACCTTTTTCAAAAAGAAAAAATGCTGTTTAGGATAAAGACAGCGGATAGAAAAAGGAGAGTAACACTATGAGTACAGAGACAAAGACACTAACAAATGCAGATGCGAAGATTCAGCCGAAGCTGGGGGTAAAGGCATTAGTTCAGATCGGAATGCTTTCAGCAATCGCAATTATTCTGATGATGTTCGAGATTCCACTTCCGTTTGCACCAACATTTTATAAGATTGATTTAAGTGAAGTTCCGGTTCTGGTAGGATGCTTTGCAATGGGACCTATGGCAGGTGTACTGGTAGAGCTTGTTAAGATCTTATTGAACTTTGTTATGACAGGAACATCAACAGCAGGTGTTGGAGAAATTGCAAACTTTATTATCGGATGTTCTTTCTGCGTACCAGCAGGACTGATCTATAGAAAAAACAGAACAAGAAAAAGCGCTCTGATCGGAATGGCAACAGGAACGCTTCTGATGATCGTGATCGGATGCTTCGTGAATGGATTCGTACTTCTTCCGACTTATGCAAAAGCATTCGGAATGCCGATTGATGCACTGGTTGGTATGGGAACAGCAGTTAACTCACATATCACAAGCCTTTCTACATTTGTTATGTTTGCGGTAGCACCGTTCAACCTTGTGAAGGGAATTGTTGTATCACTTGTTGTATTTTTGATTTATAAGAAGATCAGCCCGATCTTCAGAATCAGATAATAGACGAAGAGAAAAGCCCAAGATAAAAGAATATAAGTGAAAGAATATAAGTTACCCTGGAACAGATTGATTTTAAAGTCTGTTTCAGGGTATTTTTGTTTGGATTTATTTATCCAGGCCAGCAATAATAACATACAAAACAGATAGGAATTGCATAGAAAAGAAAAGTGTGTTATGATGTGAAAAACAAACAGCAAAGAAATAGTTTCACACAAAGAAAGGACCGAGAAGATATGACCAGAGAAGAAGCATGGAACTTATTAACAGAATACAATAAAGATGCATTTCATTTGGAACATGCGCAGATCGTTGAGAATACCATGCGTTATTTCGCGAGAGGACTGGGCTATGGCGAGGAAGAAGAATTCTGGGGAATCGTCGGACTTCTACATGATCTTGACTTTGAGCAATTCCCAGAAGAGCATTGCATAAAATCACAGGAGATTATGAGAGAACGTGGAATTGACGAGAGGATCATTCACGCAACAGCAAGTCATGGCTATGCGATTACCGTAGATGTAAAACCAGAGCATGAGATGGAAAAAGTATTATTTGCGGCCGATGAGCTGACAGGACTGATCTGGTCAGCGGCACTGATGCGTCCTTCTAAGAGCGTAATGGATATGGAGGTAAAGAGCCTGAAGAAAAAATTCAAAGATAAGAAATTTGCGGCAGGCTGTTCCAGAGACGTAATCCGTCAGGGTGCCGAGAATCTTGGCTGGGAGCTGGATGAGGTATTTGAGCAGACGATTCTTGCAATGAGAAGCTGCGAGGCAGAGATTCAGAAAGCTATGGTGGAGAGAGCGTAGCAGGTACAGGTAAAAATAATATGTAACTTTGAAAGTCATTGGATTTCGGTCTGAAAAAATCCGGAAGCTGATGTCTGCAAACTGTGAAATAAGTATGAAAATTTCCGATAAGCTTTTTATTTAAGAATAAATGATGTATAATATTTTATTATTCAGATGCCGGCTGAGTGTATAAAGCTATTC
>ENA-OUQN01001627-OUQN01001627.1-human-gut-metagenome-genome-assembly--contig:-NODE-1627-length-12788-cov-2.854630_pt1 | contig 12788 bp, 10 predicted proteins | sample MGYA00237950_ERZ548832 | MGnify/ENA primary metagenome ERZ548832 (study PRJEB26490, sample SAMN05194703) | human gut metagenome | biome: terrestrial biome; feature: human-associated habitat; material... | reverse complement strand
TTTTGTCAAGCCAATGTGGCAGAACCGTTTTTGATTTTCGGAAACAAACGTTCGAATTAGTATTTGACAGTTCTTTTGATTGATGTTCTTCGACAACACCAGATGAATTGTCTCCTTCGGTTGCAATTCTCTCGCCTTCTTCCCAAAAGATTGTAGAAGGTGAAATGGCTTTAACAGCATGATTAGTGAACTTTGCGAGTTTTGCACAATGTTCACCGATGCCATCTGCATTTATTGTCACAACATATTCTTGAGTTAACCTTATTCCGTGTGCTGCAAAAGATGAAGATGCCCTTGTGCTGTCAAGCACCTTGACTGTAAAATTGTCGAGCTTGAGCGATAATTTTACTATCCTTTTCACAAAATTCGAAAGTGCAATACTATTTTCGTCCTCGACAACAAAAGAATCAAAGTTTAACATTATCTCTTTTTTCTTTTGTTTTTTCTCTTCAGTGTGGGGCTCGTACTTCTTTATATCTTTGAACAACTCTATTTTCTCAATTGGCTCTGCTGGTTTATCATAAGTAGCATTGCTGAATTCCGTCAGGTAGAAGGGATTTAGGTTGAGAGTTTCCGCAAGTTTAACGATTCCGAGTGGGTCAAGGTCGGTGTGAGGACAAGTGATGTCATCCAACTTTTCAATGAAATGTTCGCTATCAGTAATGTGAAGCCAAGACCTGTTGGTGGCACTTAAATTGTTCTCCAACTCTATTGGTTGATGGAAAATAATAAGGTGTGGCACATCCTTGATTTGGTTCTTTTCAACACCTAAGACTTTAAGTTCTTTCTTTACCGTGGAATGATTTATCCTAGCTTGTTGAAGAACAGTCTTTCTCGAACCTCCCTTAATAATTTTACCATTGTATGTCCATTCTCCATTTTCATTGGCAACAACATTACCTCCATAATTTTTGAATTCTATAGAAATAATAGCGTCCTTCTTTATAAAGAGGGCATCTAACTCACATCCAATATTATAGTTGCCTGCGAACACACAGAATTCATTCGAATCCTCATAGTGAGCTTTGAGTTGCTCACAGAGAAACCGAAACTGCTCACGTTCTGCTGTTGTGTCAAAGTTTCCGACTCTGAATGTTAAAAGTCCTCCCATTACAAAACATCAATACTATTTTTGTAAACTAAATGATCTTTGTTTCTGTGCTGACTTTTTCGGTTAAGAATTGTCAGTTTTTGACTACAAAGGTACATAAAATATAGCAAACACTTGTATGTATAGATATGAATTTGCAATAAATGTATTTACTATAAATCGACTATCTTCGTTTAATCGAAGTATGCTTCTTTGCTACGTTATCATTCCACGGAAGGTCAGACGATGAGCCACCAGTTCCTGTCCCGACATGAACCTCTGCCGGCCCACCGAAAGCAAGCGTGAATGCCGCCCCAAGCAACTGTGCCTGTATCTCGTTCACCTGTTCCTGCGGATCGAATACAGCATTGACAAACTCCTCGTCCGTGATCTGGCCGTTGAAATGTCTTTGAGCCACATCATAGTCTATCTGGAATTTGATGTTCTCAAAAAGTTCATCACCGACCCGTGTCCAGATGTGGAGCGACGGATTCCGATAGTTTGAGACATTGATACGTACAAGCTCGGCACCGGACGAGAGGCTGTAACGTTGGGGATTGGCCTTGCGGTCAAGCAAACTTATCTGCTTTCGCTGCCTGTCTATGAGTGCATCCTTCTCCTTGAATTGCCGTTCTGCTGCTTCCGCCTGATGAATGGCCTTGTCTATTTCTTTTTGATAGCCGTTTCGCAGTTTTCCGATTTCTGATTTATGTTGTTCCTGCAACCGAGCCTTTTCTGCCTGAAGTTCCTCAATCTGTTTATTGAGTTCGGCTATCAGCCTGTTCTTGTCAGCCAGTTCCTTCTTTGCCTTGGAAAGGTCTCCCTTGCCGAACCATGCGAGGATGGTGCTCCTGCCTTCTTGCGCCTTCTCCACATCGGCCTGCAACTTGGCTATATCCTCTTCATACTGGATTACCTGCTGCCTGTAATATTCCGAGTTAACCTGATGCTTGGCGGTAGAACCGACAATTCCACGCTGCAACCCGAACGGTTTCATGGCCTTGGCATAGCTGTTCTGGTATTCATGCAATTTGGTACGACGCATCACGTCATCCGCCGACAGACGGGGTCCGGACTTCGTTTCATATTTCTTTTCGCCCTCCCGCTTCCTGCGGATACGCTCACCGGTTACAATGGGTACGACTGTGGCGTGCAGGTGTGGGGTCTTCTCGTCCATATGCAGCACGCAGGACACAAGGTTGTCATCACCAAAGGTTTCCTTTAGCCATTTGAGATTGGCATCGATCCAACTGTCCAGTTTGCCGTCATTGGCAATTTCCATCATCTGCTCATGCGTTCCGGTCAGCATTACGCGTATTGCCTTTGTCTGGTTCTTGCTGACTTTGCGGCGTAGCCCGGCTGTCTCGATGCGGCACTGTATCGCCTCGGTGCGATTGGACACGCCATCGGGAAATCTGACCAACTCACGGTTGAGATGTGTCCGGTCCGCATCGGCATTAACCGGCACATAAATCTTTCCCTTGGCATCCTTTCTTTCTATATGGCATGACATTCCACTGTCATTACCGCTGCCACGTTGCAGGTGGCAGACAGCGTATTGTGTATTACTCATATCTGTTCGTTATTTTATTGTTATTCTTGTTGTAAAATCCCGTCCAGACAGCCGGAGGCACACCCGGGAGCCTGAGGAATTCCCCGGCTTATGGGCTTTTTGACTGCCGGACGCGAAGCGGAGACAGTGAAAATGCCCTAATAAGCTACGGGATTTTACAACCCCATTTTCACGGGACAGCGAGCTGTCCATTGATTCTCCTTCATTCGATCTTCCCTGCATCCACCAGTTCAAGTCCGAAGGTGTCGATGAAGCTCTGCAACATTGGATTGCGTTGTATCATCCTCGCGAGAATCATCTGTGGCGTGTCCTCCATCAGCAGGAAGTCGGCGATGTCCAGTCCCCGACTACGCTGTTCATCGGTCGCCATCTTTTCCAGCAGGTCGGAACAGGTGACACGCCTGCAGATAGTCTCCAGCATCGACAGTCGTTGCCGCCATTCGTCGGTTGCCTTGAGATCGGGGAAAAGGATCACTTCACGTTCTTTCAATACCTGCATGGCCTCGCTGTTGAAACAGCCGTGCATTCCCCCGGTGGCAAGCCATACAAAATCAGGGATGAACAGGGCGGCAACCAGTGCCGTCTTCTCGCTTTCGACAATGGCTACAGGCTTGGCTGACATGGCAGCGGAAGTGTCCGAAAGCAGATGTTCACCGAACAGGCACTGCTTCATGTGGAAATCCGGCACTTTTCTTACAGAATGGACCCAGTTGACTTGACTGAAAGGCTCTTTAATCCGGTGCCCGGTTACGGCATCGTAGCCCATAATCTTGCCTGCACGCACGTTACCCCTGACATCTATCTGCCAGAACACGGTCGAACCGTTCCACATCCTTGACGTGCCGACTTTGTAAACATGGAACAACCGGCCGGCTTCCTCCTTTCCCGCCACTTTGGTGAAGTAACGGTACAAAGGATTGATGTCGTACCCGCGCATGGATTGCTCCACCCAATCATAGGGAAGATAAGAAATCTCCGGTTCTTGTTCTGTTGGCGGTTGTTTTGCTACATACTTTACTGTCGCGAATGCACTGCCGTTCATTTTATGGCCAGCCGATGTTTCCCTTGCTGACGGATTGTCCCGGAAGTATTCTTTCGGGGAATAGTGATAGCCACAACTGTGGATGTGGTCGCATTTACCCACGTATCCCGGGAAAGAAATCTCTCCCGCCTCGTCGATATAACGGGTAAAGCAGGACTTCCTTCCGCACCCCGGACAGACGGTCTTGCTGCCCGGTTTGTATTTTTGAAGATGGAATCTATATTCGTTCATAATGTTGTCGGTTATGTGTTTCTGCAAATGAATACCACCATTTGCAGTTTGCAGTTCTTGCAGTCCTGCAGGAATTTCCCCTTTTCAGTCCTCGAAACTGCAAAACTGCAAAGACTGCAGGCTGCAACAAGGGATCATCCGTTGCAGTTTCGTGGGGATGATTCATTATTGTTTTCATTGGATTTTCCAGATTTATCATACATGATTTTCTCGTAATGTCCGGCTTTTGATTTCCGGAGAAGCCTGCTGTGGCATAACTCTTTCAGGTAATTCATGACAGTCCGCTCGCTGACGCACTGCCGTTCCTTTCCAATGATTATTGCTGTTTTTGTATCAAAGGTATCAGGCAACATAGACAGCAGCACCTTGGGAGGGTCTTCACAGGTGTCATTCGCCACGAAAGAACGGATACGCGTGTATGATTCCTCAAAATAGTCGTTCAGCCGTATGGCGGCTTTCACCGATGATACATCTATAAACTGCAGGTGACTTTCACCGGACGCGTGGCGCAAAACCTGAATTATCAATGCCAGACGGGCTACATGAGCCGGATGTTTCATTTCCCGGCTGTCCACCTCGGCATCATCCTCTATCCGGTTGATACGCTCCACTTTCCTGTTCCACCAGGAGAAGAAGTATTCCCTGGCCTCCCCGTCCATGGACAGCACATGGGGTATTTTTTCTTCCGCTTCGGTGTCATAGTCCAACGCAAGGACCTTGTTCAATATATTCTCCCAACGGGCTGCAGCGAGGGATGTCCTTTCCCCATCGTCGTCCCGGTTTTTCCAGGATGAAAGTTTGGGGGATTTGGGCATCACGAACAGGATACGGTCAAGCAGCCCGTTTTCCTCGAAACCTTTTTTCAGAAGCTCGTGTACACGCTTGGTCTGCGTGGTCCCGATGATATTTATACATGGATGCTCGATGTGTACAGGAACTGGGGAGTTTACCCTGGTAACATCCAATGCCCCGCCACTCCATGCAGTCAGGAGCTGTTCTATGAGCTGCCCGTTCGTGTAACGGTTGGCGGAATTGAACATGCCCATGATCTCGTCCACCAGAATGACCACGCTTCTCGGGTTGTGGTGGTGGGTCAGTAAAAGCGACTCGGGAGTGAAATCAGAGACTACAGTACGTTTCAGGACAGGTCTCTTCCCGTTTTCTCCCGCGGCTTTCCATGCCTCCAGTTCTGCCTCGTAAACCTTGAAAAGGGCATAGTCACGTTTTCGGATCGGGCGATATGCGGCCTCCAGCGGTGGGGTCTTGCCCAGTCCGGGCCTGCCTACCAGAATGACGTACAACGCTCCGCTGCTCTGCCAGTCTCCTTTGATGCGGATACGGTATGCGCCTCCCAGGGCCGCGGATACAGCCGACAACATGGCCGTCGCGGTGAACTCGATCTTGTAGTTCTCGTATGTGGCCATATCGAGTATGACAGACTGCACGGTTTGGGGCAGGACCTCCAGCGGGAATCCCGTTCTTTCAATATCCTCCGCCTCCATGCGGATTCTGTTACACAGTTCAAGCCTGCCGGTTGCCATATCACACATTTTTTCTCTTGCAATAGGATGTTACACTCTCGGACTTGTTGCCTGTCTGTACCCGGCGTACATCGGACTTGGCATACATGTTCTTGTTACCGACCTTGACCGGTACGAGATAGCCTCGTTTCGCCCACAGGTTGAGCGTGCCCTCGCACACGTTCAGCAACTCACGGACCTGTTTTGTATTGAGATAAGTCTCCTCCGCTTCACGCAGTATCGCGGCTCTCTGTTCTTCCTGTTGCGCCATGATGGTACGCTGCACGATGGATTCAGCGAACATTTTAAGGTCAGCGGGAGTGACTTCCAGTTTCACGTTCGCTCCCTGCTCGACCAGACTCTCTATGGTAATCATAAATATCAATTTTGAAGTTTGTGACGACCATCTTCAAAAGTTCCCTGGTGCCCCGCTTCCGATGGCTTATAAAAGAGAAGCACCGCCAGCCCTCGGGAAAGGATTGACGGTGCAAAACTATACATGAATTAAAAGTAATTGATATATAGTGATTTGTCTTAAATTATCATGACAATATAAGTCCGTGTGACAACGTGAAAAGGTTATAATTGGCCTTATTTCTATGCAATGGTCATCGTGCCTGTACCTGGGATATTACTGATAGCCTGTGCCAATTTCCGGAACAGTTCCCGGTTATCGTCACTTTCTATAAGGGGTGCCATCTGGTCTTTGCCGTCCTTGATAACGTGTTTTGCCGTTCTCAGGAACCCGACCGACTGCCGTATGGCGCTCTCGCTTTTCAATGACGGCAAATCCGGGAACTGCAATGTCAGCCCCATGCTGTACTCCTTGGCTGTATGCATACCGGCAACCAGATCGAGTTCCTTCAATACATAGAACGGTAATGCCTGATGAATGGCACTTGTATTGACGGAAATAAAGTCGCGGATATGTTGTAATACAACTTCCTTGTTCTCGTGATCAAGATAATCGGCAAGTGGCCGTTCCTGGATTTTTTTCTTTCCGGCCACGCGTTGTACAACGGGTTCCCTGACGCTGTCTTCGGCCCGAGTTGTAATCGTATCCCTGCTTTCTTCATCGGTTTCCATGTCAGCCGTGATGGTCTGCAAGGCCCATTCGCCGACATAGCCTTTTTCAATGGCGCTGTTCATGGCAAAATACCTGTCCCAGTCTGCCCGGGTTCGGAAACCGTTCCTGATGGATACGTTTATTATCTGCTTGACGACAAGGGAACAGCCCTGCCTGTCAGCATTGTCAGCTTTCGGATTCTTCATCTGTTTCTCTATCATGGAAACCATCGCCTCGAAGCTCTTTCCATAATACAGCCAGCTCAACACGAGCGGTGCCGAAAGGGTGACACCCGGCTTGGAAGATTTGCCGCTAAAAAAGGACTTTATCCTGCCCCAGAATGTGACCGGTGGAATGTTGTCGGGCAGAGGATTGTTTTCCTCCCTCTGTTTCCTGTACAGCTCCACGATCTGCCCGGGTACCGCGTTCTCCGCGAATTGCATGCCTATATTTGCAAGGCCATCCGTGCTGTCATCGTTCCAGGACAATTCCCATTCCCGCCTGATACTGGGGAGTTGCCTGAATATGGCTTTGCAGATGGCAAGATACTGCCTCTCGTCACCGTTTGTCATCAGGCGCGAGAAGCGGTTGTATTCTTCACGGTGCGTGTTCTTCCACTGGAGAATATCCTCCTTGAATTGTTCGTATGTCAACTTCTGCTCGTCCATATTCATATTGCATTATCGGTGGATATAAAAGGATAGGTGGAAAAAGAAACGGTCAATCCAGAAGGTTTACCAGCTCCTTCTTCATTTCATCGTCTATCTTACGGTACCGGGCAAAGGCACGGCTACCCTCAGAGTGCCCGGACATGGAGGCAATCAGGTTCGGGTCCTTGACCTGCTTGTACAGGTTCCCGATGAAAGTCTTCCTCGCTGTGTGGGTGGTGGCCACCTCGTACAATGGTCTTGCCACATCCTCGCGCGTCTTCGGGTCGAGCACCCTGACCATACGGTCAATTCCCACGTATTTGAGAATCTCCTTTATTTTCTTGTTGTAGCCGAAATGCGAGAATCTCGGGAGCAGCGCTTCTTCCAGGTCCTTGTACCTTTCTAGTATATCCAAAGCCTTTTGGTTAAGCGGGACCCGTACCGTGCCCGCGTGCTCCAGCTTGGTCTTCTGGGGAATGTACTCCACACAACCGTCCACGATATTCGCCTTGGTCAGCCGGTTCAGGTCACTGACACGGCAGCCGATCAGGCACTGGAACATGAAGATGTCACGATAGACCGGATAGCTGGCACCCATGCCGCTTAAGTCGGCATAATATACCTTGTCACGTTCTTCAAGTGTCAGGTAGAACGGGTCTCCGTACATGGGCTGTGCGATCTGGTACTGGTCGAAAGGATTATTTCGTGTAAGGCCACGCTTGATGCACCATTTGATGACGGTGCGTACGCGGTACAGGCTTCCCGACATGCTGTTCTCGGAACGTACCTGCTCGACATTACGGCAGACCTCGTTCTGGTAAAACACGGGATACATGTCAACATACTTGTGCTCTTCCTGCAGCCAGAATTTGAAATCCCTTATGTCATCTGCCGTGATGGAGTCAATGCAAAGATGGAAGCCCCTCTGGTGCATGACCTCATGGCGGAAACGCTCGTAACGGAGTACCTTGTTGAGATTGTCAAGATGATGTTTCCGGCTCTCGAACGCGAGTGGGGTCTCGTCAGCATATTTTTGTATCTGGTATGACAACAGGTATTCCTCTGCCTTGTTGCCGCCCCTTGCATTGATGTTGGGGTGATGGTATTCTTCTATCAGTCCCTTGAGCCAGTTCCCGTCAACTCCACGGCTGTATTCCCTGGTAATCAGGTGGGTGATTTGCTGGATATCCCTGTCGAAAGCGTTCTTCTTCTCTTCCGAGACAAGAGCCACACGTGGTTTGTAGCCTTGCCTCTCCGGGCTCCAATGGTTCGGGTTGATGGACAGCTCGCTCGCGGCCTTTATGTCCACACCACCGATATCCCGGACACGGAAATAGACTCGGGCAAGATCCGTCACGTTGTTTTTCGCCGATGTCTTTCTGATAAATGCTGTTACTTTCATGTATATATCCTCCTCAGTTTATCATTTCAACAAGTTTTCGTTTCATGTCATCATCTATCGTCCGGTAACGCCGGAAGGCCCTGCTGCCTTCCACGTGGCCTGACATGGAGGCTATCAGGTTGGGGTCCGGAACCTGCCGGTACAGATTGCCTACAAAGGTCTTGCGTGCCGTGTGGCTGCTGGCCACCTCGTACAAGGGCTTCTGTACGGTGTTGTAGCCGTGCGTGTCAAGAATGGTGACCACACGGTCAATGCCACAATGTTTCAGCAGTTCCCGTATCCCCAGATTGTAAGTGTTGATGGGCTTGAAGGGAAGCAGCTTGCCGGTATTCCCGCTATAGCGTTCCAGTATTCTGACCGCCTTTTCATGCAATGGAACCCTGACGGTTTTCGCCTGGCACTTCTTGGTCTTTTGAGGCATATACTCCAGAAAACCGTCCTTGATGTTCTCCTTGGTCATCCTGTAGAGATCACCGACACGACAACCGACATAGCAGTGGAACACGAAAATATCCCGGATGACAGCCAGTTTCGGGCAGTCGCTCAGGTCCGCGTCGTACAGGACATTCCTCTCTTCCGATGTGAGGTAGAACGGGTCGCCGTAGGTCGGCTCCTTGCAGCCATAAACAGCATAGACTTCGTTATCGGAATACTTCATTCTCTTGCACCAGCGCAGGAACGTGCAGAAAAGGTTCATGATATTGATGACGGTTGTGTTGGATAGAGGCTTGGGCTTGTGGTTGATGAGCATACGGGGAGTATAAAAGTCAGGATACTCCTGGCGGAACAGGTATTCGTTGGTGACATACTCCCTGAAGTCGTTCATCTGCCCCAAGGTGACAGTTTCAACGAAGAGAGTGAAGTCAGTATCGCCCAATAATTCACGCCGGAACTCGTGATACCTGGTCATCGTTCGCTCGAAGCGGGCGATGTGCTCCTTGGTTCTTTCCGCGCCGTCATATTTTTCCAGGTACTCGTGGATACGGTGGAGCAGGTTCGGGTGATCACGCTCGAAAGCCCGCGCGGGATGCAGGACATCCTCGATGACCTGTTTCATCCATTTGCCGTCAGCCTTCTCCGAGAAGGTCTTTTCCGCTCTCTCGATGATGGCGGCGATCTGTTCGGGCACCCGCTTCTGTTCATTGGCCGTCACGGCAGTCGTTCGCCTGTAACATAAGGTATCGGTATCCCAATACTTGTCATGGACCGCGATGGGGGAAACCACTTTGATGTCCACGTTCTTCTCCCGTACCCGGAAGCAGATGTTTGAAGTGGTCGCGGAACATTTTTTCAGATAGACGGAAATTTTCATTTGCTGTACCTTTTTGATTACATGACAAAGGTAAATAAATTCCCGAATATGTTCCCATATATCCCGAAGAAACTTGCAACGAATTAAGACAAATTAAAAAGTCATTCCCGAATCTGATACCACATAAAGTATTGAATATTAGAGGTTATATTTGCACTTGTTTAGATCTTTTTTTCATTTTCGACTTTATTCGACTTCTCAAATATCAGATATTGCAGTTCCACACTTTCTTTTTAATGTACTCAATACGGTTTATTTTCAGATAGATGAGAATAATGAGGCTCCGCGGCATACTCTTGAGCAATTGTCCGATTTGCTTCGTTACCAATTATACAATGATGGGGAGAAAGTGCAAGTCCGTGTGGAAGTGGAATATCTGAAACAATACATCAGCCTATGTAAACTTCGTGCTACGAAGCGGCTGCAGTTGCAGGTGCATTTCGATGAAATGGAGGCGCAGGTTGAGATTTATCCATTGTTGTTTGTACCGTTGGTGGAGAATGCTTTCAAATATGTGGGAGGGAACTATTTTATAGCTATGGATATGTGTCTGAAAGAAGGCAAGTTGTGTTTTAGTATTGAAAATTCTATACCGGAACCATTAGTGCACCAGAAAGGAAAACATGGAATCGGCATAGAAAATCTGAGGCGCAGGCTGGAGCTGCTATATCCGGAGCGTCATACGCTGGACATAAATAGAGGAGATACTTTGTTTAGAGTAAAACTTGTGATAGAATTATAGGATGAAACAGGTAAAATGTGTAATAACCGATGACGAGCCTACTGCATGTGAAGGATTGCAACGCTATGTGGAAAAGGTGGATTTCCTTTCTTTAATGGGTGTATGTGAAGATACTATGCAGTTGAACACTCTTTTGCAGACTGAGCAGCCGGACTTGTTGTTTCTGGATATTGAAATGCCTTATCTTTCGGGGCTTGAACTCTTGGCATCTCTTGCCCATCCGCCTCATGTGATTATCACTTCCGCTTATGAGCAGTATGCATTGAAAGGTTATGAACTTGATGTTACGGACTATCTGTTGAAACCGATTTCGTTTGACCGGTTCCTGAAAGCGGTGAATAAAGTACATGGTCTTTTGCAGCAGGAGAAATGGCCGGATGAAGCTAATAATTTTACATTTGTCCGTTCAGACCGTCAGATGCATAAGGTGTTGTTTAAGGATATTCTGGTGGTGGAGGGGCTGGAAAATTACGTCTGTATTTATACGGAAAGCACAAAGCTGCTTGTACGTTCTACCATGAAGCGTATGATAGAGGCTCTTCCTGGTGGAGTATTTCAGCAAGTCCATAAATCATATCTGATAAATTTGGAAAAGATTGAGATGATAGATGGCAATCGGATTATAGTTGGGAGGCATACTGTTCCGGTGGCACGTAATTTCCGCGAGGAGGTGTTTGCACGTATTTTGAAGAATACTTTGTAGTTGCGCAGGAGAAGCTTGTCATGATAAAACTCCGGGCACGAATTACATGGATTTCACGTTTTTTGCTAACCGCAACTGTGAAATTCATGTAATTCGTGCCCGAAAGAAAGTGTCAAAGGCGTATTGCTGCACGTGACTATTATGGCCTTAGTCTATTATTTCAAATCCCGTATACGGAACCAATGCCTTTGGTATGCGGATTCCTTCTGGAGTCTGGTTGTTTTCCAGCAAGGCGGCAACGATGCGTGGCAGAGCGAGTGCGGAACCGTTCAGCGTATGGCAAAGCTCTGTTTTCTTTTCTGCCGTACGGTAGCGGCATTTCAGACGGTTGGCTTGATAAGTGTCAAAATTAGAGACGGAACTTACTTCCAGCCAGCGTTTCTGTGCTTCGGAATACACCTCAAAGTCAAAACAGAGGGCAGCCGTGAAGCTCATATCGCCACCGCAAAGGCGCAGGATGCGGTAGGGGAGTTCCAGCTTTTGAAGCAAACCTTCTACGTGGTCCAACATCTCCTGGTGGGATTGTTTGCTGTGTTCCGGTTTGTCGATGCGTACCAGTTCCACTTTGGAGAATTCGTGCAGGCGGTTCAAGCCACGTACGTCTTTCCCGTATGAACCGGCTTCACGGCGGAAACATTGTGTGTATGCACAGTTCTTGATGGGCAACTGCTTTTCGTCCAGAATCACATCACGGTAGATGTTGGTTACGGGGACTTCGGCGGTAGGAATCAAGTAGAGGTCGTCCACTTCGCAATGATACATTTGCCCTTCCTTGTCAGGCAGCTGTCCCGTGCCGTAGCCGGAAGCGGCGTTCACCACTGTGGGCGGCATTATTTCCGTATAGCCGGATTTGCGTGCTTCGTCCAGGAAGAAGTTGATGAGTGCGCGTTGCAGTTGTGCGCCTTTGCCTTTGTATACGGGGAAGCCGGCACCGGTAATCTTGACACCCAGGTCAAAGTCTATCAAGTCATATTTCTTGGCCAGTTCCCAGTGGGGCAGGGCGTCTTTGGGCAGCTCGGTTTCCATACCACCTATTTTCTCTACTACATTGTCGTCGGCACCTACGCCTTCAGGCACGCTGTCGTAGGGAACGTTGGGGATGGTATAAAGCAAAGTCTGCAAATCGTTGGCAGCCTGGTCCATATTGGCTTGCAAGTCCTTGTTGACTTCTTTCAGCTCGGCCACGCGGCTTTTGGCGGCTTCTGCTTCTTCTTTCTTGCCCTCCTTCATCAGTTGTCCGATGGATTTGGAGAGTGAGTTGGCTTCTGCCAGGTTTTTATCTAGGATGGTTTGATTGGCTTTTCTTTTGTCATTGAAGTCCAGCACTTGTGCAATGGTTTCTTTTGCATTCTTGAAGTGCTTCTTTTCCAGTCCGCGGAGAACCGCGTCGGTGTTTTCTGTAATTTGTTTGATGGTAAGCATATCTTCTACTTGTTTTTATGTTATTCGGTTTTGTG